>Ga0209633_10001060_pt1 | contig 29659 bp, 31 predicted proteins | sample Cruoilmetagenom1_FD_187290 | JGI IMG/M metagenome (GOLD analysis project Ga0209633, IMG submission 187290) | Oil polluted marine microbial communities from Coal Oil Point, Santa Barbara, California, USA - Sample 1 (SPAdes) (version 2) | ecosystem: Environmental > Aquatic > Marine > Oil seeps ... | reverse complement strand
CGCCAGTCCCGTGACCAAGGTGGACTTGCCCACATGGGAGGCGGTGCCCTGGATCATGAGGGCCATTGCGGTCATGGGATGTGTTCCCCGCGGCCCGATCCCGCCGATTGCCGTTAGAAGCTCTCGGCTCCCGGACGAATGTCGGTTTCGAAGGTCCAGGCCGACTTCGGTTGCTCGTGCAGAGCGTAATAGACGTCGGCGATCTCCGTTGGGCTCATCAGAGTGCCCGCAGCCGCCATACGATTGTACATATCCGGCATCTTTTCCTTGATCGATTGGGTATCGATGACGCCGTCGATCACCACATGGGCCGTGTGAATGCCCTCGGGCCCGAAGGCGCGCGCCACGGACTGGGCCACCGATCGCAAACCCGCCTTGCCCGAAGCAAACGTGACCGTCATTGGCCTGCCCCGCATCGACGCGGTCGCGCCGGTGAAAAGTATCGTGCCCTGCTTGTTCGGTAACATCCGCCGGGCGGCCTCTTGGGACACCAGGAATCCGGCAAAGCACGAGACACGCCAGACCTCCTCGAACATGGCGGGCTCGACCTCGAGAAGTTCTTGGGCGTGCATGTTTCCAGCGTTGAAAACCGTGACGCCCAGCGGTCCGATTTTCTCCGCCTCGTCGAACATCGCTTTGACGGATTTTGGGTCCGTGACATCGGTGGGAACAACGTGAATCCCCTTGCCGATATCCTTGGCGATGCGATCGAGCTTTTCCTTGTTCCTGGAGGCGATCACGACTTCGAATCCACCCTTTGCGAAGCGGGCAGCCAACGCCTTGCCGAGTCCCTCGCCGACGCCCGCGATCACCGCCACCTGTTTGTCTGCCATTCCTACGCTCCCTTAGCTTGCAACCTTCGCTTCCGGCCGGTCAATTAGCTTCAACTTCCCATGCGTGGCGCCGCTCCAGCGGGGACAAATCCGCCTGCGGTGCATCGCCGCAGCATACACAATTCGCGGCTAGGCTTTGATCGAATTATCGCCCCCGGAACGGCTTGAAGCGGCAATGGAAATCCAATTCGGCTTGCGCTGGATCAAGGCGCATAGTGCTTACAAAACTACTTTCGCCCTCGCGCCAACTCCGAAATGTGTCATACTTTTGGCAAGCAAGGGTGCCGCCGCGCTTCATGGCCTTCGCGGACAGCGCCCAAGCATAATGGGAGGTGAGGTAACCATGGCTTCTGACGTATCCGCAAAAAAAACGGATGTCCGTCCAATCAGCGACCTTCGGTTCGTTTCGCGCGTACTAGACTTTTTCGTCGTCGTGATCGTTTTCATGTTGCTGATGGCGGCGTTTCACGTGCACACCATGCTGACCGTTGGCGATTGGGATTTCTGGGTCGATTGGAAGGATGAGCGCTATTGGGTGACGATTACGCCCGTGCTGCTGATCACATTCCCGGCGGCCATTCAATACATTCTCTGGAACGGTTTCAGGATCCCGTTCGGCGCGACGGCCTCAATCCTGGCCCTGGTCGTGGCCGAGTGGATCACACGGAACACGTCCTTCCATATGTGGTCCTACTTCCCCTACTCCATGGTCTGGCCGGCAACTCTGATTCCCGGCGCGCTGATCCTGGACCTTGTCCTGATGCTCACAGGCAACTTCATCCTGACGGCGATATTCGGCGGCATGGCGTTCGGTCTTCTGTTTTACCCATCCAACTGGCCGATGCTGGCGGCATACATGCAGCCCGTCGACTTCCAGGGAACGCTCATGACGGTTGCCGATCAGATCGGGTTTACCTTCCCGCGCTCGTCGACGCCGGAATATCTCAGAATCATCAACCGAGGGACGCTACGAACCTTCGGTGGGGTAGCGACACCAATTTCGGCATTCTTTGCAGGGTTCATGTGCATCCTGATGTACATCCTGTGGTGGTACATCGGGAAAGTATTCACGATTCTCGCGCGCGCGCCGAATGTCTTGAGGCATCAGATGGGATATCCGCGAGAAACGGAGCGTTAGTCGCAACCGGCGGAGAAACCGCAGAGGCCTGAACAGTCCCTGCGGTGCGGATAATGCAGAAACGGCCGACGATGATGAGGGTGGAAGTCACTGCCCTTAACGCAGGCCGCGTCAGGCAAACGAACCAAGGCGAGTTGAGATTCCGATGAAAACGATACTTTGTAGTTTGTTGACGGCCATCATGGCGTTCGTCGTCATGGCTGTCACGCTTCCCCAAGCCGTGCTTGCCCATGGTGAGCGGCAACAGGAACCGTTTTTGCGCATGCGCACGGTCCAATGGTACGACACCCAATTCCCCGATCAGCGGGACTTCAATGTCAACGATACTTTTGAAATCTCGGGGAAATTCCGGCTCCACGAGGACTGGCCACAAGTGCTGGAGCGTCCGGGCGACGTTCCGGTCTTCATCAACGTGGCGACACCCGGACCGAAGGTCGCGCGCGAGGAACTCTACATAAACGGGCAGTCGGCGCCGACCTCGACCTTTCTCGATATCGGCAAAGACTATGACTACAGGGTCGTGATGAAGGCGCGGACGCCGGGCCGGCATCACGTCCATCCCATGCTCAGTGTTCAGGGCTCCGGGGGCCTTGTGGGGCCGGGAATGTGGGTGACCGTGACCGGTGACGACGCCGATTTCCGGGCGCCGGCTGTGACCATGACAGGCGAGCAAATCGAGAATCTCGAGACCTATAATCTAGGCACGGTGGTCGCCTGGCACGGCCTCTGGATAGTGATCGCGGTGGCGTGGCTGCTGTGGTGGGTGGGGCGACCCTTGCTGATACCACGCTTCCTGATGGTGCAAAATCGGGAGTGGGACAGGCTCATCACGCCCCTCGACCGCAAGGTCGGCGCCGGCCTGCTGGTGTTGACATTGGGTTTAGTCGGCGGGGGATATTTCTGGTACGTGGCCAAATATCCCAACACGATTCCGCTTCAGGGCGGTAAGGTACTGATAGAGTCGCCCGCTAAGGTCGAATCGCCGATCCGCACGTTCTCCGAGCGAGCCGAATATTACGTGCCTGGCCGCACTCTGAACATCACGTTGAAGGTGATGAACGAATCTGATGTTCCGGTGCGCCTCGGAGAATTCGCGACGGCCAACCTCCGCTTCGTCAACCCCGACGTGGCGGCGGCAGTTGCTTTGCTGCCTGCCAATTACCCGGGAGACTATATCGCGCCGACCGGTCTGAAGTTATCGGACGACTCTCCAATTCAGCCGGGAGAAACGCGCGTGATGACCATTACGGCGAGCGATGTCGCCTGGGAGCGCGAGCGGTTGATCGGTTTGGTCGAAGGACCGGACAACTCGTATGGCGGCCTACTCTTCTTCTTCGACGAGGCGGGCGACCGCTTCATCTCCAGCATCGGCGGCCCGATTCTGCCGAAATTCGTGGCGCCTGAAACGAGCTAACCATTCTCTACGAATCCATCATCTGCGGTGGCCGGAGCGCTTCGGCCACCGCATTTTTTTGGGCCGTGAGCCCACCGGATGGCGCGACGTACTTGTGCTGAGAATCACCTATCCGTTAGACTACACCTGATGTCGCTCATTCGAACTTTCATCTTGCTTTCGCTGATCTCGCTGCTGTCACTGCCGGGTCCAGGCGCGCATGCACACGGGGACCTCAGCCAGGACGAGGACGTCTGCAAACTCCGGCTCGGTCCCCACCTAATTCACTTCACGGGCTACCAGCCCAAGCAGCGACTGGGTCAGGAATTCTGCGAAGACATTCCCGTAACCGGCCAAACGATCATGGTCTTCGACGCCGAGACTGACAAGCTACGCCCGATGACAATAGCCGTCCGCATCGTCGAGGATGTCGGAAAAGGCTCAGCGGGCGATGAAAACGCTCGCCCCATCGCCACTGCTGGACCCGAGGCATTTGCGGACGGTACCATCAGCCTAGAGCACGACTTCCCGGAAGAAGGCACATTCGTCGGCATCGTCACGGTCGAGATGCCCGGCAATCCTGACCCCGCTTATGTCGGGCGCTTTCCCTTCTCGGTTGGTGTGGGCAATGGATTCCGGCGGCAAATCATCCAGCTGGTGGTCTTGGTCTCACTTCTCGGCGGGGGTTTCTATTTTCTTTCGGGATACCTGGAAACGCGGCGTCGAAGGCGGACACATCTCCAGACTTAAAGGAGACCGCTGGTTGGCCGATACCGAAGGGCTCGTTTGACGAAAAACTGTGGATTCTGGTGATTCGCGGCCCGGCAACGCGTTTTGCGTCGCAGAATTGCGATATCTCAATGAAGAAAACAATTCTTTCGTTCAACTGAAGGCCCATGAAGTGCAAGAGCGGTGCCATTTCAATTGACATGCCAATCGCCTTGGTTTCCAATGGCTTCTGAGGAAATTTAGTTCGGTATGGGGCATGATTCTGACTGCCGGAAGAGCACGCAGGTCATAATCGATTCAAACGGCTCAAGGAGAATGAAATGACTTCCGTCGACACAGCCGCTGGTCAAAAGGCTAAAGCGCCAGCAAAGAAGAAGGCAGAAGGAAGGCTCTGGTTTTGGCCGGCATTTCCGAAGCTCATGTTGGGTGCGGCCGCCATTTTTTCGCTGGCGATGGTTTGGCGCTGGTATCAAGGCTGGGCCGCCTGGGAACATGGTTTGGACGCCTCGTCTGTCGAGTTTCAAACCTACTGGATAAACCTGCTATATCTCAACATTGGCGGGGTTGCCGTTATTGCTGTTGTGCTTTGGTCCTGGATTTGGATCACCCGCGACCGCCATCTCACGGAGTTGTCGCCCCGCGAGGAACTCCGCCGGACGTTTACATTCGCTTCATTCCTGTGTCTGTATGTGTTCGCAGTCTACTGGGCTGGCAGTTTCTTTGCCGAACAGGACGCATCGTGGCATCAGGTGGCGATTCGGGATACCGCTTTCACGCCGAGTCACATTGTACTCTTCTACGGCGCATTCCCGCTCTACATCACAATTGGCGTTGCATCGTTCCTCTACGCGATAACCAGGCTCCCTTATTATTGCGAACGGATGTCCGTCCCGCTCATTTTGGCGGTCGTCGGGCCGTTCCTGTTGTTGCCTAATGTTGGCTTCAACGAATGGGGACACGCCTTTTGGCTCTTCGAGGAAGTCTTCACCGCGCCGTTGCATTGGGGCTTCGTGGTCTTCGGATGGTCGGCACTCGCCCTTGGCGGCGTGCTGACGGAAGTGATGGTGCGCTTGACTAGCGTCGTCTTCCCGAAGCTCTATGGCGAGGATTACGGTAGCAAGCTGCTGGCATCGCTTCGCGGCGGCTGATCCTTTATAGAACGACTAATTGGAAAGCGCCCGCTTGGTCGGCCAAGCGGGCGTTTTTCTTTGCCCAAAGCCTCCTCTGGGCCTATTCGCTCAGCGCGCCCTCTCTTAGGCGGCCCAGGGCTTCCGGCGTGTCGATGTCGACGAATATGGCGTCGGATGCAAGATCGACCTCGGCCACTTGGTCCTCATGCTGACCGATCAGATGCCTGGCGCCCGCGTCGCCGCGGATCTGGCCCATCTCGTCGAAGAATTCCGCACTCCACAGCACCGGATTGCCGCGCCGTCCCTCGCGAATGGGCACGCAGATGGCGCGGCTTTCCTTTGGCGCAAAGGCGGCAATCAAGTGGTCAAGATGAGAGGCTTGGACCTCCGGCATGTCGCCCAGGCAAATGATCGCGCCATCCAAACCAGATCGGAGCGCATTTAGCCCCGCTTTCAGCGAAGTGCTCAAGCCTTCGCCATAGTCAGGGTTTTCGGTGTAGTCGACGTCGAGGCCCTTTAACGCATCGCGCACGCGCCGCGACTGATGGCCCGTCACCACCACAACTTGGCTGGCTTGGCTCTTGAGCGCCACTTCCACGACGTGACGGACAATCGGCTTGTCCCGCAGCTCTTCGAGCAGCTTGTTGCGCTTGCCCATGCGGGTGGAGCGCCCCGCGGCCAGCACGATGACGGCGATCCGCGGCGCGCGGCGCTCGGCTTCCGCGGCTTGTTGAGCACGCGGCTGCGGCCTGCCCAGGACCTCCTTCAGGAGACCCCCCAGACCCATCGCGGTGACCTCGTCGGCGCCCACCGGGAGCCCGGCCAACCGGCGCTCCAGCACCCAATCGAAACCGTTGACCTTCGGGGTGCCGGCGCAACTCGGCACGCCGATCACGTCCGCCCCCGGCAACCGGCCCACCAGCAGCAGATTGCCGGGGTCCACAGGCATGCCCAGATGCACGATCTCGCCGCCCGCGGCCTCGACCGCAGCAGGAATCACATCGCCACGGTCCACGATCGCCGATGCGCCAAAAACCAGGATCGGATCCAGGCTCTCTTGGCTGAGCTTCCCGATCGCCGCCAGCACCGCTTCTTTGTTGTGATCGCAATATTCGATGGCGCCGAGTTTGCTCCCCAGCGCCTCTAGCCGGTCGCCAACAGCGCGGGCACGCTTTTCCAACACGTTCCGCTTGGTGCCCGGCACCAGGGTCAGAATTAGGCCGGTGGCCTTGCTGGCGAAGGGAGCAATGGAGACCAGACCGCCATTACTAGCGAGCAGCGCTTCTGCACGCCCGACTACTGCCTCCGGCACCGAAAACGTAATGACCTTTATGGTGGCGGCCATCTGACCCGGTGTGACCTTTTCAAAAGCACCCACCGTGGCGATGGTCAAACCTTCATGCAAGCGGTTGAGTTCCAGCAGCTTGGCCTGGTCGATGACGGCCAATCCATGGGCCTTAGCGAACAGGTTCGCGCGGCCGGTAAAGGGCACGGCCACTTCGATATTCTCACCGGCGGCAGCCTGCGCGGTCCGGCCGGCCGCCTCGTCTTCGGGGACATCACCCGCTTCGAACCGCGCCGCCATTACCTCTTCGGCGCCCGCTTCGCGCAGCCGTGCAATGTCGTCGCCGGACAGCACGCGTCCCTTCTTGAGCGCACCGGAAGGCGTCTTGACCGAATGGGCGAGGATCGCGCCCTCGGCATCCTGCACTGGGATCATGCCGAAATGCATTAGACGCTCCCGTCGCGGCCGCGAAGCACCGCGGTCACCTCGCCCATAATCGACATGGCGATCTCGACCGGCCCCACGGCGCCGATATTTAGGCCGATCGGTGCATGAATCCGCGCGATCGCGTCCTCGGTGATGCCCTGCTCGATTAAGCGGTCGCGGCGTTTGGCGTGGGTCCGTTTGCTTCCCAGGGCGCCCACATAGAACACATCCGAAGCAAGCGCGAAAGTGAGCGCGGGGTCGTCGATCTTGGGATCATGGGTCAGCGCCAAAAACGCGGTCCGCGTGTCCAGCCCGATCTCTGGCAAGGCCTGGTCCGGCCATTCCGCCACGAGCTTGACGCCGGGAAAACGTTCCTCCGAGGCAAAGGCGCTGCGGGGGTCGACAATCGTGATGTCGTAGCCCGCCATCTTCGCCATCGGGGCCAAAAACTGGGCGGTGTGAACCGCGCCCACAATCACCATGCGGAGCGGTGGATTGTAGACATTGATGAAAATCTCGCCATCGGGCCCAGCTACGGTTTGGCTCTTGTCCAGCCGAAAGGCCTGCGCCAGCGCGTCGGCCAAGTCGGGCAAACCCGATGCATCGTCGGGGTGGACCAGCTTTTGCTCACCGCTTTGGAGCCAAGTGAGGACAGCCGCGGGCTGCCGCACTTCGCGGTCCGCCAGAAGCTGATCGATCACTTCCTTGCGCATGGAAACTACCGTCTCACTTGATAGTCAATGGCTCCACATAGACCCGTATGGTGCCGCCACAGGCCAGTCCAACTTGCCAGGCGGTTTCGTCTTCGACGCCGAACTCGAGCAATTTCGGTGCGCCGCTCTCCATGACATCAACAGCTTCGGCGATTACCGCGCCCTCGACACAGCCGCCCGACACCGAGCCCAGAAAATTGCCCTCGGCATCGATCAAGAGCTGACTGCCCACAGGCTGGGGCGCCGATCCCCAGGTCTGCACGACGGTTGCCAGAGCCACTTGGCGTCCCTGATCCAACCACGCGGTGGCTTCGTTCAGTATCGAGCTATCGGCCGATGCCATGTTTGCTCCCTTCCAGTCTCGGTATCATGCAGCTTCCGCCGGCGCGTTCGCCGGGCTAGCCGGCCCACCAGACAATATTTGGGCAAGATCCTGCAGGCTCGATAGGTTGTGGCATGACCTGATATCACTCACATGCCGGGCGAGAATCCGCGCGCCCGCCACGACCGGCGAATATTGGTCGAAACGCATCAAAGGATTGAGCCAAATGAACCGGCGGCAGGACGCCCGAAGCCGCCTTGCCGCCTGGTCCAGGCCGTCGCCCCTTTCGCGGTCGAGTCCGTCAGTGAAGAGCAGCACGGTAGCGTTCTGGCCCAATACCCGCCTCGCCCAGTGGCGATTGAAATCGACGAGCGCCTGACCGATCCGTGTGCCGCCCGACCAATCCACGACATCGCTGCAGACCTTGGCGATCGCGACGTCGGGATCCTTGTTCTTCAGGGCCCGGGTCACATTGGTGAGCCTGGTGCCGAACAAAAAGGTATGCACCCGGTCGCGCTCATTTGTGATCGCGTAGAGGAAATGCAAAATCATCCGGGCGTAGCTGTCCATCGAGCCCGAAATATCGCACAGGATCACCAGCGGCGGGCACCGGGTAATCCGCTCCTTGTAGCGCGGCATCAGAAAATCGGGGCCCCGTGAACTCATCTCCCGCAAGATCCGCCGCGGGTCCAGTCGCGAGCCCCGCGCCGCAGGGGCATAGCGCCTGGTGCGGATCTCATCCAGCATCACCGACATGCGCCGGATCGCGTCGCGGGCCTGTTTCAGCTCGTCGGACGACATCTGCTCGAAGTCTTTCTTCCGCAGGACTTCCTTGCCGCTCCAGGTCTCCCGCCCATCCGCTTCGATAATGGTTTCGTCTCCGAGGTCCTCCGTCTGGCGAGTGCCAACCAGCTGTTCGCGTAGCCGGCGCGAGAGCTCACGCTCGTTTTGGGGCTCGGCGCTTCCCGGCGCCTTGGGCACTAACACCGAGAGCAATTTCTCGAGATAGCCGGGGTCACGCCAAAACAGATGAAATGCCTGATCGAAGACGTCGTGCTGGCTCGGTTGCGTCACGAAACAGGAGTGCAGGGTCCAATAGAGAACGTTGGGGCTTTCGATCCCCGCCGCCATCACCGCCTGAGTCGCCAGCACGGTTTTTTGCGGACCGATAGGAAGGCCCGCCGCCCGCAACAGCCGGGCGAACAGTAAAATGTTGTTGCCGATATGCCCGCCATCGACCCGCGATGCGATCAGATTGGCATCGCTCAAGACGCCCTGCGATTCAGTGGTTGGGTCGGTCATATAGCGGCATCGCTCGCCGGAGCTGCCTCTCGCGTCTCGCTCCTCAGTTCCTCCAGCAGCCGAGCGGCCTCGCTGCCCTTAATGCGTGAAATGTCGTCCTGGTATTTGAGCAGCGTGCCAAGCGTCGTATCGACGGCCTCCGGTTCCAGTGCGACACAATCGAGCGAGGTCAGCGCCTGCGCCCAATTGATGGTCTCGGCAATGCCCGGATTCTTGTAGAGATCGAGTTGACGCAACGATTGAACGAAGGTCACCAACTGCCGGGTAAGCTCGCCCGGCGCCTCGGGCACCTTGAGCGCCAGAATTGCCTTTTCCCGAACCGCCCCCGGAAAATCGATCCAGTGATAGAAGCAGCGACGGCGCACCGCATCGTGAACCTCACGGGTCCGGTTCGACGTCAGAATGGTGATCGGCGGCTCGGATGCCCGGATTGTGCCGAGCTCCGGAATGGTGAGCTGGTAATCGGCGAGTAGTTCCAGCAAAAACGCCTCGAACGGCTCGTCCGAACGGTCCAGCTCGTCCACCAGAAGCACCGGTGCTTCGCCTTCGCTCGAGAGTTCGAGGGCTTGCAGCAGTGGCCGCTTCAGCAGATAGGGCTCCGAATAGATATCGCGCTCGATGCTCGCGAGATCCGCGTTTTCGCCGGCGGCTTCCGCGGCGCGGATATGCAGTAACTGACGGCTGTAATTCCATTCGTAGGCGGCGGACGCGAGATCCAGTCCCTCGTAACACTGCAGCCGGACCAGCGGGCGCTGCAGCACTTCCGCCAGCACCTTGCCGATCTCCGTCTTGCCGACCCCCGCCTCACCCTCCAGGAATAGCGGGCGTTGCAGCTTGAGTGCCAGGAACACGGAGGTTGCCAGAGCTTCGCCCGCGAGATAGCGGCCGTCGGCGAGCAGATCTCTGGTTTCACTTACACTTTTCGGTAATGAGGCCATTCACCTTCCATTGCACGCGTGACCGGGCCCGCGCCATGTGGGCGTAGGGCCCCGTCCGCTCGTCTGTTATCTGGCCGATTAGCCAGCCGCTGCGACCGCCTCCTCGGCCATCGCCACAATGAGTGCCGCACTATACTCCGCACTGCCATGCATATCACTGGTCCGGCCGTCGGCGGGAATCGACGCGTTCGCCACCGCCTCGCCCGTAAAGGACTGTGACAGCGCCTCCTCCAGATCCGGCAAGCGGAACACGCCGTTTTCGCCGGCGCCCGTTACTGCAATCCGTACACCCTGCATCGTGGGGCAACAAACACCCCGCCCCGCGCCTGCACCGCATCGTCGATGCTGGAGGGGCGCACATAATCAAAATTGTACATCGGTTATCTCCTCACGCTCTATTCGGCAGCTTCGGCCGGAGCCGCGGACTGAATGGCGCGCCAGAGCTTCTCAGGTGTCGCCGTCATGTCCAAATGGTCAACGCCGTAATCACTAATGGCATCGAGGATCGCATTGACGACGGCCGCCGGCGCACTAACGGCGTTTGCCTTACCGGAGTCAGCCTAGCGCCGACCAATGCGTAGCCGCCGCAGCCTTGCGCATCAGGTCACCGGGGTTTGATCCTCAATCCTGATTCTTGAACCGTTTATCGATGTCTTCCTGTCCGAAACCGATCTCCCTGGCCACGGATTCGGCATGGCTATGGCTCGCGATGCCCTTCTTGAATCGGTAGGTGGCGCGGTCGCCATCGAAGTCGGTCATCAGGAATTGGGACTTGCCGCCACCCTTTTTCCGGTAGCTCCTGGCCAGCGCATGGTTATGGGTGATGAATATGGTGCTGGACCCAAGCTTGATAAAGCCGTCGAGCACCTGGCGTGAGACCGATAAGCGCTCCTCGAAGCTGGTGCCTTCAAAGGGTTCATCGAGCACGGTGAGGCTCATTGGGCTGCAGGCGAAAAAGATATCCCTGGTGCGGGAGAGTTCCGTTGCAAAGCGGCCCTCATGCCGCTCAAGCTGGCCGGGCTGGGGGATTTGGTAGAAAATCCGGTCAGCCGGCGACATGGCGGCCTCCGCCGCCGGCACGAAGCTGCCCATTTGGGCCAATGCCTGACACTGCAAAACCGTCTTGCAGAGTGCGGTCTTACCGCCGCTGTTGGGGCCGGTGATGAAGCTGATCCGCGCCTTGTCGAAGTCTCCGTCATTGGCCACATATGAGGGCTCGTCGAGGGTGATCACCGGATTTCGAACGCCCTTGATTTTCAGGCTGTGACGCGCTTCGACCAATATCTCCGGCATGCAGGTTTCGGCCGGAAAGCGCTCGCGAAACCGGGCGAGCGCGAGCAGCGCATCGATTTCGCCAAGGGCGTCGAGCGCCCGGAGTGCAACTGAATCCGAACCTATCGCTTCCCCTACAGGTTTCATGAAGCTGTCGCGCTCGGCAGTGCCCACCAGAAAGAAGTAAATCGCCAGCACCGGAAGCACCGCGGAAAAGGCGAACAGCCCCATCAGCGGGAGGACGGTCTGGTGACTGGCCTGTCCATAGACACTGCTGTAGTACTCGATACCGACGGCGCCCATGGCAATCACGGCGAGGATCAGCAGTGGCTTGAAGAATGTCGGCCGGAACCGGTAGCCCAGGCCGTACCAGGGCATTTCGTCCCGCGTCTTGGGCTCGGACTCGGTGACTATGCCGTGTGCGAGCAGACGATAAGAGCGGCTGTCGCGCAGCCGCCGAAGATCCTCGAACAAGTCCTTCAGGAATGGGCTTCGAACGGCCGTGTCTTCGCGAGGCTCACTCGGAGCGAAGCGAAAGATTGAGCCGAACAGCTTACCAATCCGGCCACCGCTCTTGCGCGGTAACCCGCCTGCGAAGGCGACCAGCCGGTCGAACAGGCGGCGGGTCGATTTGAAAGCCTCATATCCGAAGCCTTCGCGCGGGCGCTTGCCTTGGCTGCTAAGGCCAAACGGCCCGTTGAATTCAGCCCATATCAGGTCGAAGAGCGCCTGCTCGCCCCGAGCGCAGCTATCAATCAGGTACTGCAGCCGCTCGCGCAATTCGGGCGAGCCCTCGATCTCGAGCAGTGCCTCCTGGCGCGCACGAACGCCTGCCGCGTCGGTCGATGGCGAGGTGAGGTTGCGCTGCAGCGCGCATTGGCCGAGCACAAGCTTGGTGGTGTCCAGGCATTGGAATAGGTCATCAAGCTCGAGGGCGCGGTAAGCCGCCGCGTCGAAGACCTGTCCCTTGTCAGCGGTTTCATTGGGCGTGTAGTCCTCGCGTTCAGGCGCATCGTCTTGGCCTGATTGGATCAGACTGTTGTAACGGCCGCTCTTGCCGGAGGCCGCGGACGAGGCCCGCGGGCGACGTTCCGGTTCGCCCGCCGCCTCCTCGAAACCGACCATGGCCTCATCCAGACTCACAGTATCCGCTCCTCATCGACAATGGCGCGCGTCATGCTCGCAAGATCGGTAAATTTCTCAAGGTCCGCGCGGGCCGCATCCCGTTCCGGTGACGCCATGGCAGCTTCGAAACGCTCCCTGCTCGCAAACCATAACTCGGCCATCCCGTCATAGGGCCGCGTGTCATCCATCGTCTCCACAAGTGGATTGATGACATAGCCGACGAGGTTCGGGAGGCGGGCCACCAGCGGAACATGCACCTCTTTCCAATATCGAAGAAACTCCTCGTCGCTCATTCCCGATTTTCGATGGAATGTTGCAATGAGCTTGATCAATGATTCCATCCTTTCCTACCGCCCCGCGCCACGAACACCGCAAGGATTGTGCCACCGGGCGCGCCTACACTAGGCGACAGGCAACCGAGTGCACGAGTCTTATCCGTGTGCCTACGGGCCAACCAGCGATTTGGCGGAGATTATAGAAAAAACCCGGCGAGGGCATCGAGCCTTCGCCGGGCCTTGGCGTCAACGTCGTGGGGGGGTACGAGGATTAACGCCCGCCACCTGTCCGATGGCGACGGATCCGGTTACGCTGACGCACACTCTTTCGAACATTGTCATTGGTCCAACGCCTGCGGTCTGGCGAAGCGCCCGGGCCACCGCGGGGTCCCGGGGGGTTCTCCCAGTTAGTACCGGGTCCACCGATCCGTCCGGGCGGATTGTTGTCGGAATCGCGCACCCAACGCTTAGGATCGGGTGAGGCGCCGGGACCACCGCGCGGTCCCGGAGGGTTCTCCCAGTTGGTGCCACGTCCCCCTCGGGGTCCCGGCGGGTTGTTGTCTGGATCAAGCACCCAAGGTCTTGCATCGGGCGAAGTGCCGGGACCACCGCGCGGTCCGGGCGGATTCTCCCAGTCGGTTCCGGCCCCGCCCCTTGGGCCAGGCGGATTGCTGTCGCTGTCTTGCGCATGGGCAAAACCGTGGGTGCCAATGACTAGGCCCGCGGTCAGTGCCAGGATTATCAGGATCAGTTTGGTGGGTTCGGCGTTCTGGTCCCGTCTCATCGTCAATTCTCCCTCTCCCTGCTGCTCCGTCGCTCATTCCAATTCAGAGCCGGCGGACACAAACTTCAATTGTGGGAATTTTTCCCACGACCGCGAAACTTATGTGGGAAATTTTCCCATGTCAAGTATTTTTCTCAAATTTGAATTGGACTAGTTTCCATGTGAGAACTTCCCACAAGGGCCATGGCGCGATTCGTTTTGCGGGCCGGGCCCGTATTACCGGCATCGGGGTCACACTGGCGGACGATGCTGGTGAGTTCGAACGATGCAGGAGGCAGAAACTCAATGCGGCCTGGCGAAACTCACCCGGCACTGGTGTTAGCGGTGTCCCGGCTTCTGCGGCCGTTGGTGCGGGTTCTGATCGCCCAGGGCTTCACGTTTCCGGCGCTGTCGCGGCTGTTGAAGGAGGTGTATGTCGACGTCGCGGAGGCCGAGTTCGTTCTCGAGGGCAAAGCGCAGACCGACAGCCGCATCAATCTGCTGACCGGAATCCACCGCAAGGACATCAAAGTGTTGCGGCAACGCCAGCGCACCGCCCAACACGCCTCGCCCGTGGTTTCGCGCAATGCCCATATGATCGCGCTCTGGACCGGCGCCCCCGATTACCTGGACGAGCGGGGCCGGCCACGCCCCTTGCCCCGCCTCAAAGCCACCGACGGCGGTCCATCCTTCGAGGCCCTGGTCGACAGCGTTTCCAAGGACATCCGCTCGCGCGCCGTGCTCGACGAGTGGCTGCGGCTCGAGTTGGTCCGCCTCGACGACCAGGACCAGGTTCATTTGAACTCGGAGGCATTCGTCCCGCGCGAAGACTTCGCCGACCTCGCCTTCTATTTCGGACGCAATTTGCGCGACCACATCGCGGCCGGCGGACACAATCTGCTCGGTGGCGATCCGCCGATGCTAGAGCGCGCGGTCTATTACGACGGCCTCACGATCGAGTCCGTCCGCGAGCTCGCCGACTTCGCGCGTGAAGCAGGCTCGGAGGCGTTGCTCGAAGTCAACCGCAAAGCCTTTGAACTCGCCGAGCGGGACAAGCAGGCGGCTGACGCCGAGCAACGCATGACCTTCGGCGTGTTTTTCTTCTCGGGCGAAGAAACTCCCGACGAGGACGGGGATTGAGCCATGCCAGGGTCCGCCATAGCCCGCCCGAAGCGCAGCCTAGCCAGCACCTGGCTCTCATTGGCGCTGCTTCTCTTGCTGGCGGTCAGCGGAGCGACAAACGTCACCGCCCAGCCAGCCTCCCCAAGCCTTCCCACCAAGAAGCCCCAGCCTATCGACCAAGGCGGCGGTGACGATTCCGGCATTGGCGGCACCGGCCAGATTGCCGGCGATGGCCCCGGCATCGGTGGAACGGGAGATTACGCGAGCGGGCCCGGCATCGGCGGCACTGGGATCGTGGGCACCATCACCGCCTTCGGCAGCATCTTCGTGAACGGCTACGAGATCGATTATCCGGACGATATGGCGATTGGCTACAAGGAGGGAACCGCCGGCGCCGATGCGCTGAAGGTCGGTCAAGTCGTCGCGGTCGAAGCCAATGGTGAAGGGGAAGGGACGCAGCTTTCTGCCCGCAGCATTGCGGTGCGTTATCAGGTGGCGGGACCCGTCGAGAGCATCGATAGAGAATCAAACAGGGTCGTCGTGCTGGGCCAGCAAGTCGACATGGCCGCCATCGACCCCGCAACCGACGTCTCGCAACTCGCCGTCGGCGACAGCATCGACGTCAGCGGTTTCCGCCGCGATGACGGCGTAATCACGGCCTCCCGGATCGATCGTACCCCGGCAGGCGGGCCGGCCTTGCTCAGGGGAACCGTGAGCGAGATCGACGAGAATGGATTCATCATGAACGGTCTGCACGTTGCCGCTCCCGCCGACCAGCGCCCTGAGGGTCTCGCGGTTGGGCGGGATCTCCGCGTTATCGGGATACCGGCGGATGGCCGGTTTAGGGCGAGGCGGTTTGATTTGGCGCCCGCGCGGCCCTTCGGCGGCCGCGTCGATCGGCTCTCGCTTCAGGGCTATGCGCGTCGGGGCCGGAGCGGCGATCTTGTGCTCGACGGCGTTCCGGTGTCGCGGCTGCCCCAAGGCACAAGGATCACGCCCGGGGAGCGGGTCATCATGGATGGCAGCGTGAACCCCAGCGGCGTCTTCGAACCGCGGCGAGTGCGCCCCAGCAAGCTCCGCCTGCAGCGCCGCAACAGGCTCGATAACGGTCCCAATCGCGCGGACCGGGCGCCCGCGATCAGACGGCGGGCGCCAGCAGATGTTCCGCGCCGTGTGTGGCGCCGCAGTCCCCAACCCCGAGCCCTTCCCCGTCCAGCGCCCCGGCCCCGCATTCGCCGCGACGCCCCGCGCCGAAACTTGCGCCGGTAGAATGCCACCAAAATAGATGGACCCCGGACATTTCGGGGATGTCCGGGGTCCGGGTGCCTCTCCATCCGCTTCTTTAGCGGCAAGGGTTTCGGGATGGAGGCTTTGTGGGAGGTCTTAACCCATGGAGAGGCCTTAACTCCTTGTTTGTTGTCAGTAACTGATCCGTGCGGTTCCGCGGTGGCCGCTGGTGCTGGTCCAATGGATCGTGGCGCCGCTTTGCTTCAGCGAAAAACAGTAGGTCTTGCCATCCAGCCAATGCCTCCAACGCTGGCAGAGCATGGAGCCCTTGATCCACCATTTGCCACTGTCGCTCAGCTTGGATTCGCCGGCCATTGCCGCGACGTATCCCTGCATGCGGCCCGTCATGGTGCCATTGGCCCGGTAGGCGACGGGAAGCGAGGCACCCATGGTCTGCATGACGACGGTGTGTCCGCCGATGGTTTCGCTCAACCTATCGCCCGCTAGCGCGTTGGCCTCGGCCTGCGTGTTGTCGAAACTGAGAAAAGCGGCTGTGGCGAGCATCAGAAAAACAACCTTCTTTGCAGTGCGCGGCTTCGTACTGGTCTTCCTGTTGGTACGAATATGGGCCGCTACGATTGCGATAAGAGAAATCCAGATCATTGTTGCCTCCATCTAATCCCGAAGCGCCGACCTTCCCTGGCGCCGATACCCATTGGTCGCCTGAGGGTCCGAAAAGGTTCACCGGTTCAGCAAAAAAGTTTTTTGAACCAATTGGTCCGCGGATCACGGAAAAGAAATCCAACACATTCAAAGACTTAGGGTTCTCGCGCCCGTTACTACCCGCCCTGGCGGATGGCCGATCAATGAATTAGCCTTGAGGGATCGTCAGAGGAGTTCGCGAACAAAATGCGGATCCATTGAACCTTTTCGGACCCTCGGACGACCAATGGACTGGAAACAGCGTTTGGTGGCCGGATGGCATCCGCGAACGGCAATAGCGACGTTGAGCTGATCGCACGTGTCGCCTCCAAGGACCGCGTTGCCATCGAGGTGTTGTATGGCCGCTATCAGGTGCGGCTGTTCCGCTTCCTTGTGAGGCTGGTGAGAAATGAAGCAGTGGCCGAAGAGCTAACGAACGAGACGTTTTTGGAAATTTGGCGGACCGCCGGCCGGTTCGAGAGCCGATCTTCGCCTTCGACTTGGATGTTCGCGATCGCGCGCAACAAGGCCGTAAGCCTGCTGCGAAAACGCTCGGAAGCAGAATTGGACGATGATGCGGCGATGCTGATCGAAGACGAAGCCGATACGCCGGAAGTCGCGGCCCAAAAGGGCGACAAGGCGGCGCTAATCCGCGCATGCCTCGCACGTCTTTCGGCGGATCACCGGGAGGTGGTCGACCTGGTCTACTACCACGACAAATCGATCAAGGAAGTGAGCGATATCGTTGGGATACCCGAAAACACCGTGAAAACGCGGATGTTCCATGCCCGCAAGAAGCTATCGGAGCTGATGGCCGAGGCCGGCGTGGACAGAGGATGGCCGTAATGAGCGAGAATGGCACTGGAAGAAGCGCAGAGCGCGACGAAATCGAGATGCTGCTGCCGTGGTACGTCACCGGCACGCTTTCCGATGACGACCGCGTCCGCGTCGAGCGCTATCTTGCCGATCACCCGGAGGCGGCACAGCAGCTCGAGCTGATCCGCGAGGAGCAGGACGAAACAGTTGCGGTAAACGAGGCCCTGGGCACCATGCCCGCCGGCGCACTCGACAAGCTATTGGCCCAGATCGAAGAGACCGACGGCCCGGCGATTGCTAGGGCCCAAAGGCCTGGCCTGCTGGAGACATTGGCCGGTTGGCTCGCCATATTCAATACCCCTGTCTTGAAGTTCGCCGCCGCGGCAGCCGCCATCGTCATCGTCGCCCAGGCGGTGGTGATCGGGTCACTGGTGAGGGATGAGGGGCCGGCGTCCTATGAGACCGCTTCCGCACCCACTGAGGTCGCACCGGCAGTTGGGACCCGACTGCTGATCGCCTTCGCCGAGGGCGCCACCGCGGCACAGATCACCGGCCTATTGGAGGAGATCGAAGGCACTATTGTGAGCGGGCCCAAGGCGGGCGGTCTGTTCGAGGTTCGAATCTCGGAGACCGAGCTCACCGATTCGGCAGTCGAAAGCGTCGTTGCAGGCCTGAAGCAGCGAACCAATATCATTCGCTATGTCGCAATCTCCAACTAGCGAGATTGGCCTCGTTCGCGGCTGCTCCACTATGCCCGAACCCCTAATTGCCGTAGACTTGATGCAGCTCGCATTCCGCTAGGAGACGGAGCTATGACCAAACCTTCCCCATACCCGCGCAATTTCACTCTGAAGCTGTCATGTCTGACTGCTGGACTTCTTTTCCTCGTCAGCATGATGCTGGCAACAGCCGCCGAGGCCCAATGCTACGGCAGGGGCATGAGCGGCGGCGGTAAAAACGTCTCCCGCGGCGGCGGCGGACGCGGAATAGGTGGCGCGGCGACCGGTATTGGTATCGGCATCGGCACGGCAATAATTCTCAATGAAGCTGCCAAGGCTTCCCAGAAGAAAAAGAAGAAAAAGGCTGCCACGCCAACACGCAAGCGCACCAAGAAAGCGGTCACCAAGACCAAGAAGCCAACTAAGAAGACAGCAAAAAAGAAGCCTCCGACCAAGCGCGCGGCAGCTGTGCCCGCTGCGGTGCCCGATTTCGTGCAGGGCGAGATCCTGCTGGTCTTCGCGTCCGACACCAGCGACGCGGCGATCAATCAGTTCGTGCTGGAATACGGCCTGACACCAATCTCCAACGCCACGATCGCGCTGCTCAATCAGCGCATCGTCCGAGCACAGCTGCCAAGCGGCATATCGGCTGAGCGAACTTTGCAGATTTCGAATGATCCCCGGGTCGACCTCCAACCGAACTATCTCTATGCCACCAGCACGGACGAAAAGGTCCAATACGCCGTTGCAAGGCTCGGCGTGCCTGAGGTTCACCGCACCAATCGCGGCGAGGGCATTCTGGTCGCGGTGATCGACAGCGGCGTCGATACCAGGCATCCGGCCCTGAAGGGTGCCGTGCTTGAGGAATTCGAGGCGGTCGAGGCAAAGAAAGGCTCCGCCGACACCCACGGCACGGCGGTCGCCAGCATCATTGCCGCGCGCGAAGGCATGACTAGCGTCGCGCCCCAGGCCATGCTGCTTTCGGTCAAGGCTTTTGCGCCCAACGGCAAATATGGCCGCACGCTGGGCAACACCTATGATTTGCTACGAGGCATCGACTGGGCGGTCGCCAAGAAGGCCAAGGTGCTAAATCTCAGTTTTGCTGGGCCGCGCGATCCGCTGCTGCAGGCGGCACTTGATGCCGCTGCCGAGCGCGGCGTGGTTTTGGTTGGCGCAGCCGGCAATAAGGGCCCCAAGGCCCCGCCCGCCTATCCCGGCGCCTATGAACAAGTGATCGCAGCGACCGCAACCGACGCCAAGGACCGGCTCTACAAGGACGCAAACCGCGGCGATTATGTCGCGATCGCGGCACCGGGTGTGGACATCCTGGCGGCTGCGGGCAAGAAGGGCTACGGCGTCACCTCCGGCACCTCGATGGCGGCCGCCTATGTCAGCGGCTCCGTTGCATTGATCATGCAAGGTTCGCCGGAAATGACATCGCAAGACGCTCTTGACCGGATTGCCGGAACCGCGCAGGACCTCGGCGAGGACGGCAAGGATCCTGATTTCGGCCATGGCCTGCTCAATGTCTATCGAGCGGTCGGCGGCGATCAGGTGACGGTGGGACAAGCGAATCAAAAGGACCCGGCGAATTAGTTGCCCAGGTCAATTCGATCAGTTGCGGCAACCGGAATAAGGCCATCCCAGTCGCAGCCAGGGTCTTCATACTTGCGTTTCTGGCTTGCAGCTGACCCGAGCGCGAACTCCGCCTGAAGTCCTCTTTGCGTCGGTAGGCTGACATCTTCAGCGATCGTAGGGAATGTCCACTCGTGACCCAGATCGGATATTGAAAGGCGTGGCCCGACCCATCAAACGGGCCCAGCCAAGCGGCCGCGTGCGTTATGGAGCTTAATTCTGACCGCTGTCGCTGCCGTTCTTGGAGTCTTCGGCACGGGGTAAATCGATAACCCGGCCCGCATCCTTCTTGGGATCGAAACGGTAGCTCTTCCGGACCTCGACATTTCGCAACATGACGTTGAGAGCGGTGACATCGAAGGGGTCGACGCTCATCGGCTCGTCATACTTCGCCTTCAGGCTTCGCAGCATTTCGAGCTCGTTCGGCATCAGCGCCTGTTCGACCGCTTCGGTCTCCTCGAGCAGGCGCAGAAGTTCGGAATACTCGGTTATGTTGAACACGTCCGATGCTCCTTAGGGATCGGCCTTCGCCCACTCTAATTCGATCTCGAGGTCATGTGGGACTTAGTTCCATTATACGTTGGCGGGGGATTGCTTGATCCAAGTTTCTCGGCTCGGTTACACTTCGCCGGGCCCCGATTGGCGGCCAGGCCCGGCCTCAACGCGACGTCATCAATCACGCCCGCCTTTAGCGGAGTCAAAGTCAAGCAATGAGAATATTGACGGCGCTGATCTTGGCCACGATGCCGGTCTTGGCCGTGTCAGCCGCCGAACATGGCCACAACTATCCTACCGCCGCCCGCGCCGACTACGTATTCGCCTGCATGGCCAGCAACGGCCAAACCTCCGCGATGTTGAAGAAATGCGCCTGCGGCATCGACGTGATCGCGTCGATCATGACCTATGAGCGCTATGTGGAGGCCGAAACAGTGATACGGATGCGCCAGGTGGGTGGCGAAAAACACGCCATGTTCCGCACGTCGGAACCCGCCAAGCGCGCCGTTGGCAATCTCAAACGCGCCCAGGCGGAATCGGAAAGTCGCTGCTTCTAGCCATGCTCTGTGTGACGCCGCTGATGTCGGCGGATTGGAATAAGATCAGAGTCCTGCGGGACGCGGGGTCGGCCATTTGGCGCTGAATTTCGTATCGTCGCTGTCGCTCACGCTAACGCTGATTTGGCCCGGCGCATCGGGCACCATGCTGAACTGGATGCTGGGGTCCTCACTCAGCGAAATACCGCCCTCCATCGTCAGGATCGTCCGGCCGTCGAGCGTCACCTCGATATCGCGCACGTAGCGCGCCGGGGTAAAATTGCGGGTCAGCTGATCCATCTGCAGACCCGAATGATTGGGATGACTGATCAGCAATTGCACCTGATTGGGCTCGCCATAGGACATCGGCGTCGGCTGCTTGAGCTCTATCTTGCCAAGCTGCGACATCGCCAATTCATCCGTTTTGACGGCGGGTGCCGAGCAGCCGCCCGACGCTTTGACGAATTTGGCCGCCATGTAGAGCGCACCGTCATTGGTCTCGGCAATGGCGCGCACATAGGTGTATTCATCGACACGTATATTGGTCGATATGGTAGCGCTGCCATTGGCGGGCGAAAGCCCGAATACAGCGGCGACGGGCGCCGGGTTCTTGTCGACGATCAGGGTGATGGCCTTGATGAAGCGATCGCCCCGCTGCGGCATCTGCGCCACCATGGAGACCGGCACGAGTGCCGCGTCTTGGGCGCGATTAGGCGCATCAAGGCCGATAACACCAACACCGTCTTGGATCGGGCGGTCGCCGAAAAGACTGTCGCGCAAATCCGGCCACGGATCGTCTGCGACTTCGGCGCAGATGGCGCTTTGGGTCATCACGAGTCCGATAATCGCCACCAGCAGCCATCGAACGACCCTGCCCGGTATCGCACCTACCAAGCGCATCAGCCTATTCCTGTCGTCGCGAACTTCATCTGACCACCCAACATAATCCAACGCGCGCATGGGACCAAGCCAGTCATCGGTTATGCAATGGGGAATAATGCGGCCACCGCGAACTGCAACCCAATGCAGCCAGACGAATCCGCGGTTCCGAAGTGGCCGCCGGGAGATTCCAAGTTGCTGGAATTTGGCAATTTGGCTAACCTATTTTCCGGGACGGGGGCGTCTCCACCTTGATCTATTAGGGGTGGATGAGTGGCTGTCTTAGGCCGACCGCGCGTTGGAAGAGAGATCCGGTAAGCCCCATGTCCAAAACGCTCCTGCGGCCCGCCGAACATCTCAAATCACTGATTTTCCATAACGCTGAATCACGGGTTTTGCGTCGCGGTTGGCGCGACGACCGGGTTCGGCGCACAGCAGAATAAACCCAGATCTGGGGAGGAAGCGACATGATGTACCGCCTTCGTCGAATTGGATGCGCCGTTGCCGTGCTGCTCCTTATGCCGCTGGCGGCATCAGCGAATGACGAGCTGATCGAGTTGCAGAAGAACTCCGCCAATTACGCGCTACCGACATTGGACTATGCGAACACGCGCTACAGCGAGCTGGATCAGATCAACGCCGAGAACGTCGGCAATCTCCAGGTCGCCTGGATGTTTTCCACTGGCGTGCTGCGTGGTCATGAGGGCGCCCCCCTTGTCATTGGCGACGTGATGTATGTGCATACGCCATTTCCCAACAATGTCTTTGCTCTGGATTTGAAGAACGAGGGACGTGTGCTCTGGGCTTACAAGCCGAAACAGGATCCCGACGTTATTCCGGTGATGTGCTGCGATACGGTCAATCGTGGCGTGGCCTATGCCGACGGCAAGATCTTCCTGCACCAGGCGGACACGACCCTGGTCGCGCTCGACGCCAAGACCGGCAAGGTGGTTTGGAGCGTCAAGAACGGCGATCCCAAAAAGGGTGAGACGGGCACGAACGCGCCGCAGGTCATCAAAGACAAGGTCATTATCGGCATCAGCGGTGGCGAGTATGGCGTGCGTGGTAGCGTGTCGGCATACGACATCAAGGACGGCAAGCTGGCTTGGCGGGCCTATTCGATGGGTCCCGACGCGGACACGCTAATGGATCCGGAAAAAACCACCCATCTGGGCCAACCGGTCGGCAAAGACTCGGGCACTGCCACATGGGAGGGCGATCAGTGGAAGATCGGCGGCGGCACCACCTGGGGCTGGTTCGCCTACGATCCCGACCTCAATCTGGTCTATTACGGGACGGGCAATCCGAGCACCTGGAATCCGGTGCAACGGCCGGGCGACAATCGCTGGTCGATGACCATCTTTGCGCGCGACGCCGATACCGGCATGGCCAAATGGGTCTACCAGATGACGCCGCATGACGAGTGGGATTATGACGGCATCAACGAGATGATCCTGACCGATCTGGAGATTGACGGGAAGCCGCGCAAAACTCTGGTTCATTTTGACCGCAACGGATTCGGCTACACGCTCGACCGGGCCACCGGTGAACTGCTGGTCGCCGAGAAGTTCGACCCCGCGGTCAACTGGGCGACCCATGTGGACATGAAGACCGGCCGACCGCAGGTGGTGGCCAAGTATTCGCCGCAACAGAACGGCGAGGACGTCAACACCAAGGGCGTCTGCCCGGCCGCACTCGGCTCCAAGGACCAGCAGCCGGCGGCCTACTCGAAGAAGACCAAGCTGTTCTATGTGCCGACCAACCATGTCTGCATGGACTATGAGCCGTTCCGTGTCTCCTATACGGCAGGCCAAGCCTACGTGGGCGCGACGCTCAGCATGTTTCCCGCGCCCAAGGCCGATCGCCTCGGCAATTTCATTGCCTGGGATGCCGCCAAGGGCAAGATCGTGTGGTCGAATCCCGAGCCCTTCTCGGTCTGGAGCGGCGCGCTCGCCACGGCCGGCGATGTGGTGTTCTACGGTACGCTCGAAGGCTATCTCAAGGCAGTCGACGCCAAGACAGGCAAGGAGCTTTACCGCTTCAAGACGCCCTCGGGCATCATCGGCAACGTCATGACCTACGAGCACGATGGCAAGCAGTATGTCGGCGTGCTCTCAGGCGTTGGCGGCTGGGCGGGAATCGGCCTTGCGGCGGGCCTGACCGGCGATAGTGAAGGCCTGGGCGCGGTCGGCGCCTACAAGGCGCTGAGCAACTACACACAGCTCGGCGGTCAGCTGACCGTGTTTGCGCTGCCCAACTGAGCAGCCGTCATAGGGGGCGCCTTGGCGGCTCCTCCAGCCGCATACGATTGGTTTGTGCGGGCGATGGCGCGTGCATTAATCTGAGGGAGGATGCGCGTGTTTCCTGAGACGGATCCAGAACCGGCGCCCGCAGCTGGGCGCGGCCGCCAAACAGTGCTCGCCCTGCTATGCGCCGCCGCCGCGACGCTGCTTGCACCGCTTCCCATCGGTCTCGCCGCCGAGGACGAAAAGCCCTACCGCATCGCGTCCGACGGCGTGGTCGATTGGTATACCTTCAGCGGATTTCGTCGCTATCATGCCGATTGTCATGTCTGCCACGGTCCGGACGGCTTGGGCAGCAGCTTTGGGCCTCCGCTGACAGAAAGCATGAAAACTATGGATTACGGTGATTTCGCGGAGGTCGTAATCAATGGGCGCAAAGCGGTAGGCACGGCGCAGCAGAGCGTGATGCCGGGCTTCGGCGAGAACCGAAACGTGGCGTGTTTCATCGACGATATTTACGCCTACCTCAAAGCGCGCGCGGACGGCGCGCTTGGCCGCGGTCGCCCGAAAAAGGAGGCCAAGCCGCCCGAGGCGACCGAACGCGACAACGATTGCCTTGGATAGGATGCGGGCGCGGCCGGACCCGCCTGTGCGCAGCGGATGCCCAATGGCTACGACACTGCCCAATTGCACCTTGCGCGGCGTGACGCGGATCAGCTCCGCCATCTTGCTTGTGTTCGTTGCCGCCCTGGTCCTGGCGGCGATCGCTGCCCGATCGGCTGGCGCCCAGACCGCTGAGATCATCAGCCGGAATTCGCTGCGGGTCTGTGCCGACCCCGGCAACCTGCCATCGTCCAATAAGGCCGAAGAGGGCTTCGAGAACAGAATCGCCCAATTGCTGGCCGACGATCTAGGCCTTCCCGTCACGTACACCTGGTTTCCGCAGGGAATGGGGTTCGTGCGCAACACCCTGATGGCGCGCAAATGCGACGTGGTGATCGGCATTTCGCTTGGGCATGAGCTGCTGCAAAACACCAACCCCTATTATCGCTCAAGCTATGCACTGATCTATCGGAGCGACCTTGGTCACAGAATTGAATCTCTCGATGATCCGGTGCTGAGCAAGCTGCGACTCGGCGTCGTCGCTGGGACACCGCCTTCCAGCATTCTCGCCAAGCGCGGCCTGCTCGACCGTGTCCGCCCCTACCGGTTGATGGTCGACACGCGTCACGAGAATTCGGGCCAAGCCATGGTGAACGATCTTCTGGCCGGGGAGATCGACCTGGGCGTTCTATGGGGACCCATCGCCGGCTACCACGCCAAGCAACACGCCCCGGCGCTGGTCGCGGTGCCTCTCGAACCACGCCCTGGCGTGGTCCGCATGGACTCGCGCATCACCATGGGCCTGCGCTTCAACGAACCGGCCTGGAAGCAGACCTTGAACGATTTTCTCAAGCGCCGGCGCAGCGACATTGAGGCGATTCTCGCCGACTATGGCGTGCCCCTTCTGGACGATAGAGGTGCGCTCATCGCCGCTTCCGGCAAGACTCCGAACCCGCCCGCTGTCGCCGAGCCCAGCGGTTACCGGCTCGAAAATCTGCGTGCGCCGGTGCCTGCGACGATCGCGGGCGGCCGGACAGTCACCACGCGTGAGGTCGAAGCGATGGCGAAGCAGGGGCGCGTGGTCCTCGTCGACGTGATGTTTCGAGCGCCTCGTCCCGCCGGGCTTGAAGAGGGCACGCTGTGGCGCCCGCGCCCCCGGCGCAACATTCCGGGTAGTGCCTGGCTCGTGAACACCGGATTTGGCGCCCTGTCCGAGGAGGCGGAGCGCTATTTTCGCGACGGTCTCGCGCGTTTGACCGGTGGCGATCAGACCCGGCCCCTGGTGTTCTACTGTCTGTCCGATTGTTGGATGTCGTGGAACGCGGCCAAACGCGCAATCTCTTATGGCTACCGCGATGTCAATTGGTATCCCGACGGCACCGATGGCTGGCGTGAAGCCGGCTTGGCCACCGAGACGAGCCAGCCAATGCCGGTGGAGGCGACCCAGTAACTGCGATTAACCAGCCGCCTATTCGAGCTGATTCATGATGGTGCGCGCCAGCGCAAAGGCGCGCTGCTCGAGAAGGACGGGCGACTCGCAGACAAAGATCAGCGACCGCTCCCGCTCTTCGAAAATCCTGGTGTCCCAATCGACCTGGCGCCGCAGTTCTTTGCGGCGCGGGCTCTCACCCTGGGGCAGGCGCTCCAGCTCCGCCGTCGCCTGCTCAACTCTTGCCGCCAGGCGTTGCTGCCGGCGCGCGTAACGCGCAATGCCCCGAATGACCTCATCGCGCTCGGCATTGATGGTCGCCAGAACGCCGGCGAAGAGGCTCGTGAGTTTTTGCCTCCTGTCGTCGGCGGGCAGGCCTGCCGCGAAGGCCTGAATATCCTTTTCCGCTTGGGCCAATTCCGTTGATCGTGCACTGACCCTGGCGACAACACCGCTCAAGTTCGCGTCACGCCGCCAGCCCTCGTCCTTTTCATCGATGGCGGGTCCAGCCCAAACCATGCCCACCGAAATCCGGGGTATCTTTCGTTGGATGCAGGGCCAATCCCGATCAGTGGATTTCGAGAGGACCTCACCTGCTGGAACCCCGACCATAGCCAATAGACATCCGGCAAGAACGCCCCGCCTGGCCCATCCGGCCTCTTTATCCGAGATCCTGGGCGTTGGAGAATTCGCCGCTTGAGTGTCGGGTAGGCCTATCGGCTTGGCCGGCGGCAGTCGAGGGGACCGGTGCCACATTCAGTTCTTCACCGTCACGCCCCAGGGATAACGGCCCACCGCGACCGACTTGATCACCTTGAGACTCTCGACATCAATGGCCGAGATATCGTTGGAGACGCCGTTTGTCGTGAACAGCACACTTTCATCCCCATTAAAGGCAAGTTGCCACACGCGCTGTCCGACCAGCAGGTATTTCAGCACCTCGAAGGTCTTCGCATCCACCACTGCCACCCGGTTGGCCGGACCCAAGGCGACAAACGCCAATTTGCCATCGTCGGTGAGACGCAGGCCGACAGGCTGAATCGCATCCTTGGGAACCGCGGGAATCTCAAATCTTATGGTGTGCACTATCTGGCGCGTGGCGGCGTCGATCACGCTGACCGTGCCGCCGATTTCCGACGACACCCAAATCTGGCTGTCGTCTTGGCTGAATTGCGCGAATCTCGGGCGGCTGCCGACCAACACATTGCCGGTGTTTTCGTAGGTCTCGGCATCGAAAAAATGGGCCATGTTGCTGGTCTCCGACGTACTGACCAGCACTTTGCCGTCATGGCTGATCGCCATGCCCTCGGGCTCCACTCCGACAGGGATTTCGGCCAGCACCGAACCGCGCGCCACATCGACGACCGTCACCAAATTGTCGTCCTCATTCGCGACATAGAGCGGATTGCCGCTTGGATGCAGCACGAAGAGTTCCGGATCCGGCCCGCTCGGCAGAGACCCGATGATCTCTTGGGTTGCGGTATCGACGACTTGGATAGTGTCGTCGTCGCTGGCGCAAACGTAGAGCCATTTGCCATCCGGGCTCAACCCGATGCCGCGCGGTCTTTGCCCAACCGGCAGGGTCGCCTTCACCTCGAGGCTGGCCGCGTCGATCACGCTGATCGTGTTGTCCTTCTCATTGGAGACATAGACCGTCTGCGCCGCTGCGGGCAGCGCAAGCGCCAAAACGAGCCAGATGAAACCGGCCGTCATGGATCTGGAAATACGCATGACGCTCATGGTCAACTCCGATCGGAATATGGCCGTCCCATTGGCTTTGAAAACGAGCACACAACGCACTAGCCTAACCCGGGCCCGAAACAGGACCAACGGTATGAAACCCGACATTGGCTATCGCCACCGGCGGGCTGCAAAACTCGCGTTCCTGCTTGCAGTCTTGCTTGCCACCTCCGCCGCCGCCGAAAAGCCGCGGATCGCGGTGTTCAGCTTTGAGCTGATCGATACTAGCCTCGAGGGCGAGCTTTCGGGTCCTCGCGCGGACGAGCAAGCGCGCCTGATCGCGATCAGCGATCAATTGCGGCGCCAGCTGACGGAGTCCGATCGCTATACCTTGATCGACATCGCTCCTATGCGGGACAAGATCGAGTCCGCCAGTCCGTTGCATGGCTGCAATGGCTGCGAAGCGGATATAGCGCGGGAACTGGGCGCCGAGATTTCAATGGCCGGAACGGTTCAAAAGGTCAGCAACCTCATTCTGAACATCAATCTCTACATGCGCGATGCCTCGACCGGCAAATTGTTGGGCACATATAGCGTTGATATTCGCGGTAACACCGACGCCTCCTGGTCCCGCGGTGTCTCTTACATCATACGCAACCGGCTGCTCGACGACTGAAGGGGCTTCAATATCCGCTTTTGGCTATAAGCGGACCTTGCCTAGCTGGCTGGATCGGGTCCGCTACGGGGTGTAAAGCGGACATTATCGGAGGGCCTTGGGCCCGCTAAGCGGTGAATTTGGCGTCCGCTTAGCTCGTGAACCGCATGCCGCCGGTCTTTTCTTCGCCCGGCGCTAAGGTCTTACCGGTGAGGCTGTTCGAGAATGTGGTCTTTGGCATGACCGCGTAACAATGAGGACGGATTAATGAAAACTGCAGAGTCCCAAAGCATTTCCCTTCGCCCCGCGCAGGCGAAAGACGCACCTGTTCTTGCGCAGCTTGTGAATTATGCAAGTGAGGGCATGGCACTCTACCTATGGGAAAAGATGGCGACGGACGGACAAAGCGGATGGGATATCGGAAGGCAACGTGCGGCACGCGAGACGGGTAGCTTCTCCTATCGCAATGCAATGATCATCGAGCATGATGGGGCCGCTGCCGGCACATTGATCGGGTATGAAATTCCTGAGGCGCCTGAACCGGTTCCGTCCGACACGCCGGCGATTTTCGTTCCTCTGCAAGAACTCGAAAACCTCGCGCCTGGTACCTGGTACGTGAATATATTGGCTGTCTTGACCCAGTTCCGCGATATCGGTCTTGGCTCCCGGCTGCTTGCACTCGCCGACGAGACAGGCCTGCAGCTGGGAAAGCGTGGCATGAGCGTTGTCGTTGCAGACACCAATGCCGGCGCTCAACGGCTCTACAGGAGGTTCGATTACACGGAGGCCGCACGCCTCCCCATGGTGAAGGAGGACTGGATAACCGAGGGGCAGGATTGGGTGCTTCTAACAAAAGGGATTTAACTTCCGCACCTTGTGGCGCATCGGATGCGGTGCGCATTTCGTTGCCACGGAGGCGGAACAACCGGATGGCTGAAGTTATTGGCTGGCAGTTTGACTAGGTTGGCAACTAGGACGTGGACTCATAAACGCCCAGCCATAAGCGGATTGCCGCGAGCTTGATGAATGCGAGGAAGTTCTCCGCCAGCTTGTCGTAGCGGGTGGCGATCCTCCGGCAATGCTTGATGCGATTGAAGAACCGCTCGACGTGATTGCGATCTCGGTACAGATGCGGGCTGAAGCAGATCGGGTTTCTCCGGTTTCGTTTGGGCGGGATGTTTGCCCACGCTCCACGCTCTCGCGCAAGTTCCCTGATTGCATCGGAGTCGTAGGCCCTGTCGGCGAGCAGCATGCCGTTGTAGCGAAGCTCCGTC
>Ga0209633_10001059_pt1 | contig 29662 bp, 29 predicted proteins | sample Cruoilmetagenom1_FD_187290 | JGI IMG/M metagenome (GOLD analysis project Ga0209633, IMG submission 187290) | Oil polluted marine microbial communities from Coal Oil Point, Santa Barbara, California, USA - Sample 1 (SPAdes) (version 2) | ecosystem: Environmental > Aquatic > Marine > Oil seeps ... | reverse complement strand
TGTATCCAATTTTCCTTCTCCGGTAATAATCCAATCTGCATTTTTGATTTTGTCATCAAATTGAGCAAGTTCCTTTATCAATTCTATCCCAGACCTTAGCTTCCCATTTAAAAATAACATGGTACCAATACCCATGCCTCCTCCCGCACCCGCTCCTTTAACATCTTGAGATTGAACATTAAAATGGCTATTTAAAATTTTAGAAAAATCTTGTAGCCCTTTGTTTAGCATCTCAATATCATTTTTTGAGGCACCTTTTTGTTCTGCATAAACATAAGCAGCTCCATTTTTTCCGTATAAAGGATTGGTGACATCACAAGCTATTTTAAAATTAATATGCTTTAATTTTGAATTCACCTTTGAATTGTCAATAGACGCTATCTTTGAAAGATTCTTTCCAACAGGTTCAATGCCATTTTGATCTTTATCTAAAAATCGATATCCCAGTGCTGTCGCCATACCAATACCACAATCATTGGTTGCACTTCCACCAATGCCCAACATAATATGTTTCGCTCCTCTTTCAACAGCGTTTAAAATAAGTTCCCCCGTCCCTAAAGTTGTGGTATTTTTACAATCTAGTTCTTCTGATTTTAATAGCTTTAGACCCGATGCCTCTGCCATTTCTATAAAGGCAGTTTTGGTAGTACCGGCGAATAAATAGTGTGCTTCTGTTTGTTTAAACAAAGGATTGTGTACTATAACTTTAATATACTCTCCGTTGAGATAAAAGTTGGCAACATCTATGGTACCATCTCCCCCGTCTGCCAAAGGTAATTGAACAATATCTACTTGTGGATGGACTCTTTTAATACCAGCAGCTACGGCATCGCAAAACTCTAAACCAGTTAATGACCCTTTGAACTTATCCGGAGCTAGAATAATCTTCATTTTACATTTCTTTAAATCATCCAAAAATAACTGGTATAAAATAACTAAACATTAAAATGGCTATAAAAAGTGTCTGTCAAATAAAATATTAACTGCTAATAATTATCTTCTTACTATAGTTTCTATTGTTCTTATTGATATTGTAGATATAAACACCTGCTGTTAATTGAGGTAACTGATGAGAAATACTAATATCATGTTGACCCGGCTCCAGTACATCGTCAAACAGGATACCCGCATGCTGTCCTAAAATATTATAAAGAGATATTTTATAGTTGTCTTGAAAATTATTATTAATCCGAATAGAGACCCTTTCTTGATCATAAATGGGAATATGATCAAAATTCTCTCTAACAATATAATCATGATTTACTACAGTACTATTACAATCAAAGCCTAAGTCTAACGCTGTATATGGCCTTGGTATTGATTGATTGATAACACTTGGGTCAATACACAACCAGTCTTGCAGAACGGAACCGTAAACATCTATATAATCTGTTGTATGTTTCAAGTTTCCTCCACGTGTTAAATCAGTTAAACTAGGATGTTCACCAATAAACCCATTACCATTAAGTGCAGGTCCAAAAAGCATCATTGGCGCTGCAGTTCCATGGTCGGTACCATTAGATCCATTTTCACGAACTCGTCTTCCAAATTCTGAAAAAGTCATCGTCAATACATCGCGGTCTCTACCGCTAGTTTCTAAGTCACGGTAGAATGCCGTGACAGATTCTGAAATATTAGTCAAAAGTTCTTGATGTCTATCTGGTTGATTTGCATGTGTATCAAATCCGTTAAGGCTTACCATGTATACACAAGTTCCCATTCTAGCTTTAACAGTTTTGGATATAATAGCTAATGCTCGTCCTAAATTTGTATCAGGAAACTCGACAGTGTTTGTTTGTGAGTTTGCAGCATCTCTAATAACTTCCGAATATTTTAAGGTAGTATTCATGATACCTCTTACAAATTTCAATTGTTCTCCATGGGTACAATCTGGTATGTCAGCAACATCATAAAAGGCGTCACTTTCAATAATTCGCTCTAATTGACGCGTATTTGCAAGTGCAAATGCAAAATTACTCTCAGTACCTGTAAACATAATATCACCTATACCGCCGATTTGAACAGCAGGGGGAGCGTCAGGTAAATTTAACAGATAATCAGGGTATATATTTTCAAAATAACGACCATAAACACCTGTCTCCACTAACTCATCATCAGTACCTCTTGACATATTATCAGTACCAGTAAAGTGTGATAGATTTTGATTATCATATCCCGTACCATTTACAACTTTCATACAGCCTCCTTCCCAAAAGGGTTCAATAGAATTCTGTAAATAATTCGGTACACCAAAGTCATTTGATAATTTATGGATATCGACTAAGTCATGTCTTATTGAAGGTCTGGCATTGGCATAATTATCATAATCATAAATAGGCACAATTGTATTTAGGCCATCATTACCACCTTGCAGTCGTATAATCAATAAAACCCTACCTGAGTCCGCACTAGCCAACGCATTAGTTAATGGTGTTGGTTGTCCGAAAGCCATAGGGATACCATTCATCATTAATGTGGCTCCTGCTCCACCCAAACCTAAGGTTTGTAAGAATGAACGCCTATTCCATTTATTATGATCTTCTGTATTACAATTTGTATGTAGGTCCTTTTCAGTACTCATAAGTTTCTATTTAAGTTGATAATCAGGCAGGAAGACTATATATTTTATAAGTTGACAAACTTGAAGAGGAACTCCGGGAAAGCTTAATGTCCATATATTGTCTTCAAAATAATTGGATGGTACACTACTTTTAAAAACATCAATACCTGTTTCAAAATCATCTAATGTGTAAGGAACTTCATTCATTAAAGCTTCAAAAATATCCTTAGTAACAACATCAGCATCAGTGCTATTACCAGATACACCAATTGCAAACTGTCTTAATTGTTCTTCATCTTGCTCAAGAGCCCATGACAACATATCATCAAATAAAAAAGCGGGTCTAAAGGTAATTGTACCCGAATTTATCCAGTCTCTATCGCCTGGCCATCCAAATACAGTGGGTGGATTCAATATATCTTGGTCGAAAAGTCTTGAAATAGATTTGATAGGTTCTTTGATCATATCATAATCACCAAAATTAAACCCTGTAGTAGTCATAAATTGGACTATAAGATCAAGAGGGCTTTTAATTATGGTATTACCGGCCTTTTCATCAAAAAAATGTTCGCTTTTAAATAAGGTTCTAAGTACCGGAGCAATTTCAAAATTATTAGCTATAAAAATATCAGCTAATGGGTTTATAATACTTAATTTAATTTGATCATCAACTTCAGGACTCACAAAATTGGTATATAATTTTTCACAGATATATCGTGCAATGAGTTCAGTTTTTTGATCAAATAAAATATTTATTACGTCATCATAGCCCCAATTACCTGTTTGATCAAAAATAGTTTTATCTTCAGTGTCAAAATTTGCATCATTAAATATTATATTTGAATTATCACCATTGGCATAATCGTTGTATCCTGTTAAAGCTCGTGAGGTTTCAACAATATCATCTTCGGTATAACCATTACCTTCACCTAAGGCGAAAAGCTCATATAACTCTCTAGCATAGTTTTCATTAGGGCTAATAGCTGTATTTTCAAAGCCATTTAAGAATTTTAGCATAGCATTATTTAAACCCATTTCCGTAATAAAGCTTCTAAAGTTCCCAAAGCAATTTCTTTGTATAGCCTGAAAATACCTGAATGCATAACCAGCAAACTCATATTCATTAACTCTTGTAACAAAATGATTGTGCCAAAATAGCATTAAGCGTCCACGAATACCATTATCAATCAATTCTTTAATAAAAGTGTATTGGGTTTCATCAACCAGACCTTCATTTTCATCCTCTCCATAGACATAACCATTAGCAGCATAGTCGTCAGGGTCTAATGGTGCCCAAGCTGGCTCAACTGTAGGTGCTAAAGCCATTGCAGCATCAATAATTGCATCAACATAAGCAGCTGGTGTCATTGACAATGCATTCGCAATTTGAGATGTTTCGATACCGAAACCTAGTCTATTGTGCAAGTGCCTTACCTTTATAGCATCCCAAGGATTCTCGGTACTTGGAACAAAAACTGTTAGCGGGGAAGTGTTACACGACAAGTAATTAATAATCATATATTTACCTTTTTAACTTGATAATAACGGTTAAACTATGGTTTATAGTATAAAGCGAATGTATTTTTTTAATCTGAAGAAAATCTAAAGGATCTATAATTTTTTAAAAAATACTCATAAAATTATATAAAACCTTATCGATAAAGTAAAATATCATACACAGAAAAGAGAATAAAATAATTTGTAAAGTCACCCATTTGGTGCCATGAAAGCACTGGTTCTCTGTCTTCTATTTTAAGGACTAATACACCAACTGTCTTTCCTTTAAAAAATAATTTAGCGAAATACCAATAGTTTTATTTTTCCAGATATTTCCTTCGGTAGTAATGATGTTAGACAAGCTATTATAATAATTCAGTCGGACCTTCATTCTCTTTTTAATCAGAAGTCCGGCACCAACGTTGGCTCCGAATGAAAAACGATTTACATCAGCATCACTGCCGATATCCAATCGTATGGTTTCTTCATCATTCTTGGTAAAAGCCCTGTTGTTGTATCCTAAATTAATACCCGCATCCACAAAGAATTGAAAATTTCTTCTATTCCAATTCAAATAGTAGCCCAAACTAACCGGTATCTCAACGGCATCAATTCCCCATTTTTCTTCTAAAGTATTAATTCCCCTTCTACTAATAGCGTTAAATTCTCTTCTGGTAAAGTTAAACCCTAATCGCAAAAACAAGTTGTCAGATAGATCGCGTTCTGCCAAATAACCTACATGAAATCCAAAAGCATTACTCGGTTCGGTCGATTCACCCACCATAAAATCTGCATTGTTCATATTGGCACCCAATTCAATTCCATGATAAAATTGACTATGAGCCATAAAGGATACTAAGAATAAGAGGGAAATAACTCCTTTATAAAGCAACTTTTTAGACCTTGTTCCAATGTCAATCATGTTCATATTGAATTATTTGTTAACCCTCAGGACTTTATGTACTTTACAAAAACGATAAAGAATATAGTTTAGTATAATTATGGAATTGATGGTTTGATTCAAAGTCATAAATTTTATTTATAAATACATAGAATATATATATAAAAATTATCGCAAAGATTATCGTAAATTAGTCTCATTAAATAATCTAAAACTATCAAAAATGGAAAATAATAAACATATGAATGGTGAAAGTAAGTGTCCATTTACGGGTGGAGCCGTAAAGCAAAGCGCCGGTGGTGGAACTAGTAATCGTGACTGGTGGCCAAATCAGTTGAATTTAAATATCCTTCGTCAACACTCTTCCTTGTCCAATCCTATGGATGAGGATTTCAATTACGCTGAGGAGTTCAAAAAACTGGACCTGGATGCTATCCAAAAAGATCTTTTCGATCTGATGACGAAGTCTCAAGACTGGTGGCCAGCCGACTATGGTCATTATGGGCCCTTGTTCATTCGAATGGCCTGGCATAGTGCGGGTACTTATCGTATTTCCGACGGTCGTGGTGGTGCCAGTTCAGGTTCTCAGCGCTTTGCACCGCTAAATAGTTGGCCTGACAATGGAAACCTTGACAAAGCACGTTTGCTTTTATGGCCTGTAAAACAGAAATATGGTAAAAAGATCTCTTGGGCCGACCTTATGATCTTAGCGGGTAATTGTGCCCTTGAGTCAATGGGATTTAAGACCTTTGGCTTTGCAGGAGGACGTGCAGATATATGGCAGACAGAAGAAGACATTTATTGGGGCCCGGAAACAGAATGGTTAGGTGATAAACGGTACACCGGTGAACGTGAACTAGAGAATCCGCTTGGAGCTGTTCAGATGGGGTTGATCTATGTGAATCCCGAAGGTCCAAACGGTAATCCAGATCCGCTGAAATCTGCAATAGATATTCGTGAAACTTTTGGCCGTATGGCTATGAATGACGAAGAGACTGTCGCGCTTGTTGCCGGAGGACACACTTTTGGGAAAGCGCATGGTGCTGCTGATCCGGATAAATATGTTGGAAGAGAACCTGCAGGAGCGCCTATTGAAGAACAAGGGTTAGGCTGGAAAAATACGTTTGGCAGTGGTCATGGTGATGACACCATCACCAGTGGTTTGGAAGGTGCTTGGACACCACATCCAACGCAATGGGATCATGATTTTTTCGAGGTTCTGTTCGGATATGATTGGGAATTGACAAAAAGTCCCGCCGGGGCATATCAGTGGACACCTACTGCAGCATCTAACGCAAGAACTGCACCAAGGGCTGGGGATCCATCAAAAACACAAGCTCTTATGATGACCACAGCGGATATGGCGCTTAAACTGGATCCGATCTTTGAACCGATTTCCAGGCGTTTCTATGAGAACCCGGATGCGTTTGCAGATGCATTTGCTCGTGCTTGGTATAAGATGACGCATCGTGATATGGGGCCAGTTGCCCGATATTTAGGTTCTGAAGTACCTAAGGAAGAGTTAATCTGGCAAGATCCTATCCCAACTGCTACACATGAATTAGTTAACGATAAAGATATTGCTGAATTAAAAGCAAAACTTTCGGATTCAGGACTTTCTGTGTCCCAACTAGTATCTACTGCATGGGCATCAGCATCAACATTTCGTGGTTCCGACAAACGCGGTGGTGCAAATGGCGGACGAATTCGTCTTGCACCGCAAAAGAATTGGGAAGTTAACAATCCTGCTCAGTTATCTACAATATTAGACACTCTTAAAGGTATTCAAACAGCGTTCAATAGTGCTCAGTCCGGTAAGATGATTTCAATTGCCGACTTGATCATTCTTGGCGGATGTGCAGGGATTGAGAAAGCCGCAAAGAATGCCGGACAAAATATAACAGTTCCATTCACACCCGGTCGGGCAGACGCCTTGCAAGAGCAAACCGATGTAGAATCATTCGCTGCCCTCGAGCCAGCTGCGGACGGCTTCCGCAATTACTTCAAGCCTAAACATATTGCTTCGGCAGAGAATATGTTGGTTGACCGGGCGCAACTGTTAACATTGACCGCTCCTGAAATGACGGTTCTCATTGGTGGAATGCGTGTTCTAAATACAAACTTTGATCAGTCCAAGCATGGCGTCTTCACAAAACATAAAGAAGCGCTCACCAATGACTTCTTTGTTAATCTGCTCGATCTGAGTACAAGCTGGAAAGCTAGTTCTGATTCAGAAGACCTATTTGAAGGTCGTGACCGTGCAACCGGCGAACTCAAGTGGACCGGTACCCGTGCGGATCTCATTTTCGGTTCGAACTCAGAGCTACGAGCCCTCGTTGAAGTCTATGGATGTGAGGATTCTAATAAAAAATTTATGAAGGACTTTGTGGCCGCCTGGACCAAGATGATGAATCTTGACCGCTTTGACCTGATCTGATTCAACGAATTCTGATAGCATAATTATTTAATGTAAAAAGGTGGTCTGATAACGACCACCTTTTTTATTCCTAATCACCTGCAATTTGTCTTCACCTATCTGATGAGGTATCCTGGTCTTTAATTAATTATCAAATATTTAAAATTACACTTTCCTCCTAATCACCGAATTAGACACCGAATTTCATTAACTTTTATATAATTTTTAGCTATTTGTAAAATTTTACCAATGAGTGTCTTAAAATACTTGCTGTTTCATATTGGTAAATTGTCTTTTTTTTAATAAACCTAATGAAGATTTTAAAAAATAGTTGGGAATCACCTTATTAAAAAGTTCTTCCAAATTTATAGATTTAATGTTATTCGAATTTTTAAATTCTTCCTGATGATACCATTCATTACAATCTATTTTTGTTATTAAATCAACTAAGTCTAAATGTTTGTGTTTAAAATTTTGTAGCAATACATTCATTTTTCTTTTTCTTAGTTAGTATTTAAGATAAACGCTAAGGAAAAATAATCTAGGGTTAATTTTTATAATTGGCTTGGTATAATAAACGTTTCTCGCTTGCATGATTTGATTTGGAAACTGACCTCGTAGCACAATTATAGCATCAACCAAAACTTCTTTAACAGTTCCGTCGGGTAAACAATAGGTTGCACGGTCACTTATTAGATATTCGATTAGCGATGTGAAATCAGCTAACACAGAATCTACCGAAGAGATTGCTCTTTTTTTTTGGCTAGAAACAACTTTTACAGTTTCAATCTCGACCCATTCAATATTAGTTGAATTTTTCTGTAATTTCTCATAATAAACATGCTGTTTTTCCATTTGATGTTTTTCTTCATACATTATCATGGTAAATTTGTATTATCAGAAATCAATGTTATAATTTGAATTATGCTCTTTCAATTACAAATAACATCTGTATCTAAAATAATAGTTGTTCCTTTATCTTGTAGATCACAAACTATTTGAGGTATAGAGGTCAGATTATTTATTTGTAGATTTAAGGTATTAAGATTAGTAAGGTTTCCTATTTCGACCGGAATTTCTTCTAATTGATTGTCTTGTAAATAAAGATTTTCGAGGTTGATTAATCTCCCTATTTCAGGTGGAATTCTTTTAAATTTATTAGAACTTAGATGCAAAGTACGCAATTGGATAAGGCGCTTATCAATTTTAAGCGCATTGACTGTCAACTGGTTATTACTAAGATATAAAGCTATTAGCTTGTCAAGCTTAAATAACCCAAGAGGTAAATCTGTTAATTGATTATTATTTAAATTTAATATTTCTAACAAATTTAATGCATCAATGTCATCAGGTATAGACACTAATAAATTATAGCATAGATCTAGGCTTTTTAGTGAAGACAGATTAACAATGTTGTTTGGTAGCAATTCGATTAAATTTTCACAGGCAGACAAATTTTCAAGATTCCCAAGATCCCCTATTTCAGGTGGTAACTCTTTAATTAAATTATCATCAATATATAAATTTGTAAGATTGGTAAGTTTTCCAATTGATGAAGGTAATTCAGCAATCATATTGTGAGATAATTCTAAAGATTTAAGTTCTGTAAGATTTCCTATTTCGGAAGGGATTATAGAGATATTACTTGAGCTCATATCGAGATCATCCACAAGCCCATCACTATTTAAATATACATGATCCCAACTTAGCATAGTGGTATCGTTTAAGTCCCAATTCAAAGTATTTGAAGGATTGGCATTGTATATGGCAACAAGGGCTCTATAATTATAACCGTCAAGATCACAGGTCACATTAGCATCTTTACTAATGACTGTCCCATTATCTTCCAGATTGCATATCTCTTGTGGAATAGTTGTTAATTGATTATTTCGAAGTAGCAAAGAATTAAGAATAGTCAAATTCCCCAGTTCATATGGAAGCTCGCTTAATACGTTATTATTTAGTGCCAAATTATAAATTTTACTAAGCATGCCAAGCTCTGGGGGAATCTTATCTATAAAATTATGTGATAGATCCAAAGATTCAAGATTGACCAGTTTATCCATGCCTACCGGCAAATTTTTGAGCGCATTATTAGCTACAGAAATGGTACTCAGTTTTTCTAGTTTACTTATTTCTGTGGGCAAATTATCTAATAGATTATCAGCTACATCTAATGTTTCAAGGGTTATAAGTTTGCCTATTTCTGGTGGTAAGTTAATAATTGAATTACCGGCCAAGCTTAGACTACTAAGCTTTGTAAGATTTCCTATACCGTTTGTAATAGAAGTGAGTGACTTGTTCTCTAAATTCAATTGGGTAACATACCCATTTTGTTGCGTAACTCCATTCCAGCTTTGCATGGTAACATCATCCATATTCCAGTTGAGGGTATTGTTTGCATTCGCTTCATAAATGGCTTTCATGATTTGATAATCTAAAGCTTTTCGCTGAGGTGGTGCAGGTAGCATATTATCATCTTTACTACATGATATGAATAGGTAACATAATAGCATGGTATAAATAATGCCTAATAAATTTTGCTTGTATATTTTAATTTGCAGTTTCATTTTATATTGTTTTAACTCGTTGTGCATTTTAATAAATTTTTTCTCCTGAGCCTCGGGAGTATCGAGAATAAGAATTTTAGTAATTAAATTAGTTCTCGATACGATTTTTTATGAAAAAATCACACGAACTGACATTTCGGAAGTTATTCTAACTCAAAATGCACAATGGATTGTTTAATAATTAATTTTTTTCTTAAAAATAGTACTCCTTTAAACATAATTCATGTTATTTTTAGATATATGGTTTTATTCATACCAAAACCTAAATAAAGAGTCAAAACCTGTTGGATTACGGTCTAGTTTTCTGTAAACCGACGTCCAATTATCTTCATTGCCCCAACTTAACAGTAATGTATGGCAGGTATAGATCAAATCTGCACTTGCAGGTAATCGATAGCCTCCTTCCCAATAAGTTCGGCTTAGATTTATATGATTGGCTCCAGGGTTAAAATCATGAATATCTGTATCAGCAGAATTCACTCCTAATGTACCGTAACCAGATTCTTCGTCAGTATATGCAGCTATTTCTGTACAAAAGTTAGTATGGGCTCTATCATAAGTTTTTTTCTTTTCCCAACCTGCTACTACGTATGTTCCATCGTCCCAGAACCATAGTACCTCATAAGTTCTTACCACAAAATCATCTAACTCTAACTCCACCCATTGCATATCTGAAGTATTTACATTGGGGACACAACCCGGATGATCAGAAACCGAATAGCTTATCCCTGTACCACTGCAACAACCCGCGCCTTGCGAATTGATTCTAATGGCAAGCCCGGGGGCCAAAGTGTTTAATATTTGTCCATTATATTCCCGTATGGTAAAATCCCACTCCCAAACAAGATGATTCGCCGGACTTACAGATCGTCTAATATCGTTACAAACACCGTTGGCATCGTTAGGATCTTCTACCGTAATGGGTCTTACTATAACATCTATAGGCATGCCAGAATCATCATGAGGTTGGATAATAAAATCGGTAGTAAACGGATACTCTACATTTTCGGTACTTAAATCTAAATCTAACACCAATACAGCAATAGAGTCATTTTCTTCTAATGGTACATACTGGTCTTCTATATAATCTTTTGGGACATCAAAAAAATAGGAAGCCAAACCAACTTTAATATAAAAACCTGATATTTTTTGAGCAGGGTCATGTTTAAACCGAATTCTATTACCTATAGGATACCCTTTAACTAGAAAAATAGTATCTTTTACATCGGTCTGTATTTGTCCATCTATGGCTGCAGGCAAATCACCTGTAATTTTGGTTGCATTTTTGAGTACTAAATGCTCTGATATTTTATCAGCATCAAGCAGGTTGGCTGGATTGGAAGGATTGGAAGGATTGTTTACCTCAAAATTATCATCTTTCACACAAGACAGCATTGAGGCTATAATACCAAATAGTATTATTAGGGCTTTAAAGTGTTTTGTAATGGGTGCCAGCGCGCTTATTTTTCTTTTATTAAAATCCATGATCTTTCTTTTTAGCAGTTAAACTTTTTTTTAAACTTGGGTAAAATTAAATTCAAAATAAATCAACTGCCAGTTAGAATAAATAGATGGTAAGCTATTGGGGTGAATGGTTGAAAAAAAAGAATAGCCGGTAAAAAAAGAAGTGGCTTATATAATGGATGCTAAAAAACCTATATTTTATTTAGCATATTTAGAAAAGTATCCTTCCTGCGTCGGGAAATATCTACATGATTATTCTCAGTAAGAATAACATAACCACCTTCACCTTTTATGTATTTTTGCACATGCTTTATATTAATAAGAAATGAATTATGCACCCTGCAAAAACCAGAATTGTTTAACATATTCTCAAAATCTTTCAGATTTTTAGAGATGACTTGCTTTTGATGATTGACAAGAAATAAGGTGGTATATTTTCCGTCTGCCTGGCAATAAATAATATCATCTGTATTAAAAAAATCGATACCATTTAGGGTTGGGACTGCCAATTTTTCAATTTTTCCTGATTTATACAATATATTGTTGAGTATTGATTGGTATTGGTAGCTACCTGAGTTGTGTCCAACACGTTCCTTTGCCTTATTTACTGCCTGGATCAGATCATCTGTATCAACTGGTTTTAATAAGTAATCTAAAGCGCTGAATTTTATGGCCTTCATAGCATATTGATCATATGCAGAGACAAAAATTACTTCAAAATTGATGGGTGTAAGCTGTTGTAAGACATCAAATCCCGACATATTGGGCATTTGAATATCCAGGAACACCAAGTCAGGATTCTCCTTTTTTATGACTTGCAGGCCTTGCTCAGGGCTTTCACAAACAGCAACAATTTCTACATCATTACAATAAGTTTCCAGTGCCGCTTTGAGTGCCTGTCGGCCGTGATGTTCATCATCTATGATAACTGACCTTATCATATCATTAATTTAAAATATAGGTATTTGTACTTCAACTCTTGTTCCTAATGCTTTTCCAACGGAATCCTTAAGATCTGTAATTTTGATAAGTTGCCGTTGGAATTCTTCGCTAACCAGACGAAGCCTTTCCTCGGTAATTTTTAAGCCCATAGATTTACTTTTCCAAACGGATTTTTGCTGTTGTTCTGCGGCTTTTTCTCTACCGATTCCATTATCTTCAATACTACATCTGAGCTGGTTTTCATCCTTATTTACCGATATATGTATTGATCCGTTCTCTTTCGCTTTTTTTGGCATTAATCCATGCCAAATGGCATTCTCAACAAATGGTTGCAATAACATTGAAGGAATATAAGTATTCTCAGAATCTATCAGTTTGTCTATGCTAAGATTATATGTAATCTTTCCATTAAAACGAAGTTCTTCTAATTGAATATAGGCTTCCAGCATGGCCAATTCATTTTTTAAGGATACTTCAGAATCTTCAGAACTTTCAAGGATCAACCGAATGAGCTTGCTGAATTTTGTTAGATACCAGGACGCATTTTTTTTTTCTCCATCGGTAATCATTTGGTTTATTGAGTTCAGACAGTTAAATATAAAATGAGGATTAACCTGGGCCTGTAAGGCTTTCATTTCCAGATTTGACAATTTTTGTTTGAACTTCGCCTCTTTGATCTCTTCATTTTTAGAAGCAAGTTTTAAACGCTGTCTAAGAATATAAACTAACAATCCGCCAATAAGTAATAGCAAGGCCATTCCTCCGATAAAAATTTTTTTTAAAGTAGCTTGGCGTTGAATTTCTTTTTCTTGTATTTCTTTTTCTTTAGCGAGTAATGCTATTTGCTGATCTTTTTTTTCTGTTTCATATTTGGTTTGGAGTTCATTTATCACCTCTGTTTTTTCCAGATTAAAAACGCTATCTTTCATTTGCACAGACAATTCATAATATGCATAGGCTTTTTCAAAATTATTTTGTGCTTTATATAATTCCGCAAAATTTTCATAAAACTCTTGCAATAAGTCTTTTGAATTAATTTCTCTTGATAACTTCAATCCTTCATTAATGTATTGATAAGCTTCTTTGTATTTATTCAATTTAGTATAGACTTCCCCGATTTTTTTCAGGTTATATGCAGTCGATCTTTTGTGGGGTAGCGTTCTTCGAATTGCTAATGATCGAAGAAGAGCAGATAATGCCTGCTCACTTTGTCCTTGGTTTTGATATAAACTACCCAAATTTGAAAGTACCATTGCCGTTTCTACATCTTCACCCAAATCTTGCACAATGTTTAGTGCTTCTATGTATTTTTGCCTTGCGCTGTCAATTTTTTCCAAGGTCACATAGGCATTTCCAATATTCTGTAGCCCCATTGCATAATTTTTCATAAGCTTTAAAGAGTAAAAAATTTCATTAGCCTCGGTGTACATGGAAATTGCATCATTTTGCTTATTCATCCTTCGATATATATTTCCAATGCTATTAAAAAGAGGAGCAATCTCTCTGCGATTATTAACTTTTTCTTGTATTTTAAGGGCTCTGAAATATGCTGAAAGGCTTTTATCCAGGTCCCCTAGATTCCTATAAACAACACCCATTTGATATAAACCAACAGCTACTTTCAGTGAATCGCCTTGTTTTTTATGGTATCTTAAGAATTCTTGAAAATGTCTTAAAGCTGACTGATAATTTCCTTGAAATCTATCAATACCTCCATAACGATAATTTGCATGAGCAATACCTCTTTCGTATTTTAATTCTTCTGATAATGCCATTACACTATCAGCAAACTTAATTGCCAGATCATCATTTTTATAGGTGCGAGAATACAATAAACTTACCCTACTATAGGTAAGAACTTTGGTAGTATCCTTAGGAATTGTTTTTAATACTTCTAAAAGGCTATCTAATTCCCTTTGTTGCTGTTGCCCATAGCCCGAAAAAAAGAAAGTACCAATACAAAAAAAGGTTAAGATAGATTTATTCATCATAATTAAATTTTTACTGTTTAATCATATGATTTTCAAAATCTTAATTTGAAAATTATAAAGATACGAAAATCTCATATTCTTGATTTTTAAGGTCAGTAGCATTCATAATACACTATTAAATTTCTTTACAAGATAGTTAGATGGTATAAAAATGAAAAGCAGTACTACATAAATGGATACTAATGAGGTATTGTTGGTAGCTATAGTTGCTTAGGTGATAGGTTTTATGTTTAATTAAGAGAAATCAAAGTGTAGTTAAATAGGTGTGTAATTAAATTTTAAAAAAAAGGTAACCGAATTGGTCACCTTTTTTGCTCATTTGATGGGTATTATTAAGCAATAAACAGAATCAAATAAAATTAAAAAAGCCTGCAAACATTTTATTTGCAGGCAAATGATACCAAATCGCATCAAATTTCAGCGGAGAAATTGGATTACTTGCAGTGATCCCTGAAAAGGGCAATCCAATACAAGCATAAAACCATTGCAAGCTAACGCTTGCTTGTTTTTAATTTCTCAATCTGATTCGACTTGTCATCCCGGCGAAGGAGGGATTCAGAAATTACTCACTTCGTTCGTGATCCCTGATGAGAATCCAGTACAAGCAAAACGCTCCATCTTGCGATGAAGCGTTTTGCTTGCGGAGAAAGAGAGATCAGAGCTTTGTTTTTAATTATCTAATTATCAATTATTTAAAATTTAATTTAGAGCTTGGTAGCCGAATTAGACACCGCTCAAAAATTTGGTACAAAATCGTCCAAATTTCATTCATTTATGAGTATTAGTCCGTGCCAATTTCTCGTTTTTGAATTTATAAGGAGAAGTATTCAATAGTTAGGAAAATGTATACTATTTAGGCAATCTGTTCTTTATTGTTGCTATTTGGCCCATATGATTGGCCGAATGTTCCATAACATGATACCAGACCCAATGGTAATTGATACCTTCTTCGATATTTGATACAAACCATTCATCATCTTTAGTTTTGAGTCCGACAAGGGTTTTTTGACGAACTTCATTCCATAAATCTAAATAGTACTTAATCGGTTTTCCCTTAAGTTTTCTTTTTGATTCCTCATTAAGTCCGCCAGCTACACCTAATCGCGTTTGCTCATCTTCTGTCAATTGCCTGCCCTCTAAGGTTTCTATTTGGTAGTACGCTTCTGTCGACACCAAATGCATAACCAATGACCCGATGCTATTCGCATCTTCATCATATAAAAAATCAGTTTGTGATTGGTCTAGATATTTAACTTGTTCGGTAATCCTACTCTTTAAGTCCTCCAACATATAGACCATCAAGCCTATTTGTGGGGAATATCCCTCAACAGACTTCATTTCGCCTTGTGCATTCACCAGCGAAAGTGAAAAACATATAATTAATAATGCTATCTTGTTCTTTTTTGATTTCATGTTATATAAATTTAAAGATTATAGTACTATTTATTCGCTTTCACCCGAGAAAAGAAACTCTTCTTGAATTGTAGATTTAACTGAAACTCCGTTTTCCTTAGCTGGTATCCATCGCGGCATATTTTTAATGGTTTCTTTCAACAAACTACTTATAAAGTTGTTCGTACCTAGGTCGCTGCCTTTTCTAGATTTACCGTCATTTTCATGAACCTTGATCACTTTGCCTTCTTTATCAATAGTAATATCCAGAAATAAATGAAGTCTATAACTTCTATCAATATAGTCAAATTTATCTCCAATTTTCGCCTGAAGCACCGAGTCTATATATGTTTCATGACCATTTGCCGGAAATTCAGGTTTTGAAATTTGGCTAATTAAATTATTTCCCTTCGTTGGTAGAAAACTCGCTTTTGACAAAATCGTTCCGCCTAAAAGAAGTATGAAAGTAAATACTAAAGTCATACCAGACCAGAGTCCTTTTCTTTCCTTATTTACATTCAATCTTTTAATCCTTTTATAAATATTGGATCCGTCAAACATGGGATAAAAATCTAGAGTATTCGCTTTAAAAGTCGCGCTCAATAAATGTTCAGAATATTCGTCTTTAGGAATTGATTTGATAAGGTGTTGGTCTGTATCATACTCTAAATTTTGAGACTGTCTATATTTAAGTAAATAAACGAACGGATTGAACCAAAATAGAATACTCAAAATACTCCATAATATCTTATCAATCGTATGCATTTGGTCTGCATGGTATTTTTCGTGTTTATAAACTGAATTGTAAATAGTCTTAGGAAGATTGGCCGGAATTAAAATGTATTTGAAGAAAGTACAAGGCTGAAAATTAGCAACGTTTACCAGTCTTTCAAATTTATGTTTTCCAGGAGAAGATTTACTTATTAGTTGAATTATCTTAACAATTCCAAGCATCATTTTTATTGATCCTAAGGCAACGCCAATAAAATAAATTAGTATAAATCTATTTTCAAAGTGATTTTCGGGATTTTCATTGACGACTATAGAGTCAACAAATTTTCCCAAATTCAAAATATTCAAATTTCCAATGAAATTCAATTCAGTATGGAAAGAAAACCTCTGAAATGCCAATATATGAAGGGCAAAAAGGAAATAGAAAAATAACCTATTACCCTTTGTGGGCACATGATTTTTTATCAATAATTCATGAAGAAGAACACTCAGACCAGTGATTCCTATTATAATAATAATCGAATAAATGTCAAACATCATTTTTTGTTCTCATTTTTTAGGTCCGACAAAATTTCATCAAGTTCTGAGATAGATATATTATTTGAACTTGACATGAAACTTACAATTTCTTTAAAATTACCTCCGAAATAGCTATTCATAATATGGGAAAGTACTCCCTTGGTATAATCTTCACGCCTTATCAAGGGGTAATACCTGTGACTTTTCCCAAAACTTTCATAAGAGACATATCCTTTTCGTTCCAGAATTCTCATAATTGTGGATACAGTTGAGTATGCCGGTTTTTTGCCCTGTATTTCTTCTATGACCTCTTTTACGAAGGCTTTTTCTTTTTCCCAGAGAATTTTGAGAACAGACTCTTCTGCATTAGTTAGTTTAATATCATTCATTTGACAAATATAACTAAATATTTAGTTATATCAACTAAAATATTAAATTTAACTTAACGTACAAACAATATTTTATTATAATCGGTACAATCGAAAAATTAAATATTCATTTATCTGAACTTAGTCAGAAATTAAAAATAAAATCTAGCAGTTCCATAAAACAGACAATTTATAGCACTACTTAGAGACTAATGCTTTAATATGATTGATAGTTCCATTTATCGTTCTTTTTAGTTGTTACGTTAATCAACGTTATATAGATCTTATTTTCTGCTAATTACAGCTAAACAGGTGAGTAAACAAATTTTCAAATAGGTAACCGAATTACTCACCTTTTTTACTCATTTATGGGGTATCAATTGGAAATAAATCGAGGTAAATAAAATTAATAAAGCCCACAAATAGTGTTATTAATAGGCTTTTGTTGCTATTTGATAGCATTTCCAGCGGAGAAAGAGGGATCAGAACCTTACTAGTATCTATTTAATTATCAAATATTTATAATTTAACCTCCACCCTACTCACCGAATTAGATACCGAATTATAAATCATTACGAATCTGAATAATTATTTAACCATAGTAGGCACTAAAATAAACTCGGCATAATTATTCATGTCAAAATATTTTTTAGTAGTTTCTTGAAACATTTTAGAGTATATTTTATTAATTTTTGTGAATTTGTTATGATGTATTATTACACCTTTTGTATAATATCTTTCTATGCCTGAGACATTAAACCTTAATTGTTGATAGGGATATATCGTGATTCTCAATAATTAGATCTTTATTTCAAATCAGTTGGTTAAAATTTTGATATCTTTAATTAGGCGAAGTATTTCGTCATTATCGATACCATTATAAATGCCTCTTATTCGTTTCTTTGCATCTACTAGTACAAAATTTGTTGTATGGATAAAATCTTGTAGTCCTCCATCACCTTCATTTGTAGTGGCAAAATAGCTTTTACGGGCTAAGTCGTATATATGTTTTTTATCTCCTGTGGTAACATTCCATTTAGTGTCTATGACTCCTTTGCTATTTGCATATTCCCGCAGTCTAGTGATGCTATCAATATCTGGGGTAACAGATAATGACAAAAGCATGACATTGTCATTATCTAAAAACTCCTTTTGAATTTTAGCCATATTATTGGTCATAATAGGGCAAATAGTGGTACAACTAGTAAAAAAGAAATCTGCTATATAGATTTTGTCTTTATATACTTCTTGAGTAATTGTTTTACCGTTTTGATTTATTAGTTCAAAATCTGCTACGGTATGATTTTCACTCAAACTCTGTAGACTTTTATCAACTAATTCAGGATTTACATCAGCAGGATCATACACTGCCGGTTTATCCTTATAAAACTGATATGAAACAAAGATAATAATGATCAAAAGTAGTAGTGGAATTAGCCACTTAGCTGTAAAAGTTTTCATTTCGAACAGACTATAAAATTGAACTGGTTATTTTAATATCGGCATCCTTCCAAGCTCTATCAAATTCTTTTTTTATCTTCCGAGCTTCCACATTTTTTCCTTGGGCTGTATAAGCCTTATACAAACCCATTAGCGACCATCCGTTTTGCCTTAATACCGCTAAATCTTCTTTGTATATTTTTTCGGCCTCTTCATATTTTCCAGATTTCATTAAAACTGCCCCTAAATTCTGTCTTGTTGGAATATGCCAAGCCGCAGGTTCTGTATAGATTAACTTATCTTCATTGATAACCGCATTTTTAAGATGTTTAATCGCGCTAGGTAAATCACCTTTCAAAGCTTCCAGTTCACCTGCCACAACTTCAAAGGCAATTGATGCTATTGTAACGGATGTATTGTTGGCGGTTGCAACTAAATTTTCCAGTTCCGGATCATTTTTAAGTGCTGTTATGGCATCCAACTCTTCCTGCGCCTCTTTTACATTACCTTTTCTAATAAAAGCAATACCCCTGGCATAGTGCCGGATAAGATTTAGATGTTTAATATCTGGACTTGGAGCCGGAATTGACAAAATCTCATTCCATTTTCCAAATCTTGTATAGGCCAATAATGGCGTTGATGCAAAATCCTGCAAAAATGGCAATTGCACCAATTCTCCAACGGGCACCTTTTCTGCAGTTTTTTTTGCTGCATCTATTGCAAGCTCACTACTTCCTAATAAACTAGCTGAGGACCATAAAAAATGAATATTATGCGGGTAATAGGCGAGCGGATAAAGACCTTGCGAAAAACATTGTGAGATATAATCTTCATCGGCTAATATTGCAGCTTGATTAACTTTAACTGCGTCTTTATATCTACCAACACGAATATAAATATGTGAGGGCATATGAACGATATGACCAGCTCCTGGCATTAACGAAGCCAATTTGTCAGCACTGGGAACTCCAAGATCTGGATAAGGAAGTTCTACCATGTGAATGTAATAATGATGTCCCCCTGGGTTTTCGGGTTTAAGTTTCATTGCTTTTTCTAAAGCTGCCTTGGCTTCTTTTATGTTTGGAGACGCCTTTCCTTCTTTATCCCAATAATCCCAGGGTACAGTATTCATCACCGATGCTGCGTATAATATCTGGATATTGGCATCCTCAGGAAATTGTTGTGATACTTTGGTCATTGCCTTCATATAGGACATATTTAATTCAGCGACATCTTTTGTTAGATCTTCGCTGTATCTCGCCCCTAAAGCTTTAATCAAAGCTTGTTCTTTTGGCGTTGCCGATGATGCTAGGCTCTTGGCCTTGGAAATAGCTTCGTTACATTTTTGTTTGCGCTCATCGTCGGGTTGAGTATCATTTATGTTTGGCCCTAAAGCAAAGGCTTGCCCCCAATAAGTCATGGCAACGTTGGGAGCTAATCGTGATGCTTCCATAAAAGACCTATGCCCTTCTGCATGATTAAAGGCATAACTAAGTTTCAGACCTTGATTAAAAAATGCCTGTACTCTTTCATTTGATGTGTTGATGGAAAAACTAAGATTTCCCAAATTGTTAAAAAGAGGAGAAATTTGCTTTGTGGTATCAACGCCTTCCAATAAAAATTTAGAAGGAGTACACTTCACAAAATTGTAAGCTAATTGTGAAGAAGCTTTAGGTTCTTTTTCTATCATTTTCATTGCCAAAGTGTATCCAACAAAGACAAGTGGTATGATTGCTACTATATAAACTATTTTTTTTATGATTTCTATATTATTATTTATTTCTCTTTAATGTTATACCACTGAGGTACAGTATTTTCAATATTCTATGGAATACAACTAGGTAACATCCCGATAAAATAATTTTTGATTGTTTAACTTCCATTTTAGATTCTCTTTTCTTCGTAACCAAATACTTTTTAAGGTTAATTGGTCTTCTCTCTTTTTTACTTTCATTTTTTAATATTTATTGTTTAACTCATATATAATAAGCGTTCATAATACCGTTTTCAATACGCTTAAGAACTGTAGATTTAAAACCTGCTTCTTTCAACATTAATGTAACATAATTGACACATACTAATTTGTTTTTAAGAGTTAGTATTAATTTGAGCGACAAAAGTATTAGGGTTTTTAAGTATTTGAAAATAAGTGATGTAGACTCTAGGTGGTCAGCAATAATACTATAAGTAGACAAGAAAAAAGAGTTGTTAATTTATAGTGAACAAGAGGTAGACAGTTGCATTTAAAATACTGAAAAACAGAGTTTTAATAAATGTTAAATTTTAAGAGAATCTATTAAAAAAGATGATAAAAAAGTGATTTAAGCTTTCTCAAGTTGTAAAAAGTAGCTTAAAAGTTCATCTTTAGGGCCAAGATGTAGTTTTTTTCTAAGTCGATAACGTGCTGTTTTAGCACTTTCTGGAGAGATTCCTATCCTGTTAAAATCATATTATTATTGTTTAGGAATCAAACTTAAATCTTTCCAATATCCCCAAGTTTCACTTCTAACAGATTTGATTGATTTAAAGAAACTCTGTAATAATTGTTGTGATTCTTGAGCACTAAAATTTCTCATAATTAACTCTCCGATGGATTTAAACGAAGATCCAAATTGCTTTTAACAACTGTTATTACACGTTAACTGCTTGAGAGGGTCATCTGGAGTTGTAGTTAGTTAAAATACGATTAAGCAATTTGGTTTAACAGGTCGTTAGAGCCCATTTTCTTGTGGGGTGGGAGTGCGAAGCACGTAGCAACACAAGTCAGCTTCCGCTGAATGTGCTCTAACGGTTGGTATAAAAGTAGTAATTGTCTATGCAGCGACTGATTTTCCTAACGGAAAATCAGTCGCTGCATAGACAATTACCATTTAGCTTACACACAAAAGTAAATTATTAATTTTATACAGTGTTGGCAACTGGCTTTTTATTCAAAGTGTATTTTCATTCCTTCGTGAGTTGCTTTAAATCCTAAATCTTCGTAAAATTTAATTGCTTTCGGTCTTTTTTTGTCAGTCGTTAATTGTAGCAAATGAGCATTCCGTTCTTTCGCTCTATTTATTGCCCATTTAAACATCGTTTTTCCAATTCCGAGTCCTCTTTTGTCTTTCCTTATTCTCACAGCTTCTATTTGTGCTCTATTTCCGCCACGATAAGTCAGATATTGAATAAATGATAACTGTAAAGTTCCAATAATTTCAGCGTTTTCATTTTCGACAACTATTAATTCTTGATTTTCGTCAGAGTTTATTTTTTCAAACGCATTTAGATATTCTTTCGGTAAAGGATTTTTGAAATTTTCTCTTTTTTTTCCAAGTTCATCGTCAGCAATCATTTCCACAATTGTTGAAACATCATTTTCTGTCGCTTTTCTAAAGTTCATAATTAGTTCGGTTTTTTGCTTGTTGGCAACTGGCATTAGTTTATCATTTGCGGACATTTAAATTTCTTCCAAAATGGATTTTCCCTTGGATTTATCTCCTGAAGTCCACTGCCAAGTTTCATATAAACGAATTTTTCCATTTGATTGAATCTCTGGTTTGGAAAAACAGATTCCAGTCATGAACTCTCCTTTTGTGTTGATTTGATGATACCGCATTTCAATATTTCCACCTTCGTCCACTAATCCAATTAAATGTCCTTTTTCGATTTGTCCACCATTATATTCCGAGGTCAAAATTTTACCGTTTTGTTTATAGACAAAGATAGTTTCCTCTGTTGTTTCCCCATTTTCAGAGTTCTTGATAGGTTTAAATTTCTTATTGTTATAGTTTATTTTCAAAATGGTAGTGTTTTATGTTCATTTTCAAAAAGTGACATCACTATTAAGTTTTCATAGTTACTCTCCACAACCGCAGTTATTTTTTTACTTCTCTTTGAAATAAACAGACAGGCCCTTCACTATAGTGTTTGGGTAAATTATCTACATTATCAAGTTCCTTTGTTCCTAAAAAAATAAAACCAAGTTTCTCATAATGTCCAATTAGTCCTTTATTCAAACCAACTGTGTCCATTCTTACATAATTTAAGTTGTTGTTTATACAATAATTATCTGCCCAACTTACAATTTGTTTAACGAGTTTTTGTCCACGAAAATCAGGATTAGTCGCAATTCTGTGAATATATATGGAAGGGTCGTTATTTTCAGTCCCCCAAATTGATTCGTCATTTAATGTTGTCGCCCAAATACACGCAATTTTACCATTCATTAAAAACTTCCATTGTCTTAAGTCTTCGATTTCTTCAATAATCAAATCTCTGGCAAATTCAGGCCAAGCAACTTGATTTTTTGATTTCATAAAATTCGTTGCGATTTTATACAACTCAAAAATTTTTGATAAGTCGTTTAAATCACTATTCCTTATTTCCATATTGTTATTTTTAGCTTGTTGCCAACAGTCTTTTCCGTTCTGGTTTTATTATTCTATTTTTATTTTCAATCGGGTTTTTGCTTTAATTTCTCATATTGTTCTATTTTCAGCTCATGTCTGTTTTTTGAGTTTTATTGATTATTAATTCATTCATTTTCTATAATTTTATCTCCGTGTGAATGAGGTTGAGAAATTACCAAAAACTCTAAATTTTCATTGGCTTGGTTTTTATCAACTTTGTATTCTTTATCGTCAATTATGAATGTTGCTTGACCTTGTAAAATATAGAAAAATTGCTGACTTTTTGAATGTTTGTGTTTAACTTCTTGTGTTTCAATTGCCATTATTTCTTGAATAATACTTAATTCATTGGTGTTTAATAAATGCCAACCTTTACATTTTTATCCCCAACTGTATTCTTTGCTATTTGTCTTTGTAACTTTCATTTGTCTTGCTTTACTGCCAACGTGTTCCTTTAGTTTGTAATTTCAATTTTATTTTTTGTTTTGCTGATAATAGTATAAAACGTGTTTCGGAATTTCCATTTTCTGTGGTAAACCTTTATCAGAAATTGGGTATTCTGCTATTTGCTTTAAAGGAACTAAACCAGCCCAAATATTTAAATCGTAATCTTCTGGTTCATCAGCAACGCCAACATCTCTGATTTTTGCTGAAGCGGTTTCAATAGTCATTTCTACAACTATTGTTCTGTCTAATTCTTTTTGGTGCATTGGTCTAATTCCTTCCCAACGCCCTTTCATCATATGTTCCATAAAACAAAAAAGAGCTGCGTCTTTTTCTTTTGGGTCTTCAAGTTTTCTAACTGAACCAAATAGAGTAGCAGAGCGATAATTTACAGAATGATGCAAGCCAGAACGCGCTAAAACCAAGGCGTCTAAATGCATAACTGTCATGCTCATTTCTTTAGCTTCTAATAATGCTAGTAACATTCTATTGGCTTGAGAACCGTGTAAATAAATCTTGTCGTCTTTTCTTCCGTATGCCATTGGCAGTGTAATTGCTCTACCTTGATATACATAGTTTACATAACCAATAAAACCAACATCTAAAATGGTATTGATTTTTTCAACATCGTAAGTTGCTCTGTTCTGTCCGCGTTTTATTCTGTTTAATTTCGATTTTGAATATTCTTGCATACTTATAATTTTTTCATTTTAGCTTCTTGTTGTTAGTCGTAAATCCGAATGATTTCTCCATTTCTCTTACCTTTTACACTCCGCAAATATCCGTTGATTACCTTGTTCATAGGAATTGGGTTGTGTCCTGGGAAATAATCTTTGTATTTTTCATAAGCATCTTCTACCATTCCAGATGAAACGACATTTACTCTAATTCCGTTTTCAATTTCTAATGCAACTGCTTGAACAAAACTATGTATTCCTCCATTAACCATTGAAGCACTAGCTGTTTTTATAACTGGGTCGTCGGCTAAAATACCAGTTGATAGCGTTATAGAACCTTTAGGGTTTAAATAGTATTGGCCTATACATACAAGATTGACTTGTCCCATCAATTTGCTTTTTAGTCCGATGTAGTAATCATCTTCAGTAAGTTCATTAAAATCGGCCCATTTTGCCTCGCCTGCAATACAGATTATAGCATCTAATTTTCCAATTTTTCCAAACATTTCTTTAATAGAATTGCTGTCCGTAATATCTACAGTAACATCGCCACTTGTGCGACCAGCTATTAAAACATCATCTTCTTTTATGAAATGTGAAACAACCTTATTTCCAATAGTTCCATTACCTCCGATTATTAAAATTTTCATTTGATTAATTTTTGAAAGTGAAACCCTAAGATTTTAAACCCTTGGTTAAAATAAAATTTATGTGAACGGGAATTAGACACATATGTATTTAAATTTATTGATTGATAACCTTTATGTAAAGCCCATTCTTCAATTTTATTAAAGAATATCGTTCCTAACCCTTTGGATTGTAATTTTTCATCAATAATAACATTATCAAGTTCTAATTGTTTTCCACAATATATCCTCATTGATGTCCATCCACTAGATATTCCTATTATTTTGTCGTTTTCATATAGACCAAAACATTTGTAGTTTTTAAACGTGTTCATTTGCTCTATTATTTGTTGAATATACTTTTCTTCTTTATCAGGATTAAGTTGAATAAGTAGTTCTTCTACTTTAATTAAATTTTTATAGGGATTTATTGTTTTTACTATCAAATTATTCATATTTATATATACAGTTATTTAGATATAACTATTAAAAAAATACTATTTGGTTATATATTTGCTATAATTGGTAATAATTTGCTCATTTCTTTTAAAATATGACCATTTACCATGCCTAGTAACTATCAATAACCCACATTTTTCCATATTAGTTAGATAAGTTGAAATAGTAGATTGGGAAAGTTTTGCTTTCACTTGAATGTATGTTACACAAACTCCGTCATTGAAATGTTTTAACGTCTCATGTGGTGGAAAATTCTTTTCAGGCTCTTTTAACCATTCCATAATCTGCATTCGGGTTTGGTTTGATAAACACTTGCTAATTTCTGTTGCCGATTTTAAATTCATAGCACAAATATATCTATAAATCTCGATATATAAAAATGAATTCGTTAATTTTTTTGAAGTGCGATGTTTTTTTAGCTTGTTGCCAACTTGTTATATGCATACCTAATATACTCATTTTCGGGCATTGCCTCTGGATATAAGGAACTTTTGTTCTCCTTTTCAGTTTTGAATATAACGTTTTGGAGGTGTCAGTTGAAGAAACAATAAAGTGACACCTTGAGTGTCCCTTTTTATTCGACATTATTTGCTTTTAAATGAAATCAAAACAAGCTAAAAAGTACAATGTTTACTCCTGAACCCTACCTTTTTATACCTAAAAAGCCACCAAATAATATTATTTGATGGCTTTTGTAATGATTTGATATCATTTTCAGCGGAGAAAGAGGGGTCAGAACCTTGCTTGTATCTAATTAATTATCAGGATTTTAAAAACTTACATCTCTCCTACTCACCGAATTAGACACCGAATTTGAAAAACATTTTTATTGTATATATAATTGAAGGTTTTAACTCAGTTCTTCTTAAGTTTCATCTCTTTTTAATATTATAAATCCCGCCATAATAGAAATCAAGACTATGGGAACTAGTATAGATGGTAATATGATAAAAGGGAATTTCATTACAGCTATGTTGGGTTGTTCAAAAGCAAATTGTTGTAACATTGTTGGTGTAGACAGTACAGCAATTACCAAAATATTTATCAAAAGGATAATCGAAAAGACATTCCAAATCCACAATAATAATTTGTTGGTTTTGTGCTTTTTGAAAGCAAAAAAAGCTACGATCGGAGCTGTAATTCCTGCTAAAATGTCTAAATTACGTCCTTCAAAGGTCATTAGTTCAGGTACATATTTTCCCAAAAATAGCCAATACAATACTAACTCAACAGGAACTCTTACCATATGAAGATAGGTAAGCATTTTTAAATTAAATGTACTTAACCAATTTTTCATCTTCTTAGAAAAAATAGAAGATAAAACAATAACTACCATTGGAATAACTAATAAAATAAATCTTGGCGGAACTGTTTTGGTGTTTTCGTAAAACCCCGACATTGCCAGAATACTGTGTAATATTCCCCATAAAACAATGGCAATAATGAATTTTAATCCCTTATCATTTGCATAATAGAATAGCACTAAAGAAAATAACGTGGCTATACTAAAAGTAATATAGACATATATTGGTAAATCTGTAATCATAATTTGTACTTATTGAGTTTTTTAAGAATTGTAAATAATTAAAACATCCCTGTTTTTCGCTTTCGCTCTAAATCAAATATCAGAGACCTTCTAAAATGACGACCCTTGTTTCTGCTGCTTTTCTTCTAAAAATGCTTGCTTTGGCATACTTTTCAGAATCATACCATTCTTTTGCCCGTTCAAATGTTGGAAATTTAACCAGTACTATTCTTTCCGGATTCCAATCTCCCTCTAAAGCTATCTTTTCACCTTTCTGAACAACAAATTCGCCTTCAAAGGCTTTTACCGTTGCAGGTGCCAGTTCATTGTATTTTTCAAGCTCTTTTTTATCGTAAATTTTAAATTCTACTATTACATATCCAGACATATAATTATATTGTTTTTAATCGTTATTTTTTACTACCTCATAACTATCTATAGTCATGCCCTTCTTCAGCTTATTATTTGTTTTTCCTATCAACATACCAAACATTTTTGTATTCATATCACGAGACATTACACGTTTTGATAGTACACCTAGTATTTTATTCATTGTTCCAGGAATTACCTGTGATTTTTTGCCTAATGCTTTTAAACCGGCAACCACAACTTTTTCAGGACTCAATGGGCTCATTGGCATATGTGAAAAGTCATATTTCGAAATCATCTCGGTTTTTGTAAGTCCCGGGTTTAAGGACAGCACATCAACACCTTCTTTTTTAAGTTCATACCATAGACCTTCACTTTTTACTAGTTCAAATGCTTTTGTTGCGGCATAAACAGTTGAATAAGGAACGCCTAAATATCCTAACATGGATGCTACATTGATAATCCCTCCTTTTTTATTTTCCATCATTTTAGCTGCAAAATGATGTGTTAGAATGGCAGGAGTTTTTATATTTAGCTCAATCATTCTCAATTCATCTTCCAACGTAATTCCTAAATAATCTCCCATTTCCCATAATCCGGCATTGTTAATTAATAGCCCTATATTAAGGGAATCTGTTGTTTTACGAATTTCATCTAAAAACCGTTCTTGTGTTAAATCAACAGCTATCGTTTTTACTTGAACAGAATATTGCTCTTCAATTATTTTGGCAATATTGTCTAACTGATCTTTTCTTCTTGCTACTAGTACCAAATTTAATCCTAGTTTACCTAACTGTTTGGCAAATTCTTCTCCCATTCCTGATGATGCTCCTGTAATTATCGCCCAAGAGCCATATTTTTCTTTTAATTTTTTCATTGTTTTGAAACTTAATTTATAGTTTGATACCATTCCATGATAGTGCTCCCAATTTCGTTTGGAAAATCTTCTTGAATAAAATGTGTTGCCTCCCCTAAATATTTATCCGTTAAATTTGGATAATCCCTTTTAAATTCTTCTACCATTTTAGGCTTCACTAAAATACCTGGTGTTACCCAAAATAGTAATTTTGGAAGCTTAGTCGTTTGCAACCATTTATGATTTTTACCTGCCATTTCATGGGTGTCTTTTGGCTTTCCATCAATGGGAAGAAATTTTGGAAATAAGTAGACTGGAAGTCTATCCTTTTTTCTTAAAAAAGGTTGACTATAATATTCTTTTTCCCTTTTGCTCATTTTTCGAGCAGAGCCCAAATCAAGCAACACTTTCTTCACAAACATATTAAGGTTTACATTCATGAATTTGCCAATAATAGGGGTTCTGAACAACCTAAAAATGGTACGAACAGGTTGATACGCAAACTCATTCCAACTCATTGGTTTTATAATACCTTCCATAAAGACCAATCCTTTAATTTTATGCTCATTTTTTCTAGCATAGGATAGTCCTAATGCAAGTCCCCAATCATGGATTACAAAAACTATATTACTCAATTGCAATTTATCTATGAGACCATCAACATATTTAGAATGGGTAGCTATACTATAATCAACAGCAAGCTTATCAGATTTTCCAAAACCGATTAAATCGAATGCGATTACCCTTCCTTCAGTTTTTAAATACGGAATAATATTTCTCCATAAATAACTTGACGTTGGATTTCCATGAATACAAACGAATGTAGTTTGATTTGAATCGTTTGTATTGTTTTCATCAATATAGTGCATTCTTGAACCATGAATTTCTACGAATTTCGATTCAAATGGAAAGTCAGCTATTATTTTATTTTCCATTCTTTTTTATTGAAATACATCAACATATTCTTCCACGTACTGAGCAAAACTTCTTGGTTCGTGTCCTGTAATATTCTTAACTACATCAGTAGTAATTTCAAATTTTCCATTGGCAATATCTTTACTAAACTCTTTTAAATGCTTAGCTAGAAAATCATTTACATAAGGGTCATTTTTCATATATTCAATCCAATGATCTACAGGAATTGGCACATATTCAACCTTTTTACCGACCAATTGACCAATTTCCTCTGCCACTTCTTGTCCTGTATAAATTTTAGGACCAGCAAGTAAATAGCGCTTACCAATATGTATTTCTGGATTATCTGAAGTTAGAATACCAACAATCACATCACTAATATCCTGAGGGTGAATGATGGTATACTTGGCCTCTGGATTAGGGAAATAAAATTTACCTTCTGCTTTGACCGTTGGACCAGCCATATTTCTATAATTACTTGCAAATAATCCTGGACGGATGTGTACCGCTCCAATGTTTGCCCAATCTAAAATATCCTCAGTTATCAAATGGTTTTGGGTTGCAGGACTTAACGAACCTTCGTGAGCATTCATTTGTGACATCACTAC
>Ga0209633_10001058_pt1 | contig 29667 bp, 26 predicted proteins | sample Cruoilmetagenom1_FD_187290 | JGI IMG/M metagenome (GOLD analysis project Ga0209633, IMG submission 187290) | Oil polluted marine microbial communities from Coal Oil Point, Santa Barbara, California, USA - Sample 1 (SPAdes) (version 2) | ecosystem: Environmental > Aquatic > Marine > Oil seeps ... | reverse complement strand
CTGAGCACGCGGCATGAGCAGGGGCTGAGAAAGAACAATTGAGCGGAAAACTCACGCCTGCCGGTTCGGCGGCGAGAGCGAAAGCTTCAACGGTTCAAGTCACCGGGATCCGCTCAACGCTTTCTCTCCGCCCATGCCGCCCGCCGTCTACAACGCCTTCAACCTGCAGCGCCATCTCATCTCCCGCCGCACATTGCGGGCCTTCAGAGCCGAGGCCACTGATCAATGGAACACCGCGGTAGTAGCTGCGTGACGGGCGGTGACGCTCAGGACATTCATGCTCGCGTCAAGGTTCCCGTGACAACACCCGGTGCGGTCCTTTGCAGTCGCCTTGGATTAGCGCGACAATGCCCCGGAGATGGGAACCAATGGAGGTCGGAATGGTCGATGATGTTGCCAAGAGCGCGATTGATGAAATCGAAGAGAATTTAAAACGATTTCCAGATGTCCCGCGAGAAGTCATCGTCAAGATAGAACTGTTGAGCAAGGGGCACTGGTTCACCGATGCGGCTTTAGAGGCGACGAAGGGATCGATGGTAAAGTCATATCGCTTGTTTTCGTATGATTTGGTCCCGATGGATCAAATGAAGCGAAACGAAGCGAGCAGGGTGCCCGAATGGTTCTTTATATTTCAGGGTATCTATGATTTACGCGCCGTTGTCGTTCAGACCACAATGGACCCGAGTTCTCCCTACGTTGTCGACGTAGTCGATGGGCGTCTCGTGTTGAAAGCGCATGGTGAGATTATCTGCAACGTTGCCTATCCCCTGGAGCCTGAGTACTACGCGAAGCGATTTCCTGACGGCGTTCGGTATCACGAGATTTGTGCGTTCGGATATTTTGTTACTGTATTTCGCCAATGCCAATATTGGGGGCCCAAAGAAGAGTGCCGCTTCTGCGACATAAACCAAAATGCGCGGCAAATGAAGAAATCGAAGGAATTTACGCTCGATGCGCCAGTCAAAAGCGTCGACCATGTCGAGGAAGCGGGCCGTGAGGTCAGCCGTAACATACTGGCGAAAGAAGGCTATCAGGCACCCGTCAGTTTTTTGATTACCGGAGGCACAATCACAAATGTTTTGCGTGGGATGGAAGAGAATGAATTTTATGCGCAGTACGTACGGGCGCTGAAGTTTGGCGGGCCTCGGCACCACGTCTCACTGCAGACAAATGCGAAGACCAAGGAAGAATTGAGCTGGCTTCGCAAAGAAGGATTGGACGGGCACCATGCCAATATGGAGGTGTGGGACGCTCGCCTTTTTGAATGGATCAATCCGGGAAAGGCGCGTCGGATCGGCCGAGACGAGTGGATCAAGAGGACGCTCGATTCGGTGGACATCCTTGGCGAGAGCAACGTGCGGCCAAATTTTGTTGCCGGTATTGAAATGGCCAAGCCACACGGCTTTGCAACGATGGAAGAAGCGCTCGCTTCAACCACCGAGGGACTGGAGGTTTTGATGAGCTACGGTGTCGATCCGCGTTTCAATCAGTGGCGCCGTGAACCGAGATCGAACCTCGTGCAGGAGCACGAACAGCCACCCATCCCGACGGAATACTACATTCGCTTAATGAGCAAACGTTATGAGATTTGGAAAAAATACCGCTTTAGGCTTCCGGTCAGCAACGAATTCAATGAGTCGAGCCGGTATATGGGCCACGACCACGGCACCTACGACGACTTTCCTTTTCTGATGGAAGCGCCATGGTACCAACACCCTGACAAGCGTACGCCCGAAGACGTGGTTCAGGCTGCCGCGGGTTGGGATGCCCCTCGGAAACTCTCCATCCACGGTCCTCAGTCATGAGTTTTATGAAGATATCGACGCCGGTTCGTGGTCCAGGCCGCCGCTGGTGTCCCGAACCGGAACTTCGAAACCATCACACGAGTGCCCGTATACACACGAGTGCCCGTATATAGGTTGGTGCGGGCTGCCCCCCCCGGGGGCGCTGTCACGTTGACCGGCTTTGGCATCGAGCGGCAGTCGTCCAGTCGCCGGCGGACTAATCCGACATTTACCACGCAGCCAGCAGCTTCAAGCTGATCATCCCGCGAAAAATTGAATGCGGTCTTGCCGGACAACGTGGCTGCACCGGGGCCAAAGCGCTGGAGCGGGCGTTGATTGATCGACGATCGACTATTGACGCTCGTACAGGACGGCGATGGTATCGGCCACGCAGGCCGGCTTTTCGGCGCCCTCGATCTCGATCACGCTTCGGTACCGGGCCTTGTGTCCCCGGTCGAGTGCGTCGACCGCAAGCAGCGATTGCCGCAACCTCACGCGCGCATCGACGGGCACGGGAGCGAGGAAGCGCACTTTGTCAAGGCCGTAGTTGAGCCCGTGGGTCATCGACTTGAGTGACCAGATCTCGTGGCTCAGCGCGGTGATCATCGACAGCGCCAGGTATCCATGCGCAATGACCTTGCCGCCCGGCAGTTCTTTTGCGGCGCGCGCATCGTCGGTGTGGATCCAATGGTCGTCGCCGCTGGCGCGCGCGAAGGTGAGGATCTTTTCCTTGTCAATCCTTACCCAGCCACTGGCCCCGAGTTCCTGGCCAACCACCGTCTGCAACTCGGCAATCGAATCGAACTCACGCATGCTTGTTTCTCCAAGTTTCCGCATACTCCTTGCGGAGAACCGCCTTCGCCACCTTGCCGATCGGTGTGCGTGGAAGATCCTCCACGAACACCATCAGCCGCGGCACCTTGTAGGCGGCGATGCGGGCTCGACAATGGGCGTCCAATTCCTCGGTCGTCAGCTGCGAACCAGGCTCGGGTATGATGGCCACGGCCACCGCCTCGCCGAAGACCTCGTCGGGCACGCCGAAAACCGCACTCTCGCGTATCCCCGGATGCGCGCTCAGCACGGTCTCGACCTCGGTCGAGTATACGTTCTCCCCGCCGGTGATGATCATGTCCTTGATACGGTCGAGGAGGTAGAGAAAGCCGTCGGCGTCGAGCATGCCGAAATCGCCGGTGCGCAGCCAGCCGTCGGTCATCACCTTGGCCGTTTCTTCAGGCCGGTTGAGGTAGCCTGTCATGATATTCGGGCCGCGGATTATTACCTCGCCCGGCTGCCCCGGTTCGCACCGGGCGCCGGTCTCATCCACGACACATACCGAAATTCCGGTGAGGGGTCGCCCAACCGATCCAACGAGTTCGGAACGCCGGCCTTCGAGCACGGCCGCACGCAACACGTTTGACTCGAGCAGAGAGGCATTGGGCGCGGTCTCGGTCAGTCCGTAGCCCTGATACATGCCGACTTGCGGCGGAAATGCCTTGACCGCACGCTCCACCCATTCGGCGGCCATGCTGGCCCCGCCGAACAGCAACACGCGGAGGCTGCTCAGGTCGGCCGGGGCAAATGCGGGATCAGTCAGCAGCATGATCAACATCGTCGGCACCACATTGGTGCAGGTGATGCGGTAGCGCGCGATCGCCTCAAGCACCCCTGCCGACGTGAAGGCCGGTAAATAGATATTCGCCGCACCGTTGAGTATCCAGGGCAGAGAAAGCAGCTCGGCGGCATGAAACATCGGCGAGACGTGGAGGTACACGTCGTTGGGCAGAGGACGGATCGACGTGCCGCCCTGATAAGCCAGCGCGGCGTGTAGAATGTTACGGTGGCTGAGCCGCACGCCCTTGCTGAGGCCGGTGGTGCCGCTGGTGTAAAAGAGGATCGCATCGTCGTCCTCATGCGCAGGCTCCGGCTCGCGCGCCGCCCCGGCTTCGATCAGCCGATCGCTTTCCTCGCCGAGGACCAGGGTGCGCGAATGCAGGTCGTTTCCAGCGTGCTCGGTATCGGCGAACAGCAGCTCGGGATTGCAGTCGGCAAGCACTGTTCGCAACTCGGGCAGCGGCATGCGCCAGTTGAGCTGTACGGAGGCGGCCCCTAGCCAGAAGGCGGCGTATTTCAGTTCCTCGAATCGGAAGTCGTTGCGTGCCAGGATGGCTACGCGCTGCCCGCGACGCACACCGAGGCGATGCAGCGAATCGGCCAGTCGCGTAATCCGATCACCGGCTTCGCTCCATGAATAGTTGCGCTCGGGCGTCAGGAATGCCGGCCGCGTGCCATACGTGCGGATCGTGGCGCTAAGCGCCTCCGGGAGCGTGAATGTCATGAAATAAAGCGACTCGTTGAGGGCTGCGGCCTGTCAGGCCGATTTACTCTGTAGCCGAAGCTGTGTTGAAGCAAGGTCGAATGATCAATCGACGTTGACAGGGATTGGGCGGATCGACACACTCACCGTCCCTCAATCGGACATATTGCAGGTTAGGAATTTGGAATGTCGATGTTGAAGAGCAACGGATTGTTCGTCGTCGCATTCAGGAGTTTGTTGGCCATCGCCGGTCCGCTTCTGTTCATCGCGCCGAGCGCGCTCCAAGCGCAGGAAACTGTCAAGATCGCACAGATCGTTCCGCTTTCGGGACCGTTCGGGAAGGCCGGCGACCAGCTCGCCAAAACTTTCCAGTTCCTGGCCGACCGCATCAACGCGAAGGGTGGCATGGGTGGCAAGAAGGTCGAATTCTTGTTCTACGACAGCAAGCTGTCCCCCAAAGAGAGCATCATCGCAGCAGAGAAGGCGATCGACGCAGGCGCGCGCATCGTATCGGCCGCCAGCGGCTCAAGCGTGGCCGCGGCGCTGAACGACTTCATCGCCAAGCACAACAAACGCAATCCGGACAAGGAAACGCTGTTGTTCCACTACAACACTTGGGATCCTGCGACGACCGACAAGACTTGTATGTTTTGGCAATTCCGCTTTACCGCCCATACCGATATGAAGCTCCTGGCGTTGACGAAGTATCTGCGGTCGAAGCCGAAGGTAAAAAAGATATATCTCATCAATCAGAACTACTCCTACGGTCGCTCCATCTCCGTTTCCGGGCGCAAGTACCTGGAGGCCGCCGGATTCACCATTGTCGGCGATGACCTGCACCCGGTAGGAAAGGTGCGTGACTTCTCGCCCTACGTCACCAAGATCCGCAAGTCCGGCGCCGACGCCGTGCTCACGGGCAATTGGGGCAACGACTTGACGCTGCTGGCAAAGGCCATCGCCGGCTCCGGCCTGAAGATCGATATCTATACCTTCGCCGGCAACACCGCGGGCGTGGCCACCGCCATTGGCAAGGCTGGCCTGGGCATCCTCAAGGTGATCGACGACTGGGACGGCCAGATCGGCGACCCCGCTCTCGACAAGATGTTGACCGAGTTCAAGACCAAAACTGGCTACGATTTCGCCTATCTGCGTGGAAAAGTGATGATGGACATGCTGACGCGGGCCGTGACGCGCGCGGGCTCAGTGAACGCGCGCAAGATCGCCGCCCAAATCTCCGGCATGAAATACACGAACGCCACCGGCGAGTGGGTCATGCGGGCCGCGGACCACCAAATCAGCCAGCCGATCTTCATTTCCAGCCTGACCGACAATGTGAAGCACGGTCTGGAGAAGACCAGCATGGGCTACAGCGCCGACGCCAAGATCAAGCGTGCCGACGTCGTGACGCCGGTAAAGTGCCGCATCAGTGCGCCGTAAGAAGTGCTCCTTCTCGCGCTAGTAGGTCTAAATGGGCTGATTTACGGGCTACTTCTCTTCATGCTGTCCAGCGGGCTGACGCTGATCTTCAGCATGATGGGCGTGCTGAACTTCGCCCACGCTTCGCTCTATATGCTGGGCGCATATATAGCGTACCAAATCAGCGTGTGGTTTGGCTTTTGGCCGGCGCTGCTCGTCGCACCACTCGCGATCGGGGTGCTCGGCGCGCTGATCGAGCGCTACGGTTTGAGAGCGGTGCACAGCCGCGGCCACTTGGCGGAGCTGCTGCTCACCTTCGGCCTCGCCTACGTCATCAGCGAAGTGGTCAAGCTGGTTTGGGGCAACCTGAACGTGCCGTATGATGTGCCATCGGCGCTAAGTTTCTCGTTGTTCGAACTGCAGGGCCAAGCCTTTCCAGCCTATCGCGCCTTCATGGCGGTCGTATCGATTGCGGTGTTTGCGGGCCTGTGGCTGATGCTCAAACGCACGCGCATTGGGCTCATTGTGCAGGCCTCGCTCACACATCCCGCAATGGTCAGCCACCTCGGCCACAACACCCCGCGCGTCTTCATGCTGGTGTTCGCCGTCGGCAGCGCACTCGCCGGGCTGGCCGGTGTAATCGGCGGCAACTACTTGGTCACCGAGCCAGGCATGGCAGAGTCCCTTGGGGCGATCATTTTCGTCGTCGTGGTGGTCGGTGGACTGGGGTCATTGTCCGGCGCGCTGCTTGCCTCGGTGCTGATCGGCATTGTGCAGAACGGCGCGACGCTGGTCGACGTGCCGGTCCCGCTGACGGGCGTTACCGTGGCTCATATTGCGCCGCTGCTGCCTTACATCTTGCTTGTCGTCGTGATGATCGTGCGCCCGCGCGGTCTGCTTGGTACGCGCAACGCATGATCGCTAGGTATTTACTGGCTGTCGTGGTGTTGGCGGCTCTGCCGCACATGTTCGGCAACGACTCGGCGATCTCGATCCTGAACACCATGGCCATTGCGGCGCTGTTCGCCCTTTCCTACAACCTTCTGCTGGGCGAAGGCGGGATGTTTTCCTTAGGTCACTCGGTGTACTTTGGTCTTGGCGGTTACGTCACGATTCACGTCATCGCCGCGGCGGCGCAGCCCGGCTGGTGGCTGCCGGTACCGCTCATGCCGCTGGTGGGCGCGGGCGCGGGTTTCTTGTTCGGCGCCATCTTCGGCTATGTCTGCACGCGGCATTCGGGGCTCGCCTTCCCGATGATTACGTTGGGTATCGTCGAGTTGGTCGGCACTGCGGCGCTGATGTTCGAATCCTTTTTCGGCTCCGACCTTGGCGTTGGCGGTGATCGCACGCTCGGCCCGGCCCTATTCGGCTTCAAGGTGAAGACGCGGATCGACGTGTACTATTGCATCCTCGCGTGGGGGATCATCGCCGTCGCGCTGATGCGCTTCTACATTCGCACCCCGCTTGGCCGCCTGACCAACGCGGTGCGCGACAACCCCGAACGCAGCAGCTTCATCGGCTTCAATCCGCGGCGCGTGCGCTATCTGACGTTCATTGTGGCGGCAACCTTCGCCGGCCTTGCCGGTGCGCTCTCGGCCATCAACGTGGAACGCATGACGCCCGACAATATCACGCTGTTCGCCTCTGGCATGGTGTTGCTGATGGCCTATGTCGGCGGGATCAACCATTTCTGGGGCCCGGTTCTCGGCGCGGCCGTACTGCAGTTCGCGAGCAGCGTGCTCAGCGACTACACCGAACTCTGGCTTCTGTATGTGGGACTGTTCTTCATTGCCATCGTGCTCTGGGCGCCCGGTGGCATCGCCGGAATGTTGGCCGCCTCGTGGAGATGGGCATTTGCCAAATAACGTCCCAGTGCTGGAGCTTGTCGGCGTCGCCAAGTCATTCGGGGCGACGCGGATCATCAGCAGCTTGAATCTGTCGATCGGGCGCGGCGAACGTCATGCCATCATCGGGCCGAACGGCGCCGGCAAGTCGACGCTGCTGCATCTGGTAAGCGGGCTACTCAAGCCAACCGCCGGCACGATTAGGCTGAAGGGCGCGCCGATCACCGGCCGTGCGCCGCACGAAATCTGCAGGGCCGGCGTGGCGCGCAGCTTCCAGATCACCAATCTCTTCCACCGGATGAGCGTCATCGAGAACCTGCGCTGCGCGGCGATGTGTGTCTCCGGATACCGCTATGTTTGGTGGCGGTCGATGGCCAAGATGGACGCGGTCAATGCGCGCGCGGATCTAGTGCTCGGTCAGATCGGCCTAGCCGCCCGGCGAGAACACCTCGCCGGCGAGCTGGCCTACGCCGAGCAGAGAGCCCTCGAACTCGGTTTGGCCATCGTCGGCGACCCGGCGGTGATCTTGCTCGACGAGCCGACCGCCGGGATGAGCCGCCCCGAGGCCTTGCGCATGGTGGATCTGATCCGCGAAGTCACCGCGCCGCCACGTTCGCTGGTCATGATCGAGCACGATATGAGCGTCGTGTTCAGCCTCGCGGAGTGGATCTCGGTGTTGGTCTACGGTGAGATAATCGCCAGCGATGTGCCGGCGCGCATCCAAGCCGACCGGGCTGTCCAGCAGGCGTATCTCGGGACGGACGCGGGGGCGGATGCTGTCCGTTCGTAACCTGCACGCCTATTACGGCAAGAGCCACGTCCTGCAGGGCGTGGACCTGGAAGTGGGCGCGGGCGAGATCGTGGTGCTGCTCGGGCGCAACGGATCGGGGCGCTCGACGCTGGCAAAGGCGATCACCGGCACGGTGCAGGTAAATGGGTCGGTATTGTTCCAGGGCAAAGAGATCCTCGGCCTGCCGCCGCATACGATTGCGCGCCGCGGCATCGGTTATGTGCCGGAAAATCGGGACGTGTTTCCGACCCTCACCGTACGCCAAAACCTGCTGCTCGGCATAAAGGGCTCCAAGGGCCAGGGGCACTGGAGCCTGGACGAGATGCTGCGCCGGTTCCCTATCCTTGATGAGCGCGCCGACGTGCCGGCGGGAGTGCTGTCGGGGGGCGAACAGCAGATTCTCACTATTTGCCGTACCTTGCTAGGGCAGCCAAGCCTGGTCATCATCGACGAGCCTACCGAAGGCCTAGCGCCGTTCATCGTCGAACAAATCGGCGACTTCATCGCCGAGATCGCGGGGCAGGGCGTGGCGGTGCTGCTCGTCGAACAGAAGCTGGTGATCGCGCTGAAAGTGTCGTCGCGCGCCTTTGTGCTCGGTCATGGCGGCATCGTTTTCGATGGCCGTCCGGCCGATCTGATGTCCGACGCCGCGCTGCGGCGCGAATGGCTGGAGGTTTGATGTTCGATTCGGAGCTGTGCCTACCCTCCGCGCTCGCTTCGGCAATCGAGAATGCCGCGGCGATGCCGGCGTTCCTCGACGGCACTCGCACGAATACGTGGGGCGAGGTGGGCGAGCGCATCCAGCGGCTTGCCGCCGGGCTGCACGATTTGGGCATCCGTCAAGGCACCCGGGTTGCGATCGTTGCGCGCACCACCTTTCGTGCCGAGGAGATCAAGTGGGCCATCCTGTGGCTTGGCGCGGTCGCGGTGCCTCTCAACTGGCGCTATAGCGGCGCCGAGCTGCAACATGCGCTCACCGACAGCGAGCCGTCACTCATCGTGGCGGACGAAGCGAGTAGCGAGTTGCTTCGCGAGGTGAAAAGGGAGTTCCTCATACTCGGCAAAGATACCGAACAGCTGATAGCTGGCTCGCAGCCGCGGCCGGCCGATCTCTGCGATGAGCGTTCCGACGCCATGCTGTTCTACACCGGCGGAACGACGGGCCGGAGCAAAGGTGTGCGTCTCACGCATCGCAATATTTACCTGAACGCCCTGCAAATCGCGTCCTGCCTGCGCCCGCTGCGCAGCGATGTGTACCTGCACGCGGCGCCCAACTTCCACACCGTCAGCCTCCTGGCGACCTGCTTCCTGATGCGCGGCTCCTCGAACGCATATTTGCCTGCGTTCGATCCGGGAGGCGTACTTGACGCCATTGAACGCTATCGCGTGACGGTGATGACGGCGGTGCCGACGATGGTGATCCAGATGGTGCGCGATCCCAGCTTCGAGGGCCGCGATCTTTCAAGTTTGCGGCTCCTCCTTTTCGGGGGGGAGGCGTTCTCGGCGGACTGGATTGCGCATTTGGATCGGGTGCTGCCGAACGTGGATTTGGTCCACGGCTACGGTCTAACCGAGACTTCGCCAAACATTTCCCTGTTGGAGCCGGAACTGGTGCGCGATGCCATGCACGGACGCCGTGGGAAAGAGATACTGCGCGCTTGCGGCAAGCCGCATATGGGCGCTTCGGTGCGAATCGTCGACGACGAAGGGCATGAACTGCCAAGCGGCGAGGCGGGCGAGGTGCTGTTCCGCGGGCCAGGGCTGATGGCCAGCTATCTCAACCTGCCCGTTGAGACCGCCGCTGCCATCCGCGACGGATGGCTGCATACCGGCGACATCGGCAAGCTCGACGCTGAAGGAAATCTTTACATCCTCGACCGCTTGAAGGACATGATCATCACGGGCGGCGAGAATGTGTACAGCGTGGAGGTGGAGAGGGCGCTCACTTCGCACGAGGACGTCGTCGAGGCCGCCGTATTTGGCCTCCCCGACCCGACATACGGAGAAATGGTGACCGCGGCGGTCATGATTAAATCCGGCGCATCGGCGGACGCCGACAGCCTGCAGGAACATTGCCGCGCGCTGATCGCGCGCTACAAGGCTCCGCGGCGCATCGAAGTCGTCGCCGATTTTCCGAGGACGCCGATCGGCAAGGTCAACAAGAAGGCCCTGCGAAACGCGTACCTGAAAGAAGACAGATGACTAATACCGTTGGGGCCGAGCAGGAGTTCCGCGACCGGCTCGCGGAAGGAAAATTTGGCGTTCAATCCTGCCAGTCGTGTAACGCCTATGTGTTCTTTCCCCGTGTCGTGTGCCCAGAGTGCGGAGGCATTTCTCTGCAGTGGTGCGAGACGCAGGGCATGGGCGTCGTCTATTCCACGACGGTGGTGCGAAGGAGCGATCGCAGCGGCGGAAATTACAATATCGCCATCGTGGAGCTTGACGACGGGCCGCGAATGATGAGCCGCGTCGAGGGTATTGCTCCCGAAGCAGTGAAAATCGGCCTGCGCGTGACGGCGCGCATCGTCGACAAGGCCGGCACGCCGGTGGTCATGTTCACGCCGGAAGGAGATACCAAGTGACTTCGCTTCCCGATCTGCGTGGCAAGGTTGCCATCGTCGGCGCGGCGACGGCCGGCGTCGGCAACGCCGGCGGCGGTTACAACACCCTCGAGCTTGCCGCGATCGCGGCGCAGCGGGCGTTGACCGACGCCAACCTCACCACCCGGCAGGTCGACGGACTGTTCAACAACTCGGCGTACCATTTCCTTCCCGCCCTATCGATGACCGAGTACCTCAACATCCGCCCCAAGGTTATCGATGCCAGCACCATCGGCGGCTCGGGCTACGTGTCCTATGTGCTCTCGGCGGCCATGGCCCTGTATACCGGCCAGTGCGACGTGGCGCTCATTTGCCACGGTTCGAATCAACTAAGCGGCCGCTCGGGCACGCACGGCCGGTTGCCGTCGCTGATGGAGCCCCATCCCTACGAGGAGCCGTACGAGCCGCGAATGCCGATCGCCGCCTACGCGATGGCTGCCGCTCGCCACATGCACGAGTACGGCACCACGCGTGAGCATTTGGCCGAGGTCGCGGTCGCGGCCCGGAAATGGGCCGCACTCAATCCGGAGGCTTACGAGCGCGGGCCGTTGACAAAAGAAGATGTTCTCGCCTCGAAGATGATCTGCGATCCGCTGACGGTTCGCGATTGCTGCCTGGTGACCGACGGCGCGGGCGCGGTGGTGATGGTGCGTGCGGAGGACGCGGGCAGGTATTCGTCGAATCCGGTCTACTTCCTCGGCGGAGGTGTCGAGCTCTCCCATCGACAGATAGCGAGCATGCCCGACCTCACGGTCACGGCGGCCAAGGGTTCGGGGCAGCGCGCCTTCGCGATGGCGCGGCTTTCGCCCCAGGACGTGGATATCGCCGAGCTGTACGACGCCTTCACCATCAATACGTTGCTCTTCCTCGAGGATTTGGGCTTCTGTCCGAAAGGCGAAGGAGGCCGCTTCGTGAGCGATGGCGGCATTGCGCCGGGAGGCCAGCTGCCGGTCAATACCAACGGCGGCGGCCTCTCTTTCTGCCATCCGGGTATGTACGGCATCTTCACCGTCATCGAAGCCGTGCGGCAGCTTCGCGGCGAGGCTGACGCGCGACAGGTTAAGGACGCCCAGGTGGCGCTGTGCCACGGCAACGGCGGCGTACTGTCCAGCCAGGCCACTGTGGTCTTGGGGATGCCCTCCACACTCTGATCGAACGAAGGCCGGCCGCTACGAGACGGCCACCGCCCGGTCCCTCGCCGCCATGACGAGATTTATGGTCCTGTTCGGAGCTGCCCGCATCGGGCGGCGTAACGTCGGCGACGGTATCAAGCGATCTCGGCTCTGGCGTTGTTGAGGACCACCACTTTGCGCTCGCGGCTGAGGGCGCGTAGCGACAATTCGTTGCCGCGCTGCCATATGTCGATCTGAAGCGTTTCCCCAGGCAGGAACGGCGCGGAAAAGCGTCCTTCGAGCGCCTTCAAGCGCGGCGGTTCGGCGCCGCACAGTCGGGAGAGGATCACCCAGGCAGTAATGCCGAAAGTGGCTAGTCCATGCAGGATCGGCGCCGGAAAGCCCGCCGACTTCGCCACCGCTGGGTCTGCATGCAGAGGATTGGTGTCGCCGGACAGCCGGTAAATCAGTCCGAGCTGCCTAGGCGTCGGATAGTCAAAAGTTTCGTCGGGCGGGTCGTCAGGTATGGCGTGGGGCGGCGGCGTGTCCACGTCGGGTCCGCCGAAGCCGCCATTTCCGCGCAGCAGGTAGTTGCTGGTGATCTCGCAAAGATGCGCATTGGTGCGGCCGTCATAGAGGTCGCGGCGCGACACCAGGAGCGCGCCGCGCTCCTTGCCCTTATCGGCGAGCGCCACCACCCGCGAGCGGCCGACGACTTCACCGCTGGTGGGCATCGGCGCATGGAAGCGCGCACCCACGCCCGCATTGACGAGCCTCGTGAAGTCGATGCCGATCCGTGGGTCGAGAAACCATCCGCCCGGCGTGCCGACCACCAACCCCAGGGTGGGAAGTGCCTTGAGATTTTTCTCGTAGACGAAGGCGAGCTGCTGCGGGTCCACCGGATCCGACCCCAGCCCCAGACCAAGGGCGTATAGGATAGCATCACGCTCCGTATAGGTTTGGGTGGCGTCGGCAATCTGCCATTTCGCCAGCGCTTCATGATCCAAGGGCATGTACCGCCTTTCTCGCCGCCAGGCTGCCGATGTGGCTCTGTTTGTTGAGGCCGCGCTCCAACCGGGTCTTCACGCTGCGCCGTCTGATGTACGGGGACCGGTTGAACGCACCGGGGTCGCCATTCGAAAAGGGAATTGGCGCGTGCAGCAACCGCACGAACCGGATGTTGAACAGCCGGCAATTTCCAACAATGAACACCGCCTTTGCGCGCATATTAATCATCAAGCGAGTGCCGCGGATCCACATCCTATCGATCCCGTTCAGCTGGCACGGCCTGTCAGATTGGGTCCCATGAAAAGACGTCGTTGATCACGTCGAGCGGGGTGAAAGACGGCTCAAACGCAGGAAGCATGTGCTCGGCCACCGATTGCGGCGTCCAGCCCTCGCTGCGGTGGATGGTGCGTATCGGGCGGGTTTGGTTATAAAGGAAGAGTTCATTGCCGCGCACCGCGAAGATCTGACCGGTGACATCCTTCGCCGCATCGCCGGCGAGAAAGCAAGTTAACGGCGCCACCTTCTCCGGCGGCATGCCCTTCTTGGCCTTTTCGATCAGCGCCTTCATCTCGGGCCTGTCGGTCGGCACACCGCTGGTCATACGGGTCCATCCGGAGGGCGACACCACGTTCGAGCGCACATTGAAGCGCACCATGTCGAGCGCAATGCTCTTTGAAAGCGCCACAATGCCCAGCTTGGCGGCGGCGTAGTTGGCTTGACCGAGGTTGCCGATGAGGCCTGTCGAAGACGTCATGTGGATCATCGAGCCCGACTGCTGCGACTTCATGTGGGTCGAGGCGGCTCGGCTGATATAGAAGGCGCCGTAAAGGTGGACCTTCAATACCGCGTCGAACTCCTCCGGCGACATTTTGTGGAAGATGCGGTCGCGCACGATGCCGGCGTTGTTGACCACACAGTCGATGCGACCATAGGTCGAGATCGTTTTGTCGATGATAACGTTTGCGCTCGCCCAGTCGGCCACGCTTTCGGTGCTGGCAATCGCCTTGCCGCCCTTGTCGCGAATTTCGCGCACCACCTCCTCGGCAGGGCCAGCATCATGGCCCTCACCCGAGGATGAGCCGCCCAAGTCGTTAACCACCACGCTTGCGCCTTCGGCGCCCATCAGCAGCGCGATACCGCGCCCGATGCCACGCCCCGCTCCGGTCACCACCACTACCTTGTCCTTCAGTAACTGCGAGCCGCTCAAGTCATTCTCCAATGCACAAAAAACATAGACTAGGGTGGTCGGTCGAAAAAGTCATGATCGACAAGCACGATCGATGATAGCGTATCGTCCCTACGCGGTATATAAAAACGAATGCACGGTGGTGAGTGCGACAGAGAACTTGGCATCATCCGATAGATGGGCTCACATCCGCTCGTTGGGTTATTCGGGCGGCTGCAGTTAATATCGACTTGATAATCGATGTTGATTGAACCGTGATTTTTCAGCCTTGAGAGTGAGGAACGATGAGAAATATCGAAACCGCTGTACTCATCGTTGGTGGTGGGCCGGTCGGCCTGAGTACCAGTCTGGAACTGGCCTCACGCGGGGTAAAGTGCACTCTAGTCGAGCGCACGGACGGCGTGGTGCGCAACTCGAAGATGGGCGCCGTGTCGGTGCGGTCGATGGAAACCCTGCGGCGGTGGGGGCTTGCCGAGCGCGTGCGCAAGGGCGGCTTCCCAGAGGACTATGAACTCAGCATCGCGTTCTGCACAAGCATGGCGGGATACTCGCTTGCAAAAACGCCATATCCCAGCATGGGCGAGGAGCCCGTCCTGCCGCAAAGTCCGGAGCGGCGGCAGCGCATTCCCCAGCTATGGTTCGATCCGATCCTCTCCGAAGCGGTACGCTCCCAACCGTCCGTTGACGTGCGCACCCACACCGAAATAATTTCGTTCACGCAGGATGCGCAGCGCGTGCTCGCACAAGTGCGAGACCTGGCGAGCGGCGAAACCTACACTATCGAGGCGCAGTACCTCGTTGCCTGCGACGGCTCCGGCAGCAGCCTGCGCAAGAGCATGGGCATCGAGATGCTGGGCGATGCAGTGTTGAGCTACTCGACCGGGGTCTACCTGCGGTCACCAAACTTGCTCGCACGGCACGACAAAGGGCAGGCTGAGCGTTATATGCTGGTTGGCAGCGAGGGCACCTGGGGCAATCTGACAGTCGTTGACGGCGACACTTATTGGCGCCTCACCGTGATCGGGCCGCGCTCGCGCGTGGAGGCTGAAGACTTTGACGCCGACTATTGGGTCAAGCGCTGCTTTGGCACCGATGCGATCCCGTACGAGATCGACGCTGTCTTACCATGGCGGCGCAGTCGCCTGGTCGCGGAACGCTACTCGCTGGGCCGAGTGTTCCTCGCCGGGGACTCGGCTCACGTTATGGCGCCCAACGGCGGCCACGGAATGAATACCGGCATCGGCGACGCCGTCAACATCGGGTGGAAGCTGAACGCGGTCCTGGACGGCTGGGGCGGTCAGGGCCTGCTCGACAGTTACAACACAGAAAGGCAACCCATCGGGCAGCGCAATGTCAATGCCGCCGCGTCGAGCTTTGCCGCCACGGTTCCGGATCTGGATTTTTCGCACATTGAAGAGGCCACCCCACAGGGGGACGCCGCGCGGCGCGAACTGGGCGAGCAGCTCGAAGCGAGCATGCGCCAGGAATGGGAAGCGCTTGGCATCATCCTCGGTTACACCTACTTGGGATCGCCGATCGTGGTGCCCGATAGCGGCACGCCGCCGCCGGATGACCACTCGCACTATGATCAGAGCGCGTTCCCGGGTTGTCGGGCGCCGCACGCCTGGCTGGCGCCTGGGCAATCGACCCTGGACCTCTTCGGCGAGGGTTACACGCTGCTTCGCTTTGGCGCGACTTCGCCCGGCGCGGAGGCAATGGAGGCGGCGGCTGCAAAGCGCGGGGTTCCGCTCAAGGTCCAGACGATCGAGGATCCGTCGATCGCCGCCTTGTACGAGAGGAGCCTCGTGCTGGTGCGTCCCGACGGACATGTCGCGTGGCGTGGAGATGCCGGACTGGGGTTGCCGGAATCGCTGGACATTATCGACACTGTGCGCGGATCGGCCCATCCTGAAACCATGAGGACTACCGATGAAACTCCAAGAGCAATCGACGATTCTGAGCGATTTCGCGAGAACGCGCGCTGAGCTGCCAAAAGCGCGCCATCTACCGGGTGATGTGTACGCATCGCCCGCCAGATTGGCCGCGGAGAAGGATCGGATCTTCATGACCCACTGGCTTATGGTGGGGCGCGAGGAAGAGATTCCGCAGGTTGGCGACTATATGACCCGAAAGGTGCTTGACGAGCCGATCGTCATTTCGCGGTCGAAAGACGACGGCATCGTGGCCTTCATGAATATGTGCCTGCACCGCGGTGTCGAGGTGGCCACAGGCTGTGGGCACGCCAAGCACTTCGTCTGTCCCTATCACGCCTGGCTTTATGATAGCGGCGGAAATTTTGTCGCCGCTGAGCAGATGAGCAAGACCGAGTATGACCCGAAAAGTGCCCGGCTGCACCGCCTTCATCTTGAGCTGTGGCGTGGCTGGATTTTCGTCAACTTTAGCCCGGACCCGGTAGCCTTCGCCGATTTCATCCGCCCATACGAGGATGAACTGTGGTGGTTCCGAACCGATGAGTGTGTGGCGCCGGAGAAGATCGTCATTGACGTCCAGTGCAACTGGAAGCTGCTGGTCGAAAACCTGATCGACATTTATCACGTGAGTATCGTGCACAAGAGCAGCTTCGGCAAGAATCTCAAGTCGAACAAAGACGAACTCAGCTTCAAGTTGCTGCCGGAAGGCGGCTGGAGTTACGAGCAGGAGTCGCGCCCGCATTCCAAGACCGGTCAGCAGATGTTTCCGACGCTGCCCTGGGTCGAGGGCAAGGGCATTGGCGTGTCGTACAAGGCCGGTATATACCCCAACCTCAACTTGTCGCTGCGCGCAGACAGCATGCGCATGTGGCAGCTGTGGCCGCTATCGCCGGATACCACGCGCCTGGAGGTATACCTACTCTTCCCGCCGGAAACCCTGAAGGAGCCAGACTACGAGAAGAATATGGTCGAGTACCGCGAATTTGTCCGTACGATCGTTTCCGAGGACGCAGTGATGGTCGAATCGCTTCAGGCGGCCGCTTCTTCGCGCTTCTTCGTCCCCGGACCGCTTTCGCACCTGGAGGGTGCCATCAACCACATGCAAAAACACTATCTCGACGTTATGGGCCTCTAATCGGAAATGAAGCGCGCGCGCGGCCTCAGAATGTGGCCGCTACCGCGCTGCTCGATGACGTGAGCGACCTGGCCGGCGGTGCGGGCAACGGCCCAGATCGCTTGCGCGCTCTTCCTGGGCAATTGCAGCGCGATCTCTAGGGCAACGAGGCCCGCCTGCAACCCGGGGAACATCCCGCACTCCTTCTCCGCACACTCGAGGAACCAAAGCGCGTCCTCGGCGCGGCGCGACTTTGGACGCACGTCCCTGGCCAGCTCTATCATCCAGCGCGCGCGCGGGTCGCCTCGGGGCGTAAGCGGGTGATTGAAGCCGTAGATCGTCAGGCCGTAGCGCCGCACGGCGTCGAGGCGCTGCCGGTAACTCGTACGTGATGCGTTTTCGAAGAGCAGATCTTCCAATTTGTCGCACACCAACCCAGTCAATGTGCCGGTGTGCGCGCACAAGCCCGCGGCAATGCAAGCGTGCAAATCGGCGCCAGCCGAAGCGACGATGCGCGCAGTGAAGTTGGCCGGCGTCAACTCGTAGTCGGCGCAAAGCACCAACATCGCATTGATACCAAAGCAAACCGGCTCGGTGGGTTCGACGCCCAGTGCCTTGGCGATGCTATCAGCGAGTGGCTGTCCGGCAGCGGGCGGTATGTAGCATGCGGCCGGCGACAGGTAGCCGAGACATCCGGCCATCAGTTGGATCATGTGCCGCCCGGTGTGCAGCGTGTCGCCTCGCTTGAGTTCTCCCGAACCGCACGTGCGCACGCCCGCCGCGAGCACCACCGCTGCAAGGAACTTGACGAATTCTGCGGCCCGGTCTTCGCTTTGCAGGCCGGCGAACAATTGATCGGACCGGAAGTCTTCGGGCAGCCCATCCCAGGCTAAGAAGTCCTCTACCCACGCACCGGTCCACAGAAGCACTGTAACGCTCTCGAAGGAGCAGCCCTTCTTTGCGAGGTCCAACGCCAAACGGTCGCGGTATCTTGGTCCTTCCGGGGTAATTTCGGTGATCCGCGTCGAGATGACTGGGTCGCCGTAGCGCATTGCGCCCTCAACCCTCATCGTAGTATTGGTTCGCGCCTTGCTGCGAGAGCGCACGTGCTCGACGTCGTCGCGCACGTAACCGTGTTTTCGCCCGTCGCCGGTCGGCATGCTGCGGATCCAGCCGCGGCTAACATAGGTGTACAGGGTCGCGCGTTTGACGCGCAGCAGCTTAAGCGCCTCGTCGCACGAGAGAATGTCGTCACTGCTCGCCAGCGTTGATGCCTGGCGCGAGCGATTGCGGATGGGGCGGCTCCGTCCGTCGTCAGACATATTCAGACACGTGGGATCCTAAATTACTGAAGGATCTGTTTCATTTAGTTGATGATTTTGCGCAGCGGCGTCCTGGTAATGCAAGCGCAGTTGTTCGATGGTGTCTCGTCTGATCTTTCATATTAGCAGCAGGATGGCGTGTCTCTGCCCGAACTAATTTTCCGAGCGCGGCAATGTCGGATTAAGTACGACCATCAAGCCTGTCCCCCATTATTGCTGCGAGGCGGATCGCCTCGGATGAACTGTTGAAATACCGGAATGGATTGCGCATTGCGCGACGCTACGGACCGACGAGGTCCAACTCAACCGATTTGGTCTGACATAGCTCGTAGGAACGTGTAGGTATCCGGCAGCTGGCTGAGTAGTGTCGGCTGACCGCTTGAAAGCTTCCGATCCCAACCATTTGCTTGCGCTGATCTTGCTTGCCCTGACACCGCCACGTGCGGTGGAAACCTGCGGCGACGAGGGGAGAATTGTTGCATCTGGCGCCGCTACTGCTAATCCTACGAATTGTCAGGTGTCAACGTGTCAACGCCTCCTGGGAGATGCAGCGTATGATCTTTGGCGCGGAGATTCTCTGCGGGCGCCGCAGCATTTCCCTGCGTCTCTGAAAAAATCACCCATTTACGGACCAAGTGAAAGTATCCCAACGATGTATGCACCCGAGTTGACCGACGAACAACGATTGATGGCGGAAACGGCGCGCAAGCTCGCCGAAGAACAATTCAAGCCGCAAGCTGCGGAGTGGGACAGACGGAGCGAACCACCGGTCGAAAATTTGAAGACCTTGGCGGAGCACGGCTTTCTCGCCATGTGTGTCCCCGAGGCGTACGGAGGACTCGGCGCGTCCACGCTCGACCTGGTGATCGTGTTGGAAATGGTTGCGCGGAGCTGCGCGAACACCGCGATCCTCGCCGCCTCCGCCGACGGCGCGACGCCGCGCGCGATCGTCCATCTGGGCAGCGAGGAGCACAAGCGCCGCTACCTGCCCGGTCTATGCACCGGCGAATGGAGGCCAGCCATTGGAATGTCCGAACCGAACGCCGGCTCCGACCTAGGCGCGATGGAAACCCGGGCGCGGCTTGACGGAAACAGCTACGTGCTGAATGGGTCCAAGCTGTGGTGCACGGGTGCGCAGATATCCAACCTGTTCCTCGTCTTCGCCCGGCTGACCGACGACAAAGGGATGGCCGGCATCGGCGCCATCCTCGTCGAGGCAGACGCGCCCGGCTTCTCGGTTGGCAAGCACCTGGAGTGCATGGGGCTTCGCGGCACCGGAATGGCCGAGCTCCTGTTCGAGGATTGCCGCGTGCCCAAGGACAACCTGTTGGCGCCGCCGGGCGGCATGAAGTCCCTGCTGACGGTGTTCAACGCCGACCGCATCGCGACCAACCCGCCAATATGCCTTGGCGCCGCCGCCGCGGCTTTCGATCTCGGCGTTGAGTATCTGTGCAACCGCAAGCAGTTCGGGCAGCGGCTGGCCGATTTCCAGGGCCTGCAATGGCGCCTGGCCGACATGGCTATCGATCTGGAGGCCGGCCGCGGACTTCTGCATCAGGCGGCGCGAAGGATTGAGGCTGGCACTCTGCGGGCGTTGGATGCCTCGGTCACGAAGACTTTTGTGAATGAAATGTCGGTGCGCGTGACCAACGGGGTCATCCAATTTCTTGGAACCTATGGTTACTCGACGGAATTCCCGGCTGAACGCTATCTCCGGGATGTGCGGGGCCTCAGCATCGGCTACGGCACCACCGAGATCCAGCGCAACTTGATCGCCCAAGCGGTTCTGTCGGGAGCAAGCTAATGACCGGCGAGCCGATCGCCACGGGCAATGACGCTGGGCGGGTTCCGGTACCGCTCAATGGCGGAGCCGGCTTCGAAGCCTAGGCGGCACGACCTGGCTTGCCGAACCGGCATGTCCTCGTGCGGCCGAAGAAGTCAACCCATCGACGCCTACTGGATGCTATCCTTTTTCACGATAGGAAATCATTTCCATAACCGGAGTTTCTTCAACGCCAAAAGATCACGTGGCTGAAACTGCAACCAGCGCGGCTCGCCAAGCTTGAAACTAGGCTCGGCAAGGTCTCATTCGAGCCGACGAAATCAGCTGACATGTTCACGGAAATTGGGAATTATCTTTCATAATGAGCGGCATTGGGCGGCTCGAGTGATGGCCATACGCTGGATCGCCGCCTGAATGATGGAGGCCCATAAATCCTTCAACCCTCTGAAGGACCTGCCTGCAGATGCCCATCCTCCACAGCAGGCTGCGAAATCCAATGCCAATGGCTGAATCTGAGAGTTTGCCGTTGAAGCTATCGTTAAGGCGGTATCGCTTGCGCGATTCGCGATATTTGCCACGCGTTTCAAACAGAGAAGGCGAAATCGCCATGATGGCCGCCGCCGCAGGTTAGTCGGCCGAAATCAAGAAAGTGGGGAAGCGACAGTGGTAGATACGAAATTGGTGAACGTTTTGAATATGTTTCGCCTGGACGGCGACACGGCGCTCATTACCGGTGCGGGCAACGGGATCGGCCGCGCCGCCGCGCTGGCCTTGGCCGAGGCTGGTGCGGCAATTGCGGTTACCGATATCGAGGACGATTCAGCAAAAAGAGTCGCCGACGAGATCACAGCGCGGGGCGGGGCGGCGCGGTCCTATACACTCGACGTCAGCGATGCGGACGCGATCGTCGCAAACGTCGAACAAGTCGTTTCAGATTTCGGTCGGCTCGATGTGCTGGTCAACAATGCCGGTGTTGCCGTACCGGAGCCGACGGTCGATGTCACGATGGAAAGCTGGGACCGCACCATCGCCATAAACATGACGGCATGTTTCGTCGCCTCGCGCGAAGCCGGGCGGCATATGCTGAAGGCAAAACGCGGCCGGATCGTAAGCGTTGCCTCGGTCATGGGCTTTTCGGGCGGTGGCATTTACGGCAATTTGGCTTACCGCGCCAGCAAGGGCGCCGTGGTGAACATGACCAGGGCCCTTGCCGCGGAATGGGCGGCAAACGGCATCCGCGTCAATGCCATTGCGCCCGGTTGGGTCAATACCCGGCTCGTCGAGGTTTTCAAGGATGATCCGGAGATTATTCCGCAACTCATCGCGCGCATTCCGATGGGACGCCTTGCCGATCCGGTGGAAATGGCGACCGCCATCCTTTTTCTCGCCAGTGAAGCCTCGTCGATGGTGACCGGCCACACGCTTCCGGTGGATGGCGGGTTCCTCGCGATCTGATGCATTTTCGGTTTGGACGTCTAGGGCCCCCGTCCCATTCCGCCGATCCCGGTCACCGCGCGCCACGCATCGCCGGGACAGGAAGCCAGCCGGACACGCCAGCGTCAGCGGAGCATGATTTGCGAAAGGAGCCAAAGGAACGCCGGAAGCGCGTTCGATTGTCGCAGCCGCGCGATGTCACCCAATTTGATCCTTCCATGATGCATACGTAGCGTTATTTTTGTCGTGGCACCTCGGTTTTTTCTTGCCAACAGTCATCCTAGCTGAGCAAACAACATGCCGCGTGCTGTCCGGCGGGCCGCCGACCGGGGCTGAATCGTGCGTGGATGAGGTCGTTAGAACCGACAATCATTGTGGGGCCGATGTGATCGCGGGTTTTGAGAAACTGCATTTGGCGGGGTGCGCGTTGAGCGTAACCTTGGCCGCTCTGCCTGTCGTGCGGCGATGCTTCTTGCCGCGCGCTTCGCTGCCGGGCGGGGAAGGAAGGCGGACGCCGGCCTTCTGCGAGTGACCGGGTTCGAACTATGAGCATGCCGCAGGAAACACGAAGGGACGAAGCGCCCATTATTCTGAGCGCCACCAACCTGACGAAGGAGTTCAAGGGGTTTGTCGCGGTCAACGACATCGATCTGGAAGTCCACGAGGGCTCGATCCAGGCATTGATCGGCCCAAACGGCGCCGGCAAGACGACCGTTTTCAATCTTCTCACGAAATTCACCAATCCAACGAGCGGGCGCATCTTTTTTAAGGGACGCGACATCACGGGCATGAACCCAGCCGACGTTGCGCAGTTGGGCATCGTGCGATCGTTTCAGATATCAGCCGTTTTCCCGCATCTCAGTGTGCTCGACAATATCCGGGTCGCATTGCAGCGCCAGCACGGCCTGGCGCGTCAATTTTGGCTGCCGCGCCGCGCCCTGTCCCGGCTGGACGGGCGAGCCGAAGAACTGTTGGATTCGGTAAACCTTGGATCGTTCAAGGCGGTGAGCGCGTCGGAATTGCCTTACGGCAGAAAGCGGGCGTTGGAAATCGCGACAACGCTCGCGCTCGATCCCGCGCTGCTGCTGCTCGACGAGCCGATGGCTGGGCTGGGGCAGGAGGACATCGGGGTCATTTCTGAGCTTATCCGGCGCATTGGTCGAGGCAGAACCGTGGTAATGGTCGAGCATAATCTTAGCGTCGTGGAGAATTTGTGCAGTTGGGTAGTGGTGCTCCAGCAAGGCGCCGTGTTGGCCGAGGGGACATACGAAACCGTCAGCGCCAATCAGAAGGTGCTCGAAGCCTATATCGGAACTCCCCATGGCTGACGCCGCCTCCCCATTCCTGGAAGTGAGCGGCGTCCATGGTTGGTATGGCGATAGCCATGTGCTGCATGGCGTGGATCTCGAGGTCTACCAGGGCGAAGTCGTGACCCTGCTGGGACGCAATGGCGCCGGCAAGACGACCCTTCTGCGCGCGATCATGGGAATCCTCGGCCGTACCGAAGGATCGTTTCGGGTCGGGGGCAAGGAACTGCAGGACATGCCGGGGCACAAAGTCGCGTTCGCCGGCCTAGGTTACGTGCCTGAGGAGCGGGGAATTTTTTCGACGCTCTCCGTCGCCGAAAACCTCATGCTGCCGCCGCTCATCGCGGAGGGCGGGCTTTCGCTCGATGAAATATATGAACTGTTTCCCAATCTCTGGGAGCGGCGAAAGGCACAAGGGACGACCCTGTCGGGCGGCGAGCAGCAAATGCTGGCCATTGCCCGAATACTCAGAACCGGCGCCAACGTCCTGTTGCTCGACGAGCCGTCCGAGGGTCTGGCGCCATTGATCGTCCACAGCATCGACTTGGTGCTTCGAATGCTGAAGGAGCGTGGCATGACAATCCTGCTGGTCGAGCAGAACTTCCAATTCGCGCGATTGCTCGCCGATCGCTTCTACATCATGGAGAACGGTCGGATCGTCGATACATTTTCGGCTGACATGATCGATCAGCGCATGAAGTCGCTGCAGGAAATGCTGGGCGTATAGCCGTGGCGCAGAGGATGTCGCGATGACTACGATATTTGACATGCCAATTCAGGCGCTGCTCGGGCAGTTGGCGCTGGGCCTGGTGAACGGCTCCTTTTACGCCCTGCTGAGCCTGGGACTGGCTGTCATTTTCGGTCTTTTGCGTATCGTGAACGTGGCGCATGGCGCCCAGTACATGTTGGGGGCGTATGGCTCCTATCTGCTGCTCACCTATCTGGGCATCGGCTACTGGCCATCGCTGCTCCTCGCTCCGATCATGGTGGCAGTGTTGGCCATTGCCATCGAAAAGACGATGCTGTCTCGGTTTTACGACGTCGATCACCTGTACGGGTTCTTGTTGACCTTCGGGCTGGCGATGGTGATTGAGGGCATGTTCAGCCACTGGTTTGGCAGCTCGGGGCGTCCGTATTCGACACCCACCGGGCTCGGCGGCGCGGTAAACCTCGGCTTCCTCTACCTGCCTTACTACCGAGCCTGGGTCGTTGTGGCATCGATCGTCATCTGTTTCGGAACCTGGGCATTGATCGAGCGAACCCGGTTGGGTGTTTACCTTCGCGCGGCAACGGAGAATGCCTCGCTGGTCCAGGCTTTCGGCGTCAACGTGCCCCGTTTGTTGACCCTGACATATGCTCTTGGCGCGGCACTTGCCGCCCTTGCCGGCGTATTTGCCGGGCCAATTTACCAGGTCAGTCCGGGGATGGGCTCGATCCAGCTGATCATCATTTTCGCGGTCGTCGTGGTTGGTGGGATGGGGTCTATTCTCGGTGCCATCGTAACCGGCTACCTCCTCGGTCTGATCGAGGGATTGACCAAAGTAATCTACCCCCAGGGCTCCGCGGTTATCATTTTCGTCATAATGCTGCTGGTCTTGCTGGTGAAGCCGGCCGGCCTCTTCGGAAAACAGGCCGAGACCCCGACCGGGGGGATGCTTGCCGACGCGCCACCGCCCATCGGCGAGGCAACCAGCGGGGTCAAATGGCTGAAGGTGATGCTGTGGGGCGTCGCATTGGTCGCCCTCCTGGCGGCGCCGCACCTGCTCTATCCTGTATTCTTGATGAAGGTGTTCTGCTTCGCGCTCTTCGCTCTCGCCTTCAATCTGGCGATCGGCTATTCGGGGCTGTTCTCGTTCGGGCACGCGGCGTTTTTCGGCGGGGCGGCGTACTTCACCGCCCATGCCGCCAAGTCCTGGGGGTGGACGCCGGAAATCGCAATATTATTCGGTGTTGCCGGCGCCGCCGGGTTGGGTCTGGTGTTGGGCTTCTTCGCCATTCGCCGGCACGGCATCACGTTCGCGATGATCACATTGGCGCTCGCGCAAATGTTCTACTTCATCATGGTTCAATCGCCGTTCACCCATGCAGAGGACGGTATTCAGGACGTGCCGCGCGGCCGATTGTTCGGCCTGTTCGATTTGAATTCCGACATGCGTCTATACTACTTCGTGCTGATCGTCTTTGTGTTCGGTATGTTCGTGACGTGGCGCATCGTCAATTCACCGTTCGGCAACGTATTGAGGGCGATACGAGACAACGAGCCGCGCGCGATCTCTCTCGGCTACCGGGTTCGCAGCTACAAGCTCGCGATGTTTGTCCTATCGGCGGCGATCACCGGCCTCGCCGGCGCAACCAAGGTTCTGGTCTTTCAGATCGCAACGCTCACCGATGTCGAGTGGCACATGTCCGGAGAGGTCATCCTGATGACGCTGCTCGGGGGCATCGGCACGTTTATGGGACCGATCGTCGGCGCCGGGCTCGTGGTTTCGCTTCAGACCTATCTCGCTTCGTCGTCGTTCCCGGTGCCGGTGCTCATCGGAACCATATTCGTAGCGTGCGTTCTTCTCTTTCGGCAAGGTATCGTCGGTCAGATCGGCGCCTATTTGAGACGTCGCCGCGATGTCGGAGCGGCGGCGACCGCAAACGATCGCGGCACTTAGAGCAAATACCGTATTACATGTAGGCCATATTGTCGTCGCAGCCCGCGGAGTCACCGTGTCGCGTATCATCGGCTCGTTGGAACCGGCGCCGGTTGGCCTAATTTATTGCGGAACGCGCTTTATGCCGGCATTGGCCGCAGTCCCGCGTTCGTGACCTGTGCTTCGCGCATGATCCACCGCCGAAAGGCGTGGACTGACTCCAAATTGCGTTTGGCCTCCGGATAGACGAGATAATAGGACATCCGACTTTTCACCCGAATGTCAAACGGCGCCACCAGGGTCCCGTCGGCCAGTTGGTTTTCGATCAGAAAATACGGAACGGCACCGACCCCAAGACCGCTGAGCGCGCCTTCAATGATCATCGAGTATTGCTCGAATCTTGGGCCGTGAAGTGCATTGACCAAAGGCGCGTCCGCGGCCGCCAGCCAATCCTCCCAAGCGTCCGGCCGGGTCGTCTGCTGGATCAGCATGGCCCGTCGCAAATCGTTGGGCGCCCGCAAGTTGTTCGCCTCCATGTATTCGCGACTACATACCGGCACAATTTCCTCGCCCATCAGCAGGTTTACAATTCCCTCGGGCCAGGAGGGCTCGCCATAGTGGATCACGATGTCCGGACTGTTGTCGCCGAGCCCGAACGTCTTGTGCTGATAGGTGGAAAGCTGAAAGGCGATGTCGGGATGGGACCTGACGAAGCTCACCAGCCGCGGGGCCAGCCACAAAGCGGCAAAGGTGGCCAGGGAGGTGATATGCAAGACGCCGCCGCCACTGGCGGCGGTCAGCAAGTCGAGGGTGGCGGCTTCCGCGCGGTCGAGTGAAATGCGGATGTTGTTAGCATAGCTGGCGCCGACCTCGGTCAGGACGACGTTCTTGCGTATCCGCTCGAAGAGCCGGACGCCCAGAAAGGACTCCAGCTGTGCTATCTGCCGGCTGACCGCGCTTTGGGTCAGTCCGAGCTCTTCGGCGGCGCGAGTGAAGTTGGAATGGCGCGCGGCCGCTTCGAAGGCAATGGTGGAGCGGAATGACGGCAATATGCGTTTCATATTTTCATTATAATCATGATTATTTGGAACTAATTACTGACGTTAATGCGTTTGCAATCGATTTGGCTACGAAAGATTATACTGCGCTGTAATGTCGCATAAAAAAACGGGAGGAGAATGTCGTGAAAATGAGAACTCTTGTCGCGGGCCTGTCGACGGTTGTCCTAGGTCTGGCTTCGTCGTGGGCCGGCGCGGAAGAAGTCGTGAAGATCGGTGTGCTCGCGGATATGGCGGGATCGTCCGCCGACATCGGAGGCATCGGGTCCGTCGAGGCGACCAAACTCGCGGTCAAGGATTTCGGCGGAAAGGTAAACGGCAAGCGCATCGTCGTCATCCACGCCGACCATCAGCAAAAGCCGGATATCGGCTCGGCCATCGCGTCGCGGTGGTACGACCGAGAGAAGGTAAACGTCATCATCGACGTTCCGGTGTCATCGGTGGCGCTCGCGGTTCAGAAGGTTGCCGAGCGGCGCAAGAAACTGTTCCTGATTACCTTGGGAACGTCGGCGATCTTTACGTCCAAGACCTGCTCGCCCTATTCAATCCACTGGGCGGACGACACCAACGCTCTCGCCAAGGGCACTGTTCGCGCCGTGCTGGCCAACGGCGGCAAGAGCTGGTTCTTCATCAGCGCCGATTTCATCTTCGGGCGGATTCTCGAGGGGGCTGCTCGAGGCGTGATCGCGGAAGCCAAAGGCATCGTCAAGGGCGGCGTAAAGGCGCCGCTCAACACGCCTGATTTCTCGTCTTTCCTGCTCCAGGCTCAAGCTTCAAGAGCCAAGATCATCGGCCTCGGGGTTGTTGGAAGCGATTTCATCAACGTGGTCAAGCAGGCTTCGGAGTTCGGTATCGTCGCCGGCGGGCAGAACCTCGTCGGGTTTCTTGTCTTCGCCTCCGACATTCACAGCCTGGGGCTCAAAGCCGCGAACGGCTTGCAGATCGTTACCAGCTTCTATTGGGATCAAAGCAAGGAGTCCCGCGCTTTCGCCAAGAAATTCATGAAGGTGCGCAAAGTCATGCCGACCAAGGGGCATGCGATGAACTACGCCGCCACGATCCATTATCTGCGCGCGGTCAAGGCGACCGGGAGCACCGATGCCCTGAAGGTTGCCCACTGGATGAAAAAGAACCCCGCCGACTACTTTGGCCAGAAGGCCACGGTGCGGAACGACGGCCGAGTGATGTTCGATTTGGCGCTGTATCAGGTCAAGTCACCCAAGGAATCCAAGGGCGCTTGGGACTACTACAAAAAACTGGTCGTTCTGAAGGGCAAGAACGCCTTTGCGCCAATGAATACCAAACGCTGCAATTTCGCGCCGAAATAGGCTCGGTCGGAGTTGGGCGTCAGGTCCCGGTTCCATGCCGCGGATACGTCGGTTAGTCAGACGAATTGACAGAAGTGAGAAGGAAAAATGTCCAAGGATCCAAAGAAAATTGACGTGAAAGCTGTCAATGTCAGCGGTGTGGAACTTGAAATGCTGGATATGGGTGATGGGCCCCCGATGCTGTTTCTTCATGCAGCGGAGGGGCCCACCTTCCCATCCGACGAATACCTCCGGCTGCTTGCCAAATCGTTTCGGGTCGTTGCCCCGTGGCATCCAGGTTTTGGAAACCAAGTCCGACCAAAAGATTTCCGCGACGTGAGCGATCTTGCCTACCTGTATCTCGACCTCGTGGAGCAGCTGGAGCTCGATCAACCGGTTCTGGCCGGGGCATCGTTCGGCGGCTGGATCGCCGCAGAAATGGCGGTGCGCTCGCCGGCCACATTCGCATCGGTGGTGCTGGTCTCTCCGCTCGGGATCAAGGTCCGTGGCCGGGAGGATCGCGACATCATCGACATGTTCGCGGTCACCGATGACGATCTACACACGCTGTCCTTCAAGGATCCCGCGAAGGGCGAGACGGATCTGGGTAGCTTGAGCGAAGAAGAGCTGACGGCATTCTATCGCGGTCGCGAATCGCTCGCCTACTACGGTTGGCGGCCGTACATGCACAATCCGAGGCTGAAACGGTGGCTGTCGCGCGTGCGAATCCCGAGCCTGCTGATCGCGGGCCACGACGATCAAATCGTCTTCGACGGCTATCACAAGGCGTTCAGCGAGGCGCTGCCCGACTGCCGGCTCGCCGTGATCGAGAATGCCGGGCACTACCCGCATATCGAACAGCCCGGCGACGTGGCCGCGAAGGTTAGCGAGTTCTGTCGATCGCTCGGCGCGCAGGCAACCGCGGCCTGACGACCGCTGGATCAGGAGAAAGAGTCCACCCATGAGAACTTACTATTTTTCGGAAAACCCATACCCCAAGGCGTGGGATGCCGATCCCATATCGATCCGCGTCACTCTACCGAACAAGCATTTCGACCCGGTCGACGGCTCCGACCTCATCAACCGTTATATCGATGAATGGGTGTTGTGCGACGAGCTCGGCATCGACATATGGGTCAACGAGCACCGCAGCACGGCAACGTGCCTTACCGCGTCGACCGTCCCGCCCCTGTCGATCCTGGCGCGGCAGACCAAGAACGCCCGCCTGCTGACGCTTGGCGCAACCATCGGCACCCGCTGGGACCCCGTGCTCACCGCCGAGGAGCTGTCCTACGTCGATGTCGTATCGGGCGGACGGCTAGAGATGGGTTTGGTCAAGGGCTATTCGACCGAAATTGCGCCGTCCAACGTCAATCCGGTGACGCTGACCGAGCGCTTCTGGGAAGCGCACGATCTCATTCTAAAGGCCATGACCACGCACGACGGGCCGTTCAACTGGGAGGGCGAGCATTTCCATTTCCGGCAGGTCAACATCTGGCCGCGCCCCTACCAGCAGCCGCTTCCGCCGGTCTGGATAACGGCATTCAGCCCGCACAGTGTTCCTCCGGTCGCGGAAAGAGGTCACATCGTCGCCGGCGGTATTAACATCGGCGTCGGGCGCGAAATCTTCCGCACCTATCGCCGCGTCAGGGCCGAGCTTGGCTACCCGGCGCCCGGGCTGGACCGGTTCGCCTATATGGCGCTGGTAGGCGTGGGAG
>Ga0209633_10001057_pt1 | contig 29685 bp, 32 predicted proteins | sample Cruoilmetagenom1_FD_187290 | JGI IMG/M metagenome (GOLD analysis project Ga0209633, IMG submission 187290) | Oil polluted marine microbial communities from Coal Oil Point, Santa Barbara, California, USA - Sample 1 (SPAdes) (version 2) | ecosystem: Environmental > Aquatic > Marine > Oil seeps ... | reverse complement strand
TTGGTTCCTTTAACTTTGTTTTTGGCAGAGCTCCAGTAGTCAATTTTGATTTTTCTCTTTAAACTGATTTCTGCTCTTTTACCATTAACAGTAATTCGAGCATAAAGTGGTGCTTTTCCATTATTGGCTTTCGAAAGTTTTAGCCAAAACAGAATACTAAACGTTGTAGAAGTTTTCATGTCTTTCGTCTTTAATTAAACAATTGTTTACTGACAAAAGTCAAATCAATAATTCGGTTACCTTTTTTTATAGTTTAAAATGGTAACCGAATAGGTCACTTATTTAATCAAATAATATCAAATTTTATGATTTCCTAAAAACCATAAAACCTCGATAATCTTACGATTACCAAGGTTTTGATGTTAATTGATTATTAATTTTGTCGGGGTGGCAGGATTCGAACCTGCGGCCTCCACGTCCCAAACGTGGCGCGATAACCGGGCTACGCTACACCCCGAATTTGGTTTCCCGTTTTCGGACTGCAAATATAGAGTTTTTCTTTATAATCCAACAACATTTCCATAACTTTAAAGTCTTATCTTTTTAAAGCTATTTAGACTATGAAATTAAAAAATATCGTTATTGGTTTAATTCTAACCAGCGCTCTAGCCTGTGCTCAAGCCTGTGCTCAAGATAAGAACCCTAAAAACACACAAAACAGTCACAAGGTTATCGTTTCTGAGCTTAATATTCCTTGGAGTTTTACATTTTTGCCAGATGAGTCTATTTTAATTACCGAAAAGTCAGGCGAGCTTATTCATTTTAAAAATGGCAAGAAAACAACAATTTCAGGATTACCAGAAATTTATGTTAGAGGACAAGGTGGCTTATTGGATATTATTTTACATCCAGATTATAAGACGAATGGTTGGATTTATTTTTCTTATGCATCCTCGGAAGGAAAGGACTCTGGTGGAAATACTGCCATAGCAAGAGCAAAACTTGAATACAATAGTTTAGTGAATTTAGAAGTTCTCTACAAAGCAACACCAAATACAACAAAAGGTCAACATTTTGGATCACGTTTAGTTTTCGATGATAATGGATATCTATTTTTTACTATTGGCGAACGCGGTAATCGAAATGTAAATCCTCAAGATATTACCATAGATTGTGGAAAAGTTTACCGAATAAACGACGATGGCACTATACCTAAAGATAATCCATTTATTAATATACCAAATGCTAAAAAGGCCATTTACTCATACGGACATCGTAATCCACAAGGCATGACGCTCCATCCTAAAACAAAAGAAATATGGACACATGAGCATGGACCAAAAGGAGGTGACGAAATCAATATTATCAAACTTGGCAAAAATTATGGTTGGCCAGTAATTAGCTATGGAGTTAATTATAGTGGCACGTCATTTACAAATATCACTAAAAAAGATGGCATGGAACAACCACTTCATTATTGGGATCCTTCAATTGCACCAAGCGGAATGGCATTTATAAATAGCGATAAATATGGAGATTGGAATGGGAACCTGTTGGTTGGATCATTAAAATTTCAATATTTAGATATGTGCATACTTAAAGACAATAAAGTAATTAAAGAAGAACGATTACTCGACGGATTAGGACGTGTACGTTGCGTAGAGCAAGGACCTGATGGTTTTATTTATGTAGGTATTGAAAATTTAGGTATTGTAAAATTAATAAGAAAATGACGAAAACAATCTTTATCACAGTTTTCATACTAACCATATTTTCATATAACATAAAGACGAAGGAGTGTAATTTTAACGCACAAAATCAAGATAAAACAAAGCTTGAAGCTAGCATACAACGAGGTAAAGCTATATATAGCGATATGTGCATTAACTGTCATTTAGCAGATGGTAAAGGCGTACCCAAAGTATTTCCTCCATTAGCTGATTCAGATTTCCTTAGAAAAAATCAAACTAAAAGCATCAAAAGTATTAAAAATGGAATATCTGGAGAAATTATTGTCAATGGCATTACCTACAATAGTGCTATGGCTCCTTTAGGATTGTCAGACAAAGAAATTGCAGATGTAATGAACTATATTAATAATAGTTGGGTAAATAAAATTGACAACTTTGTAACATCAGATAAAGTTTCTAAATTATAAGCATTCTGTACTACATAAATAATTAAATTTGTAATACCAAACGGATTTTAAAATTATGGTGGTAAATTTGAATTATATTTTCTTTAAATAAGATAGAAATCGAAGATTCATGAACTCTTTATTGTAAAATATAAGAGTTGTGAACTAAAATTTAAGCATAGCATTAGTTACGGTTCTATTTTATATTGAAATTTAAAGGAAATAGAACTGCAAAGCACATCATGAACACCTATTTAAGTAATAGAAAAGGTGTGAGTAAACGAATTTAACCCATCATTTTGAAGTTTGTTTGGTATGAACACTATTTTAAAAAAAAACTCAAAAGATGCTTATTATAGGAATTGCAGGTGGAACAGGCTGCGGAAAAACAACCGTTGTTAATACAATTTTAAATAAATTACCAGAAGGTGAAGTTGGTGTTATTTCTCAAGATTCATACTACAAAGATACATCTCATTTAAGTTATGATGAGCGTGTTAAAATCAATTTTGATCATCCACGTTCTATCGACTTCGAGTTATTAGAAAATCATCTTAAAGAACTTAAAAAAGGTAATTCAATAGATCAACCTGTGTATTCTTTTGTAAAACATAATCGCACAGGAGATACTATTAACACAAAGCCAAGAAAGGTAATGATAGTAGAAGGGATTTTAATTTTATCTCATGCTGAAATCAGAGAACTTTTTGATATTAAAATATTTGTTCATGCAGATTCTGATGAACGCTTAATCCGTCGTTTAAAACGTGACATTACTGAACGTGGCAGAGATATCAATGAGGTTTTAACACGTTACCAAAACACCTTAAAACCAATGCATCAACAGTTTATTGAACCAATGAAAGAATATGCTGACATCATTATTCCTAACAACAAATACAACACAGTTGCTGTAGATATCGTTAAAACAATAATCAACGAACGTCTGTAATGAATATCTGGAACAATAAATATCTAAAACCTTTTAAGAACATATATATCATTGTTCTTGTGGTCTTTGTGGTTTGGATGTTGTTTTTTGATGCACATTCGTGGCTATTTCATCACGAACTAAATGGAGATATAGAAGAGTTAGAATACCAAAAGGAACATTATAAAAATGAAATGGCTAAAGACAACAAAGCCATAAAAGAGCTAAGTACAGAAGAAGGCATTGAGCGCACAGCACGCGAAACCTACTATATGAAAAAGCCTAACGAAGATATTTATATTATTGAATACGAGGATAGTATAATGAAACAAAAAAAAGATGAGTAAATCATTATTTAATGACTTTGAAGGAGTGTCTTCAAAAGCATGGAAACAGAAAATACAAGTAGATCTAAAAGGTGCAGATTATAACAATACCTTAATCTGGAAAACCAATGAAGGCATTGATGTAAAACCATTTTATCATGCAGATGAACTTGAATCATTACCAGAAACATCAAAAAGCAAAGCAACTTATTGGAAAATAAGCCAAGCCATTGATGTTATTGATACAAAAACCGCTAACATAAAAGCAATTGATGCCATTAATCGTGGAGCAGAAAGCATAATATTTAATATAAAGTCTGAAAGCATTTCTGTAGATAATTTATTTCAAAATATCGATTTAAACAAAGTAGGAATTGATGTTAAATGCGATTTTCTTTCCGAAAATCTTGTCAAAACCATACGCTCTTTCACTCTGAGTCAAGCTGAAGAGTCTCAAATAAACATACAAACCGACATCATTGGCAACCTAGCCAAAACAGGAAACTGGTACAGCAACCTAAAAGAAGATCACAGTAAATTTGAAACAATTGTAAAAAACTCGAATCAACTAAGCATAAATATAGGTTTATACCAAAATGCAGGAGCAACCATTGTACAGCAATTGGCTTATGGTTTGGCTCACGCCAATGAATACTTAAATCATCTCGATAATGTCATTGCGAGCGAAGCGAAGCAATCTTTTCAAGTGACCTTCAACATAGCAGTAGGCTCAAACTACTTCTTCGAAATAGCCAAAATAAGAGCCTTGCGCCAATTATGGGCAACATTGGCTTTAGAATATAATGTAAGTTCAGAATGTAGAATTATTGCCACACCAAGTAAACGTAATAAAACTATTTACGATTATAATGTTAATATGCTTCGTACAACAACCGAATGTATGAGTGCTGTTCTTGGAGGTGCAAACATAATCTGCAATTTACCTTACGACGCATTATTTCATAAGCCGAATGAGTTTGGCGATCGCATCTCTAGAAACCAACTCTTAGTTTTAAAAAATGAAAGTTATTTTGATAAAGTAAATAATCCTGCAGACGGAGCATATTATATCGAAAATATAACCGAACAATTAGCCGAAAAAGCACTACAACTTTTTAAAGATATCGAAGCCAATGGAGGCTTTTTATGTCAACTAAAAGAAGGTACAATTCAGCGGAAAATTAAAGAAAGCGCAGCTAAAGAACAAGCAGATTTTGATACTAAAAAAATAGTCTTATTAGGTACAAATAAACACCCAAATAAAGCTGACAAAATGAAAAACGACTTAGAAATCAGTCCTTTTTTAAAAATCGAAAAGCGCAAAACATTAATTGAACCAGTTATTGAGAAGAGATTATCTGAAAAATTGGAAATCAATAGACTAAATAAAGAGTAATAAATGGTATTGAGAAAAACTATAGTACTAATTAACTGTGTGTTTTGTCTATTATTGAACTCTTGTTTGGAAGCTGTCAAGAAAATTCAAGATTGGACACAAATTCAAGATGAAAATAATATTGAAGGTAAGAAACATCACCTTGGAGACGATGGGATAAAAATATTTCTACCTAAGAGTTTCAAGAGATATAACTCGGTCGAATACATAGCCTTAATCGACTCTTTGGTTACTGACAATAAAAACCTAGAAATTGAGCGTACAAGATTTCGAAATATTCGTAAAATGGAAGGCAATCATTATGTCTTTTTTGACAATACAATTAATACCACTTACACTATCAATGCAGTTCCCTATACGCCAATTTCACGCCAAGATGCAAAATACATTTTAGGCATTATTAGGCAAAGTCAAAAAGCAATTTCAGATAGTACAAATTTAGATTACACTAAGATTACAGGAAAACATAACGACAATGGCACAACCCAAATATTTAAAGCCATTTTTAAAGTTGAAAATCAAGAACTGCAGCAACAAGCGTTTCAAAATGTCTATTTTATTTCTTCAAACAATAAAACCGTTTTAATTAATCTTATGACACCATTCGAGGTCAATTTTGATCCATTTTTAGAAAAAATGACATTATGAGTAGAAAAAACCTTCAACATATAAAATTAAAACAATCACAACCTTCGGGTTATGAGCCCAACGATTCATCAGAAGACTTCTTAACCGCCGAAAACATCACAGTAAAATCAACCTATTCAAAAGAAGATATTCAAGATTTAGAGCACCTTAATTTTGCAGCCGGAATTGCACCTAATCTTCGTGGACCATATTCTACAATGTACGTTCGCAGACCATGGACAATTAGACAATATGCAGGCTTTTCTACAGCAGAAGAAAGTAATGCCTTTTATAGACGGAATTTAGCCGCTGGACAAAAAGGATTGTCAGTAGCTTTTGATTTAGCAACTCATAGAGGTTATGATTCCGATCACGAACGTGTTGTTGGTGACGTTGGTAAAGCTGGTGTCGCTATTGATTCGGTTGAAGACATAAAAATCCTCTTCGACCAAATCCCACTAGATAAAATGTCGGTTTCTATGACCATGAATGGTGCAGTACTGCCAATTATGGCGTTTTATATCGTTGCAGCCGAAGAACAAGGCGTAAAACCAGAACTACTCGCAGGAACGATTCAAAATGATATTCTAAAAGAATTTATGGTGCGAAACACCTACATCTATCCACCTACTCCATCTATGAAAATTATCTCTGATATTTTTGAATATACGAGCAAGAACATGCCTAAATTCAACAGTATCAGTATTTCTGGTTACCACATGCAAGAAGCTGGAGCGACATGCGATATTGAATTAGCTTACACCTTAGCTGATGGATTAGAATATATAAGAAAAGGTTTAGATGCTAGCATGGACATTGACACCTTTGCTCCTCGCCTATCTTTCTTCTGGGCAATTGGCATGAATCATTTTATGGAAATCGCAAAAATGAGAGCTGCACGTATGCTTTGGGCAAAATTGGTAAAACAATTCAACCCAAAAAATCAAAAATCTTTAGCCTTAAGAACCCATAGCCAAACGTCTGGTTGGAGTTTAACGGAGCAAGATCCTTTTAATAATATCGCTAGAACCTGCGTTGAAGCATCTGCAGCAGCTTTTGGTGGCACACAAAGCTTGCACACCAATGCTTTAGATGAAGCCATCGCGTTACCAACGGATTTTTCAGCACGTATTGCAAGAAACACTCAGATTTATTTACAAGAAGAAACACACATTACAAAAACTGTTGATCCTTGGGCTGGCAGTTATTATGTTGAAAAACTGACTGATGATATTTCTAAACGTGCATGGGAATTAATCCAAGAAGTTGAAGAATTAGGAGGAATGACTAAAGCAATCGAAGCTGGTATTCCAAAATTACGAATCGAAGAAGCCGCAGCAAGAAAGCAAGCACGCATAGATTCTAATCAAGATATTATCGTTGGCGTTAACAAATATAGATTAGACGAAGAAGACCCAATCTCTACGCTCGAAGTAGATAACCAAACCGTTCGTTTGCAACAAATTGAACGTTTGGAAAGCATAAAAGCGAGTCGTGATACTGATGCCGTAATAAAAGCGTTATCGAAATTAACAGAAGTAGCAAAGACAAGTGAAGGAAATTTATTAGCTTTAGCGATAGATGCAGCACGGAAACGCGCAACTTTAGGCGAAATAAGCGATGCCTTAGAAGCCGAGTTTGGACGACACAAAGCACAAATAAAATCATTTTCAGGCGTGTACAGTAAAGAAATTAAAGACGATAAGAGCTTCCAAAAAGCTAGAGAGTTAGCTGACCTATTTGCTGAGCAAGATGGTAGAAGACCTCGAATTATGATTGCCAAAATGGGACAAGATGGCCATGATCGTGGAGCAAAAGTTGTGGCCACAGGTTATGCAGATGTTGGGTTCGATGTAGATATTGGACCACTCTTCCAAACACCAAAAGAAGCCGCAAAACAAGCCGTAGAAAATGACGTGCATATTTTAGGTATATCTTCCTTAGCTGCAGGACATAAGACTTTAGTGCCTCAAGTAATAGAAGAACTTAAAAATTATGGTCGTGATGATATAATGGTAATCGTTGGAGGTGTGATTCCAAAACAAGATTACCAATATTTGTTTGACGCTGGTGCTGTTGCTGTTTTTGGTCCTGGTACAAAAATTAGTGAAGCTGCGATTCGGATTTTAGAGATTTTGATTGATTAGAAATTTATTTTATCATTTGAAAATCGAGAGATAAAGTATATCTTATTTGACATATAACGAGTTAAGCACAAGTACAAAGAATTTCAATATTAACTAAGCATATTTTAATAGTTGTCGATATTTTTTACATATAACTACGTCTACACTAGTAGTTATTTAAAATAAATAGTATATTTGAGCAACTTATGATATATTAATAGTTAACCTATTTAATTAAGCTTAACTATTAATATTTAAATACTTAATAATGGAAAATTGGTTATTTCTAACAGAAAAGGAAATTATTGAACAAATTGGTCAAAGATTAAAACTTATAAGATTGCAACACAATTTGACTCAAAAGAAATTAAGTCAAGATATAGGTTTAAGTGTTTCAACGATTAGTCTAATTGAACAAGGAAACCCTACATCAATTGAAAGTCTAATTAGAATATTAATCAGGCTAAATAGAATAAAGGACTTTGAATCAGTCTTTAGAGTGGGAGAAAATTTAGAATTGAAATTGAAGTTTGAAAAGGCCAAACTCAAATCCAAAAGAAAAAGAGCCTCAAATAAAATCAATTAAACATGTTAGTTGAAGTTAGCTTATATGGAGAATCATTAGGGACAGTAGATTGGAATGAACAAAAAGGAAGTGCGATTTTTCAATATAATGAAAGCTCATACACAAACACTAGAGAACCCTCTCCACTTCTAATGCCAAAGGAAGGTAGGACTTATGAAACGAATAGAGATCATATAAACTTTCACAATCTTCCATATCTCCTTTCAGATTCAATGCCAGATGATTTTGGTAACATAATGATGAAAGAATGGTTAAGACAGAAAAGTCTATCATATGATGATATAAATCCCGTTGATAGATTAACGTATGTAGGTAAAAGAGGTATGGGAGCTCTAGAATACGAACCAGTAAATCATAATTCTAGCAATAATTATAATATTGATGTAACAGAACTTCTAGAAGTCGCTAAAAATGTTTTAGAAGGCAAAGAAGAATTAAAATATAAAGATTTAAATGAGGAGAGTCTAACAGAAATACTAAGAATAGGAACATCTGTAGGAGGTGCAAGAGCAAAAGCATTATTAGCAATAAAAGAAGACGAAAGAGGAAAAATAATTGAAATAAAACCAGGAGACATAATACAGCCTAATGGATATACATATTGGCTATTAAAAATTGACGGAGCAAATGAAAAGACTTTGGGCGAATCTGACGGTATTGGCAAAATTGAATTTGCCTATTATAAAATGGCTATAGATTGTGGAATTGAGATGTCAGAAAGTCGTTTATATAATGAAAACAACCGATTCCATTTCCTTACAAAACGTTTCGATCGAACAAAACTAGGAGAAAAAATCCATATGCAAACATTAGGCGCTTTAGTTGGAGTTGATTTTAAAATACAAAAAGCAAGCTCTTATGAAACATTATTTAGAACAATGAAACGATTGAATTCTAATTACCAACAATTTGAACAACAGTTCAGAAGAGCTATTTTCAATATTGTTTCAAGGAACCATGACGATCATGTAAAAAATTTCTCTTTTTTAATGAATAAACAAGGGGAATGGAAAATATCTCCTGCATACGATATTACCTATTCATATAAACCAAGTGGCACTTGGACAAGTGTTCACCAATCATCACTAAATGGAAAATTTGATGACTTTAAGCAAAAAGATTTAATTGAATTTGGAAAAATGTTCGGGATAAAAAACAGTAAATTAATTATTCAAGAAGTAATTGATGCTGTTTCAAAATGGAATCAGGTAGCTAAAGAAATTGATATACCTAAAAAAACTATTTCGTTCATCAATAAAGACCTAAGATTAAAATTTTAGAAAGTCAGTACCTAACAAAGTATAGTGTATAATTAATTGCTTAAACATTCAAGAACTATATAAACTTATGAACCACACAAATAAAATGCTAAGAGACGACGCTCTAAAAGGAAAAACAATAGTAGTTACAGGAGGCGGAAGCGGTTTAGGCAAGGCCATGACCAGATACTTCTTAGAATTGGGAGCAAACGTTGCCATCTCATCTCGTGATTTAGAAAAACTTAAAAATACAGCGACAGAATTAGAGGCTGAAACTGGAGGAATCTGCTTACCTCTGCAATGTGATGTGAGAGAATTTCATCAGGTAGAAGCTATGCGAGAAGCTGTTGTAGAAAAATTTGGCAAAGTAGATGCTCTACTAAATAATGCTGCTGGAAATTTTATTTCTCCGACTGAACGTCTGTCGCCAAGAGCTTTTGATGTCATCATAGATATCGTTCTAAAAGGCACAAAAAACTGTATGCTAGCTTTTGGTAAACATTGGATAGACACCAAACAAACCAACACCAACGTATTAAGTATTGTTACCACTTATGCATGGACTGGCTCTGGCTATGTGGTACCTAGTGCAGCAGCTAAAGCAGGAGTTTTAGCCATGACACGAAGTCTTGCTGTAGAATGGGCGAAATATGGTATGCGTTTTAATGCCATTGCACCAGGACCATTCCCAACTAAAGGAGCTTGGGATCGTTTAATGCCTGGAGATTTGCAAGAGAAATTTGATATGGCAAAAAAAGTACCATTACAACGTGTTGGTGAACATCAAGAATTAGCAAATTTAGCAGCCTATTTAGTTTCTGATTTTTCCGCCTACATGAATGGAGAGGTTGTGACCATAGATGGAGGCGAATGGTTAAAAGGAGCAGGAGAATTTAATATGCTTTCTGATGTTAGTGAAGATCAATGGGACGGATTAGAAAAAATGATTCGTGCAAAAAAGAATAAATAAGCACTATTTTAAGTTGCATGAAATGCTTATAACTATTAACAACTTCAATTTCCTAGATACATAAATAATCGTATTTTTAAACCCTCAAATAACCAAATCATTTAATGGGTAAAATCATTGCAATAGCAAATCAAAAAGGAGGTGTTGGCAAAACAACAACCTCTGTTAATCTAGCCGCTTCTCTTGGTGTTTTAGAGAAAAAAGTCTTACTAATAGATGCAGATCCGCAGGCCAACGCAAGTTCTGGTTTGGGTATTGATGTAGATAATGTTGCGATAGGCTCTTATCAAGTTATAGAACATTCAGCCAAGGCAAAAGAAGCGATTGTAACTTCTAACGCTCCTAATGTGGATGTGATGCCTGCTCATATTGATCTAGTTGCCATAGAAATAGAATTAGTAGATAAGGAAGAACGTGAGTATATGCTTAAAAAAGCGATTACAGATTTAAAATCGGAATATGATTATATCTTAATTGACTGTGCTCCATCTTTAGGCTTACTAACATTAAATGCTCTAACAGCTGCTGATTCTGTAATTATTCCTATTCAGTGTGAATATTTTGCACTAGAAGGTTTAGGCAAACTGTTAAATACTATTAAAAGTGTACAAAAAATACATAATGAAGCGTTAGATATTGAAGGCTTACTTTTAACCATGTTCGATTCGCGTTTACGTTTATCTAACCAAGTGGTAGAAGAAGTTCAAAAGCATTTTACAAATATGGTTTTTGAAACTATTATTCAACGTAACGTGCGTTTAGGTGAAGCTCCGAGTTTTGGTGAAAGCATTATTAACTATGATGTAAGCAGCAAAGGCGCAGCCAATTATTTGAGCTTAGCAAAAGAGCTGATTAAGAAAAACGAATTATAATGGCTAAGGCAACTAAAAAACAAGCATTAGGACGTGGACTTTCGGCTTTATTGAAAGATCCAGAAAACGATATTAATTCTGCAGAAGATAAAAATGCAGACAAGGTAGTTGGTAATATTGTAGAACTCGATTTAGAAAGTATTGAGGTCAATCCGTTTCAACCAAGAACCAATTTTAATGAAGAATCATTGAGAGAACTCGCTTCTTCAATTCGCGAGCTTGGTGTAATTCAACCTATAACTGTTAGAAAATTAGCATTCAACAAATACCAATTGGTATCTGGCGAGCGTCGTTTTAGAGCATCGAGATTAATTGGCTTAGAAGCTATACCTGCATATATTAGAATTGCTAATGATCAAGAGTCGTTAGAAATGGCATTGGTAGAAAATATTCAACGCCAAGATTTAGATCCTATAGAAATCGCGCTATCCTACCAACGTTTAATTGACGAAATTGATTTAACACAAGAGCAAATGAGTGAGCGTGTTGGCAAAAAACGCTCAACTATTGCCAATTACTTGCGTTTATTAAAATTAGATCCAATTATTCAAACCGGAATGCGAGATGGTTTTATTAGTATGGGTCATGGTAGAGCAATGGTGAATATTGAAAGTCAGATTGACCAACTTGATATTTACGAAAAAATAATCAGCAATAAATTATCTGTTAGAGCTACGGAGCAATTAGTGAAGAACTTAAATTCTGATGCACCTAACAATGATATTGAAAGTACCTCTAGCGGCATTCCTAAGCATATCAAAAAAGGAGTAAAGGAATTTTCGGAATACTTTGGTCATAAAATAGACGTTAAAGTCGCTAAAAATGGGAGCGGAAAAATAACCATTCCTTTTCATTCTGAGGAAGATTTCAACCGAATTAAAAAATTAGTACAACGTGCCAAATAAAAGTTTCTATACACTTTTACTGTGCTTATTTTCGGTACTATTTTCATTTTCCCAAAAGGAAAAAGACAGTACTGGGATTGCATTAGACCAAAACCCTATTAAAGCAAATAAAACATTAGTTAGAAAAGCTATTGATCCTTTAAGACCTTCAAAAGCTGCATTTTATTCCGCATTACTTCCTGGTTTAGGTCAGGCCTACAACAAAAAATATTGGAAAGTCCCAATTGTCTGGGGAGTAGTTGGTGCAGGTGTTTATTTTTATGTAAGAAACGACAAGCAATTTGATCGTTACAGAGATGCTTACAAAAATCGCTTAGCTGGCTTTAAAAATGATGAATTTTATGGTACTGGTGACACTCCATTAATCTCTAACGATGGACTTATAAGAGCACAAGATCAGTTTAGACGCCAAAAGGAACTTTCGCTCATAATTACTTTTGGTTTATATGCACTCAATATCCTCGATGCTAACGTAGATGCGCATCTCCTTCAATTTAATGTTGACGAAAATCTAAGTTTAAGCCCATATTACCAATACAATGAGATGGAAAACACTTCCGATTTAGGATTAACGCTAAATTTTAAATTTTAAGATGAAAATAGCTTTACTCGGTTACGGCAGAATGGGCAAAAGTATAGAGGATATAGCTTTACAACGTAATCACAATATTACATTAAAAATATCCGATGCTACTTCAGATTATAACTTTACAGGTGCTGATGTTGCTATAGATTTTAGTGTACCAACTGTTGCCGTTACTAACATAAAAAAAGCTTTAGATGCTGGAATTCCTGTAATATCTGGAACAACAGGTTGGTTAGACCACTACCAAAACATTTTAGACTATTGTAAAGAAAAAAATGGAACATTCTTATACGCTTCAAACTTTAGCTTAGGTGTTAATATATTCTTTGAACTCAACAAAAGACTAAGTGAATTAATGTCTGGTTTTAATGAATACACAACAGAAATTGAAGAAATTCATCACACGCAAAAGCTAGACAAACCAAGTGGTACAGCTATTACTTTAGCAAATAAAATTATAAAGAACACCGATTATACTAACTGGACATTAAATCAACCTGAGCCTAAAGAAATTCACATTGAAGCCAAACGCATAGAAAACGTTCCTGGCACACATGAAATTACTTATAATTCTGAAATAGATTCTATAAGCATAAAGCACACAGCGCACAGTAGACAAGGTTTTGCAATGGGAGCTGTAATTGCTGCAGAATGGATTAAAGATAAAAAAGGAGTGTTTAGCATGAAGGATGTGTTAAACATTGGTTAATTTGCCGACAAAATATATTCAATTAGAATATTTTTCAACTTACTAGACTAAACACCATATTATGACTTGGACACAGTGGTTAATTTTTATACTCATTTTACAGATTATTCATGGTTTAGGCACATGGAAATTATACGTTAAAGCTGGCAGACAAGCTTGGGAAGCTTTTGTACCAGTTTACAATGCTGTTATTTTAATGAAGATTATATCTCGTCCTTGGTGGTGGGTAGTTTTAATGTTTTTACCAATTGTGAATCTTATTATGATTCCTGCAGCTTGGGTAGAAACTGCTCGTGCTTTCGGAAAAGACAGCAAATTAGACGCACTTTTGTGTATAATTACATTAGGTTTTTACTTGTATTACCTAAATTACATTGCAGATGTTAACTACATAAAAAACAGGCAATTAAAACCAAAAACCTCAACTGGAGAATGGATTACCTCTATCCTATTTGCTATTGTAGCGGCAACTATTGTACATACGTACTTTTTTCAACCGTTTGTAATTCCGTCGTCGTCTTTAGAAAAATCATTGTTAGTTGGTGACTTTCTTATTGTAAGCAAATTTCATTACGGAGCTAGAACTCCAATGACAACCGTTGGAGCTCCAATGGTACATGATACTATTCCTGTTTTAAATAAAAAATCTTATTTATTTAATGACAACTTTGAAGAGCGAAAAACATCTTGGAAAAATAAATTACAGTTACCATTCTTTAGATTTCCTGGTTTTGAAAAGATTAAACGTAACGATATTGTAGTTTTCAATCAACCAGCAGATACTTTGTTGGATATGAATAAGTTTCAACCAGATCGTAACTATTACAAACCTATAGACAAGAAAACTAACTTAGTAAAACGCTGTGTTGGTGTTGCTGGAGATACTTTAGAGATTAGAAATGGTTATGTATTTATTAATGGTGTACAGAATAAACTACCACCAAGATCGCATCTTCAGTTTTCTTATGATATTACTTTTAAGCGGCAACTGCAAGGTGCACGAATGTTTGATATTCTAAAAAAACATGATATAACAGATGGTTTAGGTTATGGTACAACAGAAGGTTCTTTTAGAATTCCTGCCGCAACTAAAGAAGCAATTGCAAAATTAAAATCGCATCCTGAAGTCGCTTCTATTGTTCCTATAAAACGTACCAAGGGAGAAAAAGATGATATTTTCCCAAGAGCAGCTAATTACAATTGGAATATTGACAATTTTGGTCCTTTATGGATCCCGAAAGCTGGTGGAACAGTTGAGCTTAATATAGAAAACATTGCACGTTACAAAAGAGCGATTGGAGAATACGAAGGTCATAAAGTGGTTACCAGAGGAAATCAAATTTTTATAGATGATAAGCCTGCAACATCGTACACATTTAATCAAGATTATTATTGGATGATGGGAGACAACAGACACAACTCTATTGACAGTAGATATTGGGGATTTGTACCAAACAATCACGTATTTGGTAAACCTGTATTTATCTGGATGAGTATTGATGGCATTAATGATGGCATTAAAAACTGGAGTTTTCGTTGGGATAGAATTTTCACAACCGTAAGTGGTGGTAATGAGCGCACCTCATATTTAATTCCTTTTATCGTTCTAATTTTGGGAATTACGTTTTTTAACAAATGGAGAAGGAAAAAGAAAGCTAAGTCCTAATCGGACTTAAAAAACAGCCATTATGAAAGGTGTAATTCATTCAACTTATTTCCCAAATGTTGCACATTTTTGGGCAATAGTAAATGCAGATGCAGTTTATTTTGAAGTCTGTGATAATTACCAAAAACAGTCATATCGAAACAGAACCGAAATCTATGGAGCTAATGGCAAACTAGCATTAACTATGCCTGTGAGTTACACACAGAAAAACAGACAACTTTATAAAGATGTAAAAATTGCGAACGAAGAACAATGGCAAATTCAACATTTAAAGTCTTTACAATCTGCTTATAGCATGTCTCCCTTTTTTGAGTTTTATATTGATGATTTAATGTCTCTTTTTGAAACGCAATTTGATTATATTTTAGATTTTAATTTGAAATGTTTTGAGGTACTTTCAAACAGTCTTCAACTCAATATTACACCAAAACACACTCATTTTTTTGAAAAAGAGCCAACAGAAAAAAAAGACTTTAGAGACTTAGTAAAGCGAAATTTTGAAGTACAATCATTTCAACCTTACACACAAGTATTTACTGAGAAATATGGTTTTATTCCTAATCTTAGTATTTTAGACTTGTTGTTTAATGAAGGCCCAAATGCAGAATTGTATTTGAAACAGCAGGAATTAGTGCTACACTAAATTGTTAGTTATCCTGCGAGGTTTTAAAAACCTTGTAGGTATTAGATTTAGTCAAAATAAAAATATTTCAAGTTAATGATAAGCAAAAAATTCATCGAACAAACCGAGAAAACCGAATGGGATTTTGGAAATGAAATTCTTTACAAAATGTGTAAGACTGATTTTTTGCACAAACGGACTGATAAAATTATTGGAAAAGTGATTTTGATAGGTCGAGTATATGCTGCCGCTATAGAGAGACGAAAAAACAAAACTGAGCAAAACGAAAATTTCTATTTAGAGAAAGTTGTACCTAAATTTAAAAATTCGAAATTAGATAACCATTTAGAAAAACTAAAAAAACACAAAATCTTAACAGAAGAAAATATTCCTGAAATTTTAATGATTCATTTTTACTTAACAGATTTAATTAAGGATATAACAGAACAAAACAAAAGGTCGTTTGCTTCAAAGTATTTACATTTTCATTTACCACATTTATTTTTTATTTATGATACAAGAGCTGTAAAAGCAATAGGTCTATTGAAAACTAAATTTCAATACAAATACAAAGAACAAATTAACTCTATTGGAATTGACAAAGAATACGCTTCATTTTTTTATAAATGCTTTGTTCAAAAAAATAGACTAGAAAACAAATATGACCAAAAGTTATCAATTAGACATTTTGACAATATATTAATGAAAATAGTCGATGAAAAACAAAGAAAGTCTACATAAAATAATTCTATCTTAATGTTAAGCAAGAAGTACTTATTTGTACTTCATCTTTAATAAAAATCGAAACCTACAAGGTTTTTTTAAAACCTCGCAGGTTGGTACACAACAAAAATTCAATTAAAAAAAATGCTACAATCATTTGTTCATTACGGCATACACTTCGGCTTACCTTTGGTAATAGCTCTTGTATTCTATAAAAAACAGTGGATAAAAGCTTATGGAATTATGATTCTGGGAATGTTAATTGATTTAGACCATTTATTGGCAAATCCAATTTTTGATCCTAATCGTTGCAGTATTAATTTTCATCCACTTCACTCTTATTATGCAATTGCTATTTATCTGATTTTGTTGATTCCGAAAAAAACGAGACTTATTGGTCTAGGATTGGTCATTCACATTATTGCAGATACAGCAGATTGCTGGTTAATGTAGTTTTAGAGTCGCCTTTATAGGATAATGATCCGAGAGTTTTACATCAAAAGTTTTAAACCCATTGACTGTAAAATTTTTGTCAACCAAAATAAAATCAATTCGCATTGGGAAGAATTTAAAATCATAAGTTCTTCCAAATCCATTACCAGCTTCTTCAAACGCATCTATTAAATCATCACCTTTTACTTTTCTATATATATAAGAATACGCCGTATTATTAAAATCACCAGTAACAATAGTTTTATAATGAGATTTTGACTTATGCGCTAAGAATATCTCTACTTGCTCTTGTTGCGCTTTAAATGTAGAACCCACTTGTTTAAACAAATGTCCTGAGGTTTCATCTTTAAGTTTATCTACATCTGCTCCTATTCCGGAAGATTGTAGGTGAAAATTATAAACTCTTATTGTGTCTTTTTGTTTAACAATATCTACAAAAATGGCATTATTAAAGGTATTAGGAAACTCAAGCGAGCCAGAATTTACAATAGGGAATTTTGAAAAAACCGTCTGACCTCCTTTAATTCCTTTAGTGTACTCAGCATTAAAACTATAATAGCTCTCTAACTTAACGCGATGACTTATCGGATATTCCTGAAGGCACAAAACATCAGGTGCTTCTGTAGATACTAATTCTAAAATATTATTTTTAACCGTTTTACTTGGCAACCAATCGTACTTATTAAAAAGCCTCACATTAAAAGACATTACAGAAAAATTAGATTCATCTGCAATCTGCGTTGAAGATGAAAACTTATACATAGAATTAATATAACTCCAACCCAAAAGCAATACAACTAGAGATAGAATCAATTGCTTTTTTACACGAAGCAACCAATAAATAAAGAAGATTATATTGAGTAAAATAAGCAATGGTACGCCTAAACTTAAAACAGATAATGTTGCAAAACTCTTTGGCGAAATATAAGGCAAAACATAAGATATAAGTAACAAAAATGCCACCAACGAATTGATTATAAATATAATTTTACTACCAAATTTTAAACCTTTCATGTGTTTATATACATTGCTTTTTTGAATATCATCCCGATAATTATCGGGACTGTTCGCTATCAATAATTCCTTTAGTCGATAAAACTTTTATCATGCTCGTTTCATATATTTTTCCCATAATAATGGGAATCTTAATTATTTACCTGCTTTAAAAAGAAACTCCTTTTCCGCAGCAGTAAGACTCTCATAACCACTTTTACTGATTTTATCGAGAATTAAATCTATCTTTTTCTGATTATTAAACGTATTAAATTCATCTTTAGTCTTACCTGCATAGTCTCCCTTTTTAGATTTACGATGTACCGTTTTTAAATTAGATTTTGGTTTAAACCAACTCATAAAACTATCCATGGTACGTTCAAAACCTTTGCCAATATCTGTACCTTTAAGCAGTTTTGTTGCATAAATATATCCTAAAATATAACCTCCAAAATGTGCTACATAACCACCTTGATTTAAGCCAAGCATCATTCTAACCAAATCTAAGCTCACAAAAACCATGGCTATATGTTTCCACTTTACATTAAAAGCATTAAACAAACGAACTTCGCTATTTGGCATGTATGCAGCTACAAAAAGCAATAAAGCAGTTACACCTGCCGAAGCTCCGACCAAAACACCATTTCCTGTAAAAAAAGCCGCTTCCATAAAGTTGGAAAAGGCAAAATAGGCTAAACCACCACAAATGATTCCCAAAAAATAAATATTTAGAATCATTTTTGGTCTAAATAAATTTGTTAGAGCTCTAGACAAATAGAATAGAAATAACATATTAAATACCAAATGTAAAAGACCATTATGCAAAAATCCATAAGTAATTATTGACCATGGTTGAAATACAAAATCTAAGATACCAGATGGTAATTCAAAATAGGTAAATATATCTATTCGTAATAATGAATTAAAAACAAGACCAATAATAAAAATAATCACATTAATGGCAATGATTTTACCAAAAACATCGAGATTATTAAACTTATATTTTAAATCTTGAACTTTACTCATAATTAATTCCAACGGTATTTATCCTTCTCGTTTTTTTTCCAGAAATACATCAAAAGGAATCCTGTTAAAGCACCACCAACGTGAGCCATATAAGCTGTATTACTTGGACTAAAGAAAGATTGACCTGTTAGACCTGAAAATAAATCTAAAGCAATTATAGCTGGAATAAAATACTTAGCTTTTATAGGTATTGGTAAGAAGATCAGCATTAGTTTAGATTCTGGAAACAACATTCCAAAAGCTACCAAAACACCCATAATTGCACCAGAAGCACCAACCATTGTGCTATTGAATGCTCCAACAAAACCATCAAAATTATCTCCTAAAATTTGCACCCAAGACGTATTATATTTTCCTTCACTTAAAACACTCACAATATCCGTTTGGGATAAACCAGTCTCTAATAAAGTTGTGAGTCCTGTATTATACTGAAAATATAAAAATGCGACTTGTATAATTGCCGCGCCAAATCCGGAAAGCAAATAAAATATGACAAATTTCTTCCAACCAAAAATCTGCTCAACAGCAGTTCCAAACATCCAAAGCGCAAACATATTAAATGCTATGTGCATAAAATCACCATGCATAAACATATGTGTTAACACTTGCCATGGTTGAAACATTGGATTTTGTGGAAAATATAAAGCGAACCAATGATAAAATGCTTCACCATTACCAATTGCCAATGTTCCAATAAACATTATCACATTTAAAATCAATAAATGCTTCACAGCATCTGTTATTTCTCTTCTCATACTCTACATAAATTTTTTCTCAATATCATCAACTGCCATTGTAATAAACGTTGGTCTATTGGTTGGTGATACATTTGGTTCCTTACAAGCAAATAAACTATTTACCATGTGTTCTTGTTCTGTACTATTTAACGATTGACCGTTTTTAATCGCTAAACTCTTCGCCATAGATTTGGCTAGTAAATCCGCAGTACTAAAATTAGTGTCTGGCACATCATTTTCTACATCACTAATTAATTGCTCTAAAATAATAGATACTTCGCTTTCTGGCACTCCTACTGGTACTCCTGTAATGGTAATTTCCTTTTCATTCAATTCTGAAAACACAAAACCTGTATGCTCCAAATTAGATTTTAAATCGTTTATAATTTTAGTTTCATTAGGTGTAAAATGCAATTGTAAGGGAAACAATAATTGCTGGCTTGTTGCTTCCTTAATTGTAATATGCTTTAAAAAATTCTCATACAAAATACGCTGATGTGCTCTATTCTGATCAATAACCAACATTCCAGATTTTAAAGTACTCACAATATATTTTTGTTGTAACTGAAACGTTGTCTTTTTTGTTTCAATAGACGAATCGCTAAAAATTGATTCATCTTTAGAGTCACTTTCAAAAGTCACCTGACTAAAATTAGACTGCGTATTATTTCCTTTAGATTCTAAACCTACGTATAAACTTTCCCATGAAGCTACTGGTGCAGATTTAAACCCTGTATTATTACTAGTTGATTGTTGTTTCTTACCAGAATCCTCAGAAAAAGGATTAAAACTACGATCCACTTCAATTGCAGGTGTTAACGCTTTTTTATCTTTATAATCGTAAGGTGTATTTAAACTGCTTTGGTGTTCAAAATCCAAAACTGGCGCAATATTAAATTGTCCTAAACTATGTTTTACTGCCGAGCGTAAAATAGCGTAAAGCGTATGCTCATCGTCAAATTTAATTTCTGTTTTTGTAGGATGAATATTAATATCTATTGATTTCGGATTTACCGTAAGATTCAGAAAATAACTTGGATGGTAACCATCTTTCAACAATCCTTCATAGGCAGATTTTATGGCATGATTAAGATATGGACTCTTTATAAAACGCTGATTTACAAAAAAGAATTGCTCTGATTTTGTTTTCTTGGAATATTCAGGTTTACCCACAAATCCAGAAATTTTCAAGACTTCAGTTTCTTCTTCAACTGGTACTAATCTTTCATTCGTTTTTATTCCGAAAATATGTACCACACGTTGTCTGTAATTTTCTTGTGGTACATTAAATAGATCACTTCCATTATGATAAAATGCGAAAGCTATATTAGGATGCGCTAAAGCCACGCGATGAAACTCGTCTGTAATATGTCTTAATTCAACTGTATCAGACTTTAAAAAATTGCGTCTCGCAGGAATATTAAAAAATAAATGTTTTACGGAAACAGAAGTGCCTGTAGGAGTTACAGAAACTTCTTGAGATTTTACTTCACTACCCTCAATTACAATAGCAGTTCCTAAATCGTCCTCGTCTTGTTTTGTTTTAAGCTCAACATGTGCAATCGCAGCAATACTTGCTAAAGCTTCGCCTCTAAATCCTTTGGTGTTGAGTTGAAATAAATCTTCCGCAGCTCTAATTTTTGAGGTTGCATGACGCTCAAAACTTAATCGTGCATCAGTAACACTCATGCCTTTACCATTATCTATAACCTGAACTAGAGTTTTACCAGCATCTTTAATAATGAGTTTAATTTCGGTAGCATTCGCATCTATAGCATTTTCTAATAGTTCTTTAACTACAGAAGCAGGACGTTGAACTACCTCACCTGCTGCTATTTGATTGGCAACATGGTCTGGTAAAAGTTGAATAATATCTGACATTAGCTTTTTGGGAGAAAAATAGACAGGTCGAAACCAATAATAAATAAAAACAGCAAGATTAAAACAGCAACAATGATAAGAACACGTTTATTTACATTATCATCTTGATTGTTATTATAATCATCTATCGCAGCATTAAACTTTCCTTTAATTCCTTTTGCAGTATTTACAGTTGTTCTTTGGTCATCAAACTTATGTTTAAGCTCAAACGGATTACCTTCACCTTTGTAATAGCGTGGCTTATAATTAAATTTTTTGTTTTTTTTCAATTTCATTAATCCCATAATATCGTTATTTAATATACCCTTCAAGGATATGAATTAAAACAAAAATCAAAACTAAGATGATAATTAATGCAGGTATACTAGTAAACACACTTCCGCGTTGTTTCTCATTACCTTTAATTTCATTCCATTTAGATTCTAAGTCGTCTTTCGACTTTCTGTTATCGGAATCCTGAAGTCGAGATTTATAATTAAACCGTTTATTTTTTCTTTGATTAAACAAGTGACTCTTAAATTAAACTTGATTAATACCATATGAATATTAAAATTAGCAATAAATAATTTGAATTATATGGTGCTTAGATGAATTATAAAATCCAAGCATAGTATTAGCTACGGTTTTATTTTATAATAAAATATAAGCGCTATAGAAACGAATTATATTGTTTATTTTAATACTTGTTTGGTATAACCTCAAAAGTACTGAAAATGCGAGGAAACATTGCTTAAAGATTCCTTAAAATTATTAACAAAAAGGATGCCAGATGTTGAACTTGAAGTTGTCCCGATAGCTATCGGGATTGAAATTGAAAAACAAAAAAAAATTGACACTAATTACCACTAATGCTTTGCGGACTAGCCAATTTACCATTTAGTATGAAGATGTAACACGAAGATATGTAGTGAAAAAGCTTGACAAAAATTACACAGCTTGTCTCGATTTTTTTTTCGGGAGATTTCCACAGATGCTTTGCGGCTCTGCGACTTTGCTAGAATTTTTTTTGTATTACGCAAAGGCGCAGAGAAAGATGAATTAAAATGAAACTTTAAATACTAAATTTTAAAATGGACAACCAATTTACTGAAAACTGAGACAGAAACTGCCAACTGAAGACAGCCTACTGTTTGCTGTCACTTCTTAGCGAAGCCATTTTAATCGCTGCAATTGCTGCTTCTGTACCTTTATTTCCATGTTTCCCACCAGAACGGTCAATGGATTGTTGCATAGTATTATCTGTAAGCACACAGAAAATTACCGGAATATCACCTTTAAGATTAAGGTCTTTTACGCCTTGAGTTACGCCTTCGCAAACAAAATCAAAATGTTTGGTTTCCCCTTGAATAACGCAGCCAATAACTATAATAGCATCTAACATTCCAGAATCGGCATAGATACTTTTACTCATTCTGGCCGCACCATAAGTGAGTTCAAAAGTTCCTGGTACATTCCAGCGGACAATATTTTCTTTCTGTGTACCACAATCTATAAGTGCATCAAAAGCACCTTGCCATAAACCATTAGTAATGGTATCATTCCATTCTGAAACAACAATCCCAAACCGAAAATCTTTCGCGCTTGGGATTGTAGCTTTATCGTAGTTAGATAAATTATGATTTGCAGTTGCCATTGTTTATAGCTTTACTTCTACCATACCAATGTAAACATCTGCATCTTTTGCTTCGTTTGAAGCAGAGAACTCAGACTTAATACGATTCAAATAATCTAATGCCTTCTGATTTTGCTCTAATCGAATAGCAACACGAGCTGCTTTCATCAAAAACATTGGAGTTGTATAGTCATTTACGTTAGCCTTAAATGCTTTTTCGTAATAGTCCAAACCTTCTGGTAATTGATTTAATTGCACAAATGCATCACCTATGGATCCTTTAGACATTGGATTAGTAATTTTCTCATCAGTAGAAAAATCACTTAAATGCTCTATCGCTTTCTCATAATCCTTTAAGTTTAAATACGCCATACCAGCATAATAGTTTGCTAAGTTGGCTGCAGGACTTCCGCCATATTCATTAATAATGTCTAACATACCATACTTACCTTCACCACCATCTAAAGACATTCTGTAAAGCGAATCTGAAGATGTGCCATTAACAGCATCATCAAAATACTTTTTAGCTGTGTACATTTCGTTCATAGCATCCTTTTGTTTCGGTTCTGCTATCATTTTATTGTAAGCTAAATAAGCTAAAACTATTAAAGCTACTGCTCCAACTAAGCCTATTATATATTTTTGGTTTTTAACAGCCCATTCCTCAGCTTTGGAAGCTCCTTCGTCTAAGGTATTAAATACCTCAGCTGTTGTTGAATCCTCTTCAAAAACTTCTTCTTTCTCTTTTTTAGTCTTCGGTTTGTAGCCTCTTTTCTTATACGTTGCCATAACTTGTCATTTTGTGCGTGCGCAAAAATAAAATTTTTATTGGATTAAACATCAATTCTACTATAAAATTAAACGCCAAAAATTACTCTTTTCCCATTATACTTCAAAATAATGCAAAACCATAGATTTACTAGGCTTTTTGCATTATTATTCGTCTAAAGAAAAAACTTCTGCTTTTTCAACGAATAATTTTATAGTAGAAATGATGTAAGCCTATTTATTTGTTATTTTTGAATAATTAATAACAGACAAAAATGCTTTGCTACGTCAGTAAAATTAGGCAAACCGTTATCTTTTCATGAATCTAAACACACTATCTTTAGTTAATTACAAAAATTTTGAAAGTCAGGTTTTCAATTTCGACGCTAAAATCAACTGTTTTGTTGGTGCTAATGGTATCGGAAAAACAAATGCCTTAGATGCTATTTACCACTTGGCTTTTGGCAAAAGTTACTTTAATCCAATTGCTGTTCAAAATATAAATCACAATGCCGAATTTTTTGTGGTTGACGGTAATTTTACTAAAAACAAACGCGAGGAAAAGATCATTGTCTCATTAAAAAGAGGTCAAAAAAAAATAATTAAGCGTAATGCGAAGGCTTACGAAAAATTCAGTGAACATATTGGTTTTATTCCTTTAGTTATTATTTCTCCAGCAGATAGAGATTTAATTATTGAAGGTAGTGATACACGACGTAAATTTATAGATAGTGTAATTTCACAGAGCGATAAAAGTTATTTAGCTGAGCTCATTAACTATAATAAGGTGTTAACACAACGTAACGCACTCTTAAAATATTTTGCTTTAAACAATACATTTAATAACGACACACTTTCTATCTATAATGAACAACTTCATAATTATGGTAGTGAAATATTTAAAAAACGAGACGCATTTTTAAAAACATTCATTCCCATTTTTAAAGCACGATATGAAGCTATTAGCCAAAGTAAAGAAACTATAGATTTACAATATAAAAGTGATTTGTTTGATGATGAATTAAATAATCTATTAAAGAAAACCATCAATAAAGACAAAGCATTACAATATACAAGCGTTGGAACGCATAAAGATGATTTGGTGTTTTTGATTGATAATTTCCCAATTAAAAAATTTGGAAGTCAAGGGCAGCAAAAATCGTTCTTAATAGCTTTAAAATTGGCACAATTCGATTTTATAAAACAACAAAGTGGAGTCTCTCCTATTTTACTATTAGATGATATTTTTGATAAGTTAGACCAAAACAGAGTTGCACAAATTATTAGCTTGGTAGATGATGAGCATTTTGGGCAGATTTTTATAAGCGATACACATGCAGAACGTACTGAAAATGTGATAAAACAAATTCATCAATCGTATAAAATTTTCAAACTTTAAAAATGAAAACAACAATTTCATACAAAACACTTTTAATAGTTTTAGGATTGCTCTTCTTTAGCTGCACAAAAAACCCAGAAACCTACATTCAACATTTAGAAGGTTATTGGGAAATTGAAGAAGTAACCATGGCAGATGGTAGTAAAAAAGAGTATAAGGTCAATGAAACTATAGATTACATTAGTCTAAACGATAGTTTAAAGGGGTTCAGAAAAAAACTAAAACCAGGAATTAACAACACTTATTTGACCTCTGCTGATGCTGAAGCTTTAGAATTAAAAATTGAAGACAGCGGATTACATATTTATTATACGACACCTTATGCTAATTGGAAGGAAACAGTTTTAGAGGTAAATGCTGAAAAATTGAAAGTTATAAATGAAAACAAAACTGTATATTTATATAAAAGATATATTCCTATAAAATTAGATGTTGAATAATTAAATAAAGATTTCCACTTTCGTGGAAAGTAAACATGGCAAAACGCAAAAACGACAACCAACCTATTCAAGATATTCTTAAAGAATTTGTCCAAACCAATAATTTACAATCTGGTTTAGACAAAGTAGATGTGCGTGAAGCTTGGACAAACCTTATGGGAAATGGTGTTAATAATTACACTACTGCAATTGAATTAAAGCACGATACACTTTATGTGCAACTCAGCTCTAGCGTACTTAGAGAAGAATTGAGTTATGGTACTGAGAAGATTATAAAAATGCTTAATGAATCTCTTAGAAAAGATGTTGTTAAAAAGTTGGTGCTTCGGTAGTTTTTTTTTCGCTCGAAGCCACAAAGTAACAAAGTTTTGGAATCACAACTATTAATAAATTTCAAACAAATGCACTCCAAACAACTTTTTTTAGCTTTTCGTCCATAACCATTTTGCATTCTGATTTATACAAAATTAAATCTGAAACAAGCATTTTTTCACAAACAGCTATGCTATTTTGCGGCTTTGGGAGAAATATTTATTTGAACAGTATTAATAAAAATTAGTGCAATTTGTGTAAAAACCTGAGTTCGACGTAAGATTTATTTTCCAGAACCCTAATAAAAGGTGATATTTGAAGTATAAAATAAGTAGTAATATCGAGATATTTTGAAGATTTTATTCAAAAAGAGTGCCTTTTATTAGGGTTTCCTTTAGGATTTAATGAATTTTTATTCAAACTGGAATCAAATATTACGTCGAACTCAGGTTAAAACATTATTATAATATTTCATATTTTTAAATCCTACAATAATTTCACTTCATGAAGTACATTAAACTCATTCTATCCTTCGTATTAACGATAGCCATTTTCTATGCGCTAAACACCAAATTTGGATCTATTCCTCCCATAGGAAAATTTCTAAACCCATATTCTGGAGTTTGGCAAAATGAAACCGACGAATCTATTTCTGGAGAGATTCTCATTCCTGAATTAAAAGATCAAGTTACTGTTCATTATGATGCTGAATTAATTCCGCATGTATTCGCCCAAAACGAAATTGATTTATACAGAGCACAAGGTTATATAACGGCAAAACATAGACTTTGGCAAATGGAATTTCAAACCTATGCAGCAGCAGGTCGTTTATCTGAAGTTATTGGAGAAAAAGCTCTTAATTACGATAGACAAGAACGCAGACGAGGTATGGGTTATGGAGCAGAACAAGCACTTTTAAAAATGAAAGAAGATGAACAAACAACACTTTTTGTTCAAGCCTATTCAGATGGTGTGAATAGTTATATTAATCAATTAAACCCACAAAATCTTCCTGTAGAATACAAATTACTAGATTATAAGCCCGAAGCATGGTCGCCAAAAAAAACAGCATTGTTATTAATGTATATGACCAAAATGCTGGCTGGTGGAGATGAAGATATAGAGAATACCAATGCTTTACGTTTATTTGGCAAAGAACGTTTCGATTTGTTGTTTCCAGATTTCTTCGACATTACAGAACCTATTATCCCAAAAGAAACCGATTGGAGTTATATTGATGTGCCACAAACACCAACACCAAACAGTAAACCAGTTTTAGATTCTATTGCAGAAACCATAGACAAACCAGATCCTAATTATGGTAGTAATAACTGGGCGATTTCTCCACAAAAATCAGCAACAGGCAATGCAATTTTAGCTAATGATCCGCATTTAGGACTTAATTTGCCATCCATTTGGTTTGTAATGCAATTAAGCACACCAAACCACAATGCATTTGGAGCAACATTACCAGGAGCTTTGGCTGTAATTTCTGGTTTTAATCAATACATTGCTTGGGGAGAAACCAATGCCACTAGAGATGTTATAGATTGGTATAAAATTGAATTTAACAAAGAAGGTAATCAATACAAATACGATGGTAAATGGAAAAATGTTACCTACAGAATAGAAGAAATTAAAATAAAAGGAAAAGAAAGTTATAAAGATTCTATTCGTTATACACATCATGGTCCTGTTGTGTATGATAAAAATTTCAAATCTGACAATGAAAAAACAGGTTATGCCATGAAGTGGATTGGACATATTGGAGGCAATAATCAAAAAACGTTTATAGACCTTAATAAAGCCAAAGAATATAGTGATTACTTAAAAGCTATAAGTAATTACACTGCACCAGCACAAAATTTTGTATTTGCTTCTACCAAAGGTGAAATTGCACTTTGGGTGCAAGGAAAACTACCTAACAAATGGGAAGATCAAGGAAAGTTTATTATGGATGGTAGTAAACCAGAGAACGATTGGCAAAGTTTTATTCCGCAAAAATTTAACGCACACACCTTAAACCCTAAGCGTGGTTTTGTTAGTTCTGCTAATCAGCATCCTGTAGATGAGGCCTATCCATACTTTGTTTATAATGATGGTTATGAGACGTATAGAAATCGTGTAATTAATAATTTCCTTGAGTCAAAAGACGAAATAAGTATAGAAGATTTTAAAGATTTACATAATAATAATTATAACTTAAAAGCAGCAGAACTGGTACCATATATGCTAAAAGCCATGAATATCAAAAATTTCACCACAGAGGAGAAAGTTATTTTTGATGGTATTGAAAACTGGCAATACAACAATGATATGGAAGAAGTTGGTCCAAGTATATGGAATGCTTGGTGGAATGTTTTATATGATATGGTTTGGGATGAATTTGATGTTGAAGCCACAGCAATTGATGCTCCTTTTACCTATCAAACCATTTATTTATTAAAAACCAAAGGAGACGATGCTTTTATGGATATAGTAGGCACAGAAAAAGTTGAAACTGCTAAAGATTTATTCAATTTAAGTTTTAGTAAAGCGGTTAAAAACCTCAACGAATGGAAAACCGTTAACGGAGATCTTAATTGGGTAAATTACAAAGGTACTTTTGCTGGTCATTTATTACAAGCCTTGCCTGCTTTTTCTAGATTTGATATTCCGATTGGAGGTGGAAAAAATATTGTAAATGCGACAGCAGAAAATTGGGGACCATCTTGGCGAATGATTGTAGAAATGACATCTCCACCAACCGCTTTAGGTATTTATCCAGGAGGACAATCTGGAAATCCTGGCAGTAAATACTACGATAATTTTATAGACGATTGGGCTGCTGGCAAATATCACAGTCTAAACTTTTTACAAAGCAACACTGCAACAGAAGTAATAATTGGCACACAAACCTTAACACCTAGCAACTAATGAGCAAGAATATCATAAATTTTATAGCCACAATTATATTAGCATTTGTACTGTCTTTCTTTATGCCTTGGTGGTCTGTAATGGTCGTAGGTTTTGCGACGTCTTTATTTATTCCGCTTGAAAAAAGAGCTGTGTTTTTTATGCCATTTTTAGCCATTCTTGTATTTTGGTTTGTGTATAGTTTAATTCTTAGTGGTAGTAATGATTTTACTTTAGCCAAACGCATTGCAATACTCTTACCTTTAGGTGGCAGTTCTTTTTTATTAATGCTAGTTACTGGTGTCATTGGTGGTTTGGCTGCTGGTATTGCTGCTGTTTTTGGAAAGCAGTTAAGCTTGGTTTTGAAGAAGTCTTAGAAATATGTTTATAATTATATTGATTTTTTAATAGTTTTATAAAACTCTTCTTATCCCGAAAATAACATAGGATAAAGTGAGTGTTTATTGTTATATAATACGTTGTAAACAATTATGAAAAAGTCCTTTCTTCAAATAATATTTTTAATTGGATTTTGTGTTTTAGGTTTTTCTCAAAAATCTGAAATGAGCAATGCTTTCAAGAATGAAGAATTTGAAAAAGTTATTGAGTTAGAAAAGCAAGTAATTGAATCCGAACCAAATGACTTTGACGGACTTTTGGGTGTAAGCTTCCCTTAATTAGTACTGTTCAAATTTCTAATATTATCAAATTTATTGTTTTTAATTCTAATAGAGCTAGCTCTATTAGAATTAATTTCGGCGTATTTTACTGGTGGTATTTTTCCTAAT
>Ga0209633_10001056_pt1 | contig 29685 bp, 28 predicted proteins | sample Cruoilmetagenom1_FD_187290 | JGI IMG/M metagenome (GOLD analysis project Ga0209633, IMG submission 187290) | Oil polluted marine microbial communities from Coal Oil Point, Santa Barbara, California, USA - Sample 1 (SPAdes) (version 2) | ecosystem: Environmental > Aquatic > Marine > Oil seeps ... | reverse complement strand
ATAGAAACAATAAAACGCCCTTGATCTTCTTCTGGCATAAAACCTTTGCCCAATTGCCCCCCGAACCAGCCGCTAGAATACACGACTAATCCAGCCAAAATAATTACAATTAGACGTTGATTAAGCGAAAACCCAAGAATTTTTTTGTAGAGCCAGTCCATCACTTTAAACAGGGCTTCCAGTATTCGATAGATAATGCCGTGTTTCTTACTGACACGCAGATATTTTGCACAAAGCATCGGTGTAAGAGTGACTGAGACAAAAAGGGAGACCACAACACCAAAAACCACCACGACTGCAAATGAGCCGATAAAACGACCAATAATGCCTTCCATAAAGACCACTGCCCCAAACAAGGAAACTAGTGTAAGGGTGGCTGCCAGTATCGCAAACATCACCTGGCTGGTTCCCTCGACTGCATGTATTTCAGGTGCAATATCAGGCTCTTCTTCCATTCTCCTGAAGATGTTTTCCAGCACCACGATGGCATCATCGACCACCACCCCGATGAGTAGTAACAGTCCCAGCATGGTCATGGTGTTAAAAGTGTAACCTGCAAAAAAGATAGCTGCTATTGCACCGAGTAAAGAGACGGGAATAGCTGTGGCGACAATCATAGTGGAGCGGAAATTCTTCAAAAATAACCAGACCACCAGTGCGGCCAGTAACGTGCCTTCCAGCAGATGGGACTGTAAGCCTTCAATAATAGCCGTGATCAAATCGGCATCATCAACTACAGTTTCCAGCGTTACGCCATCAGGTAGCTGGGGTAATACTTCGGTATCAAGACGACGCTTGACCTCTTCGATAATGGCAACCGTATTAGCTCCTGATATTTTAACGATTCCCAGTCCGACTGCTGTCTTGCCGTTGTAGCTGGCATAGCGCCGAAAATCAGCCAGACCATCGTCTACTGTGGCAATTTCATGTAAAAAAACGGGTAACTGCCCCCGATAATAAACAATGAGGTTTTGCAGCTCTTGCAGATTATGATATTCAAGATCCAGTTTTAGCTGTTGCTCTTGTGTCCCATGAGTGACAAAGCCGCCAGGCAACTTGATATGTTCACGCTGGAACGCAGCAATAACATCATCAACTGCGACACCCAGTCCCGCCATCTGTTGAATATTAAGATCAACCCGTATCGTGCGCCTGCGCTCTCCGGCTATTAATACATTTCCAACACCACTGACGGTCTCAAGGCGTTTTTTTATGACATTACGCGCATAGACATTGAGTTGTTGCAGGGTGCGGTTTCCCTGTAATGTCAACCACATAATGGGCGTACCGCCAATTTCCACCTTTTTCACAATCGGTGTTTCTGCATTGTTGGGTAACAGGCGAATGACCTCGTTGATCTTTGCCTGTATTTCATTAAAGGCTGCATCGATATCCTTATCCAGTCCAAACTGAACCACCACCACCGACACACCGGGTAAAGAGGATGACTGAATGGTTTCAATGCCCGATACACTGTTGACAGCAGACTCAATGGTATTGGTTATGGATGCATCAATGATGGAAGGGTCAGCCCCCTGTAACACTGTCGAGACTGAGAGCATGGGGAACTCGATTGCAGGCAGGCGATCCAGACCAATCCGGTTATAACTGATCACACCAAAGAGGATCAAAACCAGACTGAGCATATAGGTCATTACATGATTTTTTACCGAAAAGGCAGGCAGGTTCACTTTGTGACCTCCTGTATGGCAATCACCGAGCCATTGCTTAGCCAGGCAGCACCGTCCAGTACAACGACATCACCCTCCTTGATACCTGAGCTTATCTGAATAAGCTGATCTTGTTTCAAGCCAGTAGTCACCAATTGTTCCTTGACCGTATTATCAGTGACTAGATAAACAACCAGTCCGGCAGGTCGGCGCACCAATGCTTTTTGAGGTATGGCAATGGCGTGTTGTTGTTTAGCGAGAATAACGCTTGCGGTAACACTGGAACCGGGTTTCCAGTGATGCGTATTATCGAAATCCACCAATGCATGCAAGGCACGACTACCTGTTTCCAGCATGGGACGTAAGCGGCTGATTTTACCTTTTACGGATTGCCTGCCCTGCATCAACTCCACATTCATACCTGTGTGAATAGTATTTGCTAGTGTCTCAGGAAAATAAAGGCGGGCGCGTAATTGATCCATTGCCACAATCTGTAACAGTGTTTTTCCCGGATTCACATAGTCGCCTTTCGATATCATGCGTTGCTGGATGACGCCATTTACAGGGCTAAGAATCCGTGCATGAGATAGTTGATAACGTGCCTTTTTAAGCATGGACTTTGCACTAATCAGGCTTGCCTGAGACTCCTTTAACAAGGTCTCAGTCTCATCAACAGCTGACTGGGGAATCAGTTTTTTATTACCTAATGTTTTGTTTCTTTTGTAATTACGCTGCTGATTGTTGATCAATACGTTGAAACGCTGGATATCCGCCTTCGCACCATCGACGGCAATCTTGAAGGCTTCATCATCGAGTATCGCCAGTAATTGTCCTGACTTTACGGTCATTCCCTCATCGATCTTAATGTCCATCACTTCGGCAGAAACCTTGGCGGCAATGTGTGGAGCATTGATGCTTTCTACTTCCCCCCTAATAGAGCTTGTGGAAAGCATGCTGGTTACTATTGCAGTAGCAATAGTAACAGGAACCGATTTGACCTGTTGGTTTACCTCCTTATCCGTTGATCCTGCATCAGGTGCAGCAATAGCCATTGTAGTGATAAACAATATGTAACAGCCGAGTATTCCAAAGAAACATGTCCTGAGAAACTGTGTTTTTAAGAAAGTATTCATCAAGTTTCTCCCAGATAAGAGTCAAGCAACTCCATCACCTGTTGTGAAATATAAACGGGGTTATTATGTTTTGACAGGCTTCCAGACAAAAAGCAACCCAAAGAATTGAATTCATAGGGCTTCAGCACCATGCCAATAATAATTACGGCAAGCATATGTGTATCAGCAGCGGGTTTCAGCTCAGATAATAAATCCATCATGTTTTCAAACAGGGGAGCAAAGATATCCTCTGCCAGATGCCGCAAACGCTCTTCATCCTCATCCAACAACTCGCGCTGTACCAAGCGACGAAATTCAGGATCATCTGCAAGGCTTTTGCACAAACTGGTAATGAAACGCTGTAGACGCACTATGGGCTTATCATTTCCTGATAATGCCTGCTGTAATGGTTGCGCCTTGTTCTCAAAGGAGTCCGCAACAGCGGCATTGTAAATAGATTGTTTGTCCTTGAAATGGTTATACAGTGCTGGTGCGCTGATATTCACTGCCTGAGCAATTTTTTTCATGGAAACCCCATCGTAGCCTCGCTGGGAAAAGAGTGAGACTGCGGCACTGAGTATGCTGGATCGTGTGTTATTTTTTTGCATTTTGTTATCGTATTAATTAACGTTCATTAATATAGTACTGCGTATTTATTATCCTGACAAATATTTTTCATCATGAGCATATTCCTGTCCCATTCACATGGGAAACAGATGCTATGTTCAATCACAAGTATTACACTACATTACCTTATGGACAGAGGGATCTTCACGAATACAGGAAAACAAATGAATAACTATTTGGGAGATAAAAAACCGTACTCGCGCTAGGCAGCGGTTCAGCACGAGGGCTGGCTCATATTGGTGTGATACACGCATTAGAAGACGCTGGAATCAAAATAGATTTTGTCTCAGGCACTAGCATTGGCGCTTTAATAGGCTCAGTATATACTTCGAACAAATTAGAGGCATTTGAGAAAGTTTCAAGTGATTTTGATTGGAAAAAGATCGCCTACTTCTTTGATGTTGTTTTCCCCAAATCAGGCCTAATAGATGGCAATAAGGTTGAAGACTTTGTACGTGAGTACATTCGCACTAAAAATATTGAGGATTTACCCCTTCCTTTCCGAGCAGTCGCTTCTGATATTAACACGGGCAAAGAAGTCGTTTTGGATAAGGGAGATGTTATTGAAGCGGTTCGTGCCAGCATTTCTGTTCCTGGTATTTTTACTCTAGTTCGCAAGAATGGACAAGTGTTAGTGGATGGTGGATTAGTCAATCCTGTCCCTGTGAGTACGGCGCGTTCCATGGGAGCCGAGTTTGTTATGGCTGTTGATCTTAATCACGATATTGTTGCAGGAAAAGCCCCCCAAGCAATTAAAAAACCTATTGAGACAGATGACAATGGTTTTATGCAGACACTCAATCGTTTAGGAGGAGATAAGTACCAAGCTGCAATGGAGCGGATAAATCTTAGCTTGCAATCAATTGACAATCCCGCTCTCAATCAAATTCGAACGTGGTTGGCTGAAGAACCATTACCAAACATCTTTGAGGTGCTGCTTTCATCTATTAATATAATGGAAACACAGATTTCCAGTATGCGACTCGACTTAGATCAGCCAGATTTATTAATACAACCTAAATTGGGACATATTCGTTTTATGGAGTTTGACCGGGCGGAAGAGATTATCAATATTGGCTACGAAGAAACTACCAAGCAGATTGAGCGTACATCTGAAAAGCTCTTTAAATAATTAATTAGCTATTATAATTAATAGGTAAAAAAAGACAGCCAACTATAAATCCCTATAACCATGACCTTATTGGCCTGTCGTTGTCATATTTATCTCCCTAAATTGTAAGCATCTTGCAAACCCCATGTCTGTGAAAGGTTTATTCTCATTTTATTCAGCTAACCCACTTCAAGAGTAGCATGTAATCAATATCCTCTGGTTCTTTAGGCAGTTCTTCCCGCAGAGTTTTGGTTTGGTCAAAAAGGAATGTGTCTGCATTGGTGTTAACAAGATGCATACTCTTTAAACATAACCATGCTACAATGAAAGCAAGCGAATGCAGGAGAATCAGAATGAGTATTACAATGACACTTCGTTTAGATGAAGAAACAAGTAATCGACTAACGGGCTTATCAAACGCTACAGATCGTTCTAAAGCGTATTTGGCCACACAAGCGCTAAAGCTTTTCCTTGATAACAATGAGTGGCAAGTACAGGAAATTACTAAAGCAGTAGCCGAAGCTGATGCCGCTACGCCAAATCAGTTTGTAGATAACGAGTCAGTGATGGCATGGTTGGAGACATGGGGATCTGACCATGAAACACCACCACCCAAATGATGAAAGTTATTTGGTTTAAAAGCGCCATTAATGATTTACAGTCGCTTAAAGAATACATCACTCTAGATGACCCACATGCAGCACGATTGGTCGTATCAAGGATCAAGAAATCAGTGGATTTATTAAGTGAGCAACCAGCAATGGGAAGGCTTGGACGAGTACCCGGTTTAAGAGAACTCGTTGTTGATAAAGCCCCGTATATTCTGCCTTATAGAGTCCGTGATAACAAAATTGAGATATTACGCGTATTACATACTTCAAGACGTTGGCCTGATCAGATAAATTCTAATGAGTAATTTATCTTGGCTTCTTTTTTGACTTTTCTGGATAAACTATGCCTACAAAGATAGACAATAAATGGTATGTGGATTTTCGACCTCGTGGTCGCGATTCAAAACGATATAGAAAGTCTTTTCCCACCAAAGCAGAAGCTTTAAGATATAAAAATCATGTGCTCTCTAATTATTCTGAATCATGGAATCTGTCCCAACGAGACACTCGCCATTTATCTGAATTTATAGAACTTTGGTATTCTCATTTTGGTGTAGCACTAAAAGCAGGAAAACAGCGTCACCGGGTTCTAGTTCGATTATCAGTGTCTCTTTTAAATCCCGTAGCATCATCGCTGGATACAACGCTTTTTGTTGCTTATAGGTCTGAGCGTTTAAACAATGGTATTTCAGCTCATACTTTAAATAGAGAACTTGCCTACCTTAAAGCTTTGTACAATGACTTAATACGATCAGGTCATTTTAAAGGAAGCAACCCAGTTTCAAAAATCAAGCTATTGAAAGTACAAGATACTGAGATGGCTTATCTCACAGATGAAAATATTCAAGAGTTGCTTACTCAACTCGAAAATAGTTCTAATAAGAGTGTTAAATCAGTTGCTTTAATCTGTTTATCAACAGGTTGTAGATGGTCCGAAGCAGAAGGACTAACAAGTTCCAACATTCTAAATGGAAAAGTGGTTTTTACGGATACCAAGTCAGGTAAAAATAGAGCTATTCCTATTAGCTCTGATCTAATAGCAACATTGCCAGAAACCCGAGGGGTATTATTTGGTTCTTGTTACTCTGCTTTTAGGCAGGCAATTAGAAGATGTAGTTTTCAACTACCATCAGGGCAATTAAGTCATGTTTTACGGCACACATTTGCAAGTCATTTTATGATCAAAGGCGGGAACATTCTTGTACTTCAGAGAATACTTGGTCATTCCTCTTTAACTATGACAATGAGGTATAGCCACTTCTCCCCAGATCATTTAGAAGATGCTATTAAATACAACCCATTAGTTGATTTAGAGGGTTAACTAGTGACCCGTGGACAAAATGTGGACAATCAATAAAAAAGGGCTGTAACGAAAAACGCTACAACCCTTTATATATATGGCTCCTCGACCTGGACTCGAACCAGGGACCAATAGATTAACAGTCTACTGCTCTACCAACTGAGCTATCGAGGAATGGTAGATACTGCCAGTGATTGACAGAGGCGCGAATTTTACTGTCTGTCTGGTTTTTGGTCAACAATTAAATGACCAAAAGCTCATTAGTTTTTAGATTAATCTAAATAGCCAAGCGCATCCTGTATCACTTTCACACCTGCACCTTCTTTATGGGCGTTTTCGCTGATATATCTGCGCCATGCTTTTGCGCCGGGTTGACCCGTAAAAAAGCCTAGTATATGACGACTCATGTGTTTTAAAAATACACCTTCCGCCAATTGTTTTTCGCTATATTCTAGATAACGTTCGAGCACTTCATGCTGACTTAATTTATTGGTATTACTTTCACCATAAAGTTGCTGATCAACTTCAATCATAATATAAGGGTTATGATAAACCTCGCGCCCTAGCATTACACCATCTACATGATTTAAGTGTTGTTTGGATTCATCCAGTGTTTTAATTCCACCATTGATAATGATTTCAAGCTGAGGAAATTCCTGCTTCATCTGATAAACCAGTTCATAGTTTAGCGGTGGTACATCACGGTTTTGTTTCGGACTTAGCCCTTTCAACCATGCTTTTCTTGCATGGACAATAAACGTTTCACAGCCTGCTGATGATACGGTTTGAAGAAAGTTTTGTAGGGTTTCGTGCTCTTCCATTTCATCAATGGCAATACGGTTTTTTACGGTTACTGGAATATCCACTGCATTTTTCATCGTGTTAACATTTTCTGCGACCAATTCTGCTTCTGCCATTAAGCATGCACCAAATGCACCGTTTTGAACACGATCGCTGGGGCAACCGACGTTTATATTCACTTCGTCATAACCCATATCCTCTGCCATCTTTGCGCATAACGCCATGGCCTTTGGGTCGCTACCGCCTAATTGTAACGCGACAGGATGTTCTGCTTGATTAAACTGCAAGTAGCGCTCTTTATCGCCATGGATTAACGCGCCCGTTGTGACCATTTCGGTATAAAGCAATGCATGTTTTGACATTAAACGCAGTAGATAACGCTCGTGCCGATCGGTCCAATCGAGCATGGGAGCAACGCAAAAACGGCGATTAATGTTAGACAAATCTTTTAACCCAGAAAAAAGGGCAGATTATGATATGCTTGCCAGCCATTGTAAATCACGGATATAAATCACCATGAATGTTGGGGAATCAATTCAAGCGGGTAACTGGATTGCGCTTTTTACCTATATGGGTTTTAGTTTTTTTGCCGGTTACGTTATCGGCTTTGCAACACGTACCTTTTTAAAGTTTGTGTTTTTTATATCGGGCACGATTTTATTGTTACTCTTTGGTCTGCAATACGCGGGCATGATAGACGTTAAATGGGAAAACTTTGAGAACGTCTACAATGGTTTGATCGCATGGATTTCGCCTCATTTGGGTGGCTTGAAAAACTTTATAACTGCCAATCTATCATCTGCCGCAATGGCTGGGATGGGACTGTTTTGGGGCTTTAGAAGAAAGGGTTGATATTCGCTTCTTTGTTGAGATATAGGGCAAAAACTACAGTATAATTCTCGCCTAAATTTCACATATAGGCTTTTATAATTATGTCGCAATCGGCGCAAGCTACAAGTTCATACGACACTTCTACCTTTCAAGGTTTAATTTTTGCTTTGCAAGATTACTGGGCAAAACAGGGATGTACAATTTTACAACCTTATGATTTGCCGATGGGTGCAGGCACGGATAACCCTAATACGTTTTTGCGAGCGATTGGCCCAGAGCCTTGGAATGCTGCGTTCGTGCAACCTTCGCGTCGCCCAACTGATGGTCGCTATGGTGAGAATCCCAATCGTTTACAACGTTTTTATCAATTTCAGGTGATTATGAAGCCATCTCCATTGGAGATTCAGGAGCTGTATCTTGGCTCGCTTAAAGCATTAGGCTTTGACCCGCTAGAACATGATATTCGTTTTGTTGAAGATAACTGGGAATCACCCACGTTAGGTGCTTGGGGCTTGGGTTGGGAAGTTTGGCTTAATGGCATGGAAGTCACACAATTCACCTACTTTCAACAACTTGGCGGATTAGATTGTAAACCTGTGATGGGCGAGATTGCCTATGGGCTTGAACGACTGGCAATGTATTTGCAAAATGTAGAAGTGGTTTATGACTTGGTTTGGGCGATTGACCCAAGTGGTGAAAAAGTGACTTACGGCGATGTCTATCATCGTAACGAAGTTGAGCAATCTACGTATAATTTTGAGAAAGCAAATGTGGAAGAATTATTCCATCACTTTGATGCTGCCGAAAAAGAAAGTCAGGCACTGATTGAATCGGGTTTACCATTGCCCGCTTATGAACAAATGTTAAATGCCTCACATGCTTTTAATTTATTGGATTCCCGTCATGCCATTTCAGTGACGGAACGTCAGCGCTACATGTTGCGGGTGCGCGCATTGTCGCGTGCGATTGCGCAGGCTTATTATGATTCTCGCGAAGCTTTAGGCTTCTCCTTAGTTAAGAATAAAGATAAAAACAATAATAAAAACAAAGAGGCATCGAAATGAGTAACACTAACGACTTATTAATCGAAATTGGTACGGAAGAACTTCCACCAAAAGCCTTGCAAACGTTATCTAAGGCATTTACGGATGGTGTCGTTGGAGGTTTAAAAAGTGCCTCATTAGAAGCGAGCGAAGTGATTTCATATGCCGCGCCAAGGCGTTTAGCGATCTTATTAAAATCAATCCCTACCAAACAAGCCGACCAATCGGTTGAGCGCAAAGGCCCGGCTAAAGCAGCGGCTTTTGATGCGGATGGAAACCCAACCAAAGCGGTTGAAGGTTTTGCACGTTCATGTGGTGTTGCGCCGCAAGAACTAGATGAAATAGAGACACCTAAAGGAACGTGGCTGGTTTTTAAACAAGAAGTTGCAGGAAAAAACACCAGCGAGCTAGTCACCGATATTGTCAATCAATCACTGGCTAAATTGCCTATTCCAAAACGTATGCGCTGGGGTGCAAGTGATATTGAATTTGTACGACCCGTGCATTGGATTGTGATGATGCTAGGCGATGAAGTCATCAATGGTGAAGTGCTGGGTGTGTCCTCTGGCAATACAACACGCGGTCATCGTTTTCATCATCCCGATACAATTACCATCAACCAAGCTTCATCTTACGCAGAGCAATTGCGTGAGCAAGGTCATGTGATTGCTCACTTTAATGAGCGTCGTGATGAAGTGCGCAAACAAGCCGAAGCGTCTGCAAAAGCACTGGGTGGTGTTGCTCATATTGAAGATGGCTTACTGGATGAAGTGACTGCACTGATTGAATTACCGATTGCGGTGAGTGGCAGTTTTGATGAAGCATTTTTAGATATTCCGCAGGAATGTTTGATTTCGAGTATGCAAGATCACCAAAAGTACTTTCCCGTAGTAGATAAGAATGGAAAGCTTCTAGCGCACTTTATAACCACCAGTAATATTAAAAGCTCGAATCCTGATACTGTGCGACAAGGCAATGAGCGAGTAATCAACCCACGTTTTAGCGATGCCAAATTTTTCTGGGAGCAAGATTGCAAAGTTACTTTAGAATCTCGTCGTGAAGCCACCAAGAAAATTGTCTTCCAACAAAAGCTCGGTACACTTTATGAAAAGACTGAGCGTGTTGCTAAGCTAGCAGGTTTTATTGCTGACGAGTTAAGCGCAAATAAAACAGATGCGATTCGTGCAGCAGAGCTTTCTAAATGTGATTTAAGCAGTGAAATGGTGAATGAATTTGCTGAACTTCAAGGCATTATGGGTCGCTATTATGCCGAAAAAGACGGTGAAACAAGCGATGTAGCCGATGCCATGCACGAACAATATCAACCCGGTTTTGCAGGTGATGTTATTCCCACCAGCGAGACAGGAAAGATTCTTTCGCTTGCCGACAAAATTGATACACTCATGGGTATTTTTGCCATTGGCATGAAGCCTACGGGTAGTAAAGATCCATTCTCATTACGTCGTGCCGCTTTGGGTGTATTGCGTATTATTATCGAAGGTAGGCTTGATCTAAACCTTAAATCGCTTTTAGAACAGGCTGCAAGTGGCTTAAGCGTTAAGGTTGAAGCAGCAGAATCTGTAACTGAAACAAATAAATACATTATAGAGCGCCTACCCGCCTATTATAAAGACCAAGGAATAGATGCAGAAACGGTCTCCTCTGTTGCCAGTTTACGGCCCACACATCCACTTGATTTTGACCATCGTGTAAAAGCTGTTGCAGAATTTAAAGCACTTCCGCAGGCAGAATCATTAGCGGCAGCAAACAAACGTATTAGTAATATTCTTAAAAAAGTTGAGAGTGGAATACCCAGTAGCGTTGATGAAGCTTTATTCCAAGAGCCACAAGAAAAAGCACTTTATCAATCTGTATTGGCACAACAAAAGAAAGTGGAACCATTGTTTGCCAGCGGTGATTATTCGTCTGCACTGAGTTCTTTGGCTGGCTTAAAAGATGACGTTGATAACTTTTTTGATGGGGTAATGGTGATGGCAGAAGATGAGGCTTTGAAAAATAATCGCCTTGCGTTGCTTTCACAATTGAGAGATTTATTTCTTAATATTGCAGACCTGTCACGCTTATAAGTTGACTTGATGAATAATACGGTCGCAGAAAAGTAACCGTTTATATTGACAAATATCAGTTTGTAGGGCGTATTCCACGTGCCATCTTGATTAGATGGTGTGTGAATGGGGCTTGGGCTATTATTCTTTTAACTTAACAAGAACAACAATTAATAAAAAATAAATAGTGGCTATTTCAGGAGAATCATACACGCACTTACACTAATACACGCTAAGTTCTAGTATCACCTTGCAGGCGAGCTAGTACTAAGCTTTGCATAATTTAGCAAGCTTGCCGTTTAGTTGTTTTAAACGGACAACTTGATTATTAAGCCCTCTGTCGAGTTCACCGTTTCAGAAAAACTTAAAACGGGAAGCTCGCTCGTCGCAAAGGACGCGACATAATCGAGTTCACCGTTTCAGAAAAACTTAAAACGGGAAGCTCGCTAAAATACTACATTAACTAAATCATGTTCTCGTCTCGGGGCTTGCTGGTAAATTTCGTTAAATGTGTATTTTCAGGATGAATTAAAATTTCAAGGAATGTAAACAAAAATGCCTTTTTACTGGGGAAAGTAAAAAGGCATTTTTTTTGAATAAGTTGTGTCTTTCTACCGGGGAAAGTAGAAAGACACGGTTGAGATCGACGATTATTTTATTTTTATTTATTAACTAAATCGTTCTCTATCTCGGGGCTTGCTGGTAAATTCCGTTTGTTATTTTCTGTTGTTTATTATTGTTAGTCCCTGTTGTTCACTATAGTATGCAACTGCAATGCCAACTTTCTTAAATAACCTGTAAGCTATTGTTATTTATATGTATTATTTATTTTTCCTATCATTTTTATTGTGGCAGGTGACATAAGAATACTGTCACAAACTGACAAGAGTGTGACGTTTGTGTCAGTGGCTAACGTAGATGGTGTACTCGTACTTCATCAAACCTGTTTAGGAGAATGTAAATCTTGCGCGAAAGCTTGATAGTCAGCCTTGAACATTGCAGAATAAGGGCTGATACGTAGATTTAAGGGGATTAAAATGAAAAAAATATTTTTAAGATTATCATTTTTAATGGCATTAGCATTTACGCTACTGACATTGAATGGTTGTAGTACCGTCGCTGGTGCAGGCAAAGATATTCAGAAAGCGGGTCAAGTAATCGAACGCGAAGCGCATAAAAGATAAAATTTCTTTTAAGAGAATGGCACTTTGCACGAATATGGATACTTGCCTGCGCAGGTATGAAAATTTTTTGAAAGTTTAAAAGTAAGCAATTACTTTTAGAATGATTAATATAAAAGAAAAACTAGGCTTCTAGAGCTTAGTGAAGCGTTGATGATTTAGCCACATAAAATGGCGTGATATTTTCTATCATAAAGTCACTAATATCTTGGTCATCTTGGTCGATCACATAAAAATCGACGACATCGTGCACCATCACATCTTCTAATACAGAAATTTTCTTAATGGCGGTGTCGATAATTTTATCCAAACTACCTTTGCCTTTAATTCCAACCATTAAATGTTCTTCTTCGTCTTGGGCAGGTACGTGTATCGTGCCTAAGTAGGCACTTTCTATATTTTTATGTTGGGCGAAGAAGGAAGATAATACTTCTACAAAAATTTCTGGTTGTTGTTCTGGTATTCCTAAAAGTACTTCTGTTTCTTCATCTAACAAGTGTTCGCTGTTGACCATTAAATCTGTATCTAATAATTCTGCTATATCTTCTGGCTCAAATTCCATGCCAAATTCCGAGTTTGGATTGAGCACTAAAGGCGCTCCCATTGTCATTTGAAACAAGGCCGAAGTAGGTAATTCAAGATAAGGTTCATCCGTTTCAATCGCTTGCTGTAACATCTGCAAGGAAGTAAAAAATGGAATAACTGGGCTCTTATCTTCTTCTCTTTCCCAGTGCTGGATGATGAGTGCTTGTTCTTCTTCCAGAGTAAATTGACCCGAGTTATCATCCTCTGGTTTTCCCAAAACAAAGACCTTGGCTTCCATTAATTCCTCATAAAATGCAGGTGCTTGGTTGTTATCAGCAGCAGCTTTATGCAGGCTTTTTTCTAGATCATTCGCAGGTAATAGCATTGGAAAACTCTTGATTAATGTTGTAATAGTACAATAATTATACAGTCAGGGGTTATAAGTCAACTAGGCTCTGATTAAGCAGATTAGTTTTCTGTCAAGCAGTGTTTAATTTGCTGCCCCATCGTATTTAACCAGTTAACGTAAGTATCTTTATTGATTGGCAAAGTGCGCGCCAAAACATCAATCTCAACCGTTTTAACGTTTTGCATATTTTCTGTGAGGGCGATAATTCTTGCAGGATTTAAGCCGGTAGAAGAAAAAACACAATGAATGTTTTTTGATTTAATTTTTTTGCGCACGTTGTGAATTGTTTTTGCTCCTACGGATATGCCTTCATGGAAATTGACCACTGTAGGTTTATTTAATGAAAAATAATGGCCAAAATATTGCCATGAATCATGGAATACAATGTAGGGTGATTGTTGTACGGTTTTTAATTGTGCCTTGGTTTTTTTGATACTGGTTTTAATTTTACCAAGTAAGTGCTGCAAATTTTCCTCGTATTGTGTTTTGTTTTCTGGATTTATTTGGCTTAATGATCGCGTGATTTGTTTTGCCATTGCGATAGCATTGTCGGGTGATGTCCAAATGTGCATATCTAAGTTGTGTTCGCTATGCTCGTTTCGTTCGTCATGTTCATTATGTTGCTTTGTTTGTTGTTCTTTATGATGACCGTTTAAGCTATGTTCTGAGCTATGTTCTGAGCTATGTTCTGAGCTATGTTCTGAGCTATGTTCTGAGCTATGTTTAGACTCTTCGGTCGTGTTATGAATAACGCCGTGTTCAGCACGGTGTTTTTTTGATGAAGGTAACAAACTAATACCAAGGGCATCAGCTAACGAGATTATCGGTGTGTTTTTATCCTGAGCATGAGCAAAAGAAGGGTTTAGCATCATTTCAAATTGTTCATCTATGCGAAAAATAATATCCGCCTTTTTAATTTTACGAATATCAGAAGGCTTAAAACTGTAATGGTGTGGTGATGCAAAATCTGGAATTAATTGCTGGCTTTGGGCAATATCGACATCGTCAATGATGGCGAATACCAGTGCTTGAATAGGCTTAATCGTTGTTACGATTTGTAACTGGTTTTTATTATTGTCAGCATTGACAGATAGCATTCCCATAAGGGAAAAAACAAGTACAATAGCGCGCATGTCGATCATATCCAAAGAAGTACCACCTAACACACTTGCCTCATTGCAGAGCATCGGTTTGAGCTTTAATAAAAAACAGATTTTGCATGATATCAGCTTGGAATTGCAAGCGGATAAAATTCTAACTCTAATTGGTCCGAACGGCGCGGGAAAGTCTTCATTGGTGCGGATTTTATTAGGGCTACAAACCCCTGATTGTGGAGTTGTTAAGGTGAAACCAAATTTGCGTATTGGTTATGTGCCACAAAAGATTCATGTTGATGCGCTGATGCCGCTAACGGTTGAACGATTTATACTCCTGGCAGGCAATAGAAATATTAAGAATAGACTTGAATCAGTATTGGCAACAACAGGCATTTCACATTTAAAAGATCAGAGTGTTCAGCAGTTATCGGGCGGCGAATTCCAACGTGTTTTATTGGCGCGAGCGGTGATTAATCAACCTGAATTATTAGTACTTGATGAACCTGCACAGGGCGTAGATGTGATTGGGCAGGGCGAATTGTACGAACTGATTGCGCATCTTAAAGAAACGCATGGTTTTGGGGTATTAATGATCTCGCATGATTTGCATCTAGTAATGCAAAAGACAGATCAGGTGCTATGCCTGAATCAACATATTTGTTGTAGCGGACAGCCCGAAGATGTTAGCCAGCATCCAGAATATTTACGTTTATTTGGTAATATTCCAGCAGAAGGGTTGGCGGTTTATACGCACCATCATAATCATTGTCATGATTTACATGGTGATGTTGTCGATGGCAGTGATTGTGGGCACGACGAGCACAATAGTCCCGTTAACAAAAACGAAATAAACACGAGTGACGAGAACAAGGATCATATCCATGGATGATTTTTTAATTCGTGCCTTACTAGCAGGCTTGGCAGTTGCACTTATCGCTGGTCCACTCGGTGTTTTTATTGTATGGCGACGATTAGCTTATTTTGGTGACACACTCTCGCATTCGGCTATTTTAGGTGTTGCGCTGGGTTTTTTATTATCCATTAATATCAATATTGGCATTCTAATCTCAAGCTTGGCGGTAGCGGGTTTATTGATATTATCGCAGCATCAAAAACAACTCGGCAGTGATACCATGCTGGGTATTATGGCGCACACAGCGCTGTCTTTGGGTTTGATTCTAATCAGTTTCGTGCATGGTGTTAAAGTTGATATAAACGCGTGGCTTTTTGGTGACATTTTATCCGTGACTTGGCAAGACCTGTGGATTATCGCAGGTGGAGTTGTACTTGTTTTAGGCTTGTTAGCGTTTATATGGAAGCCACTGTTATCACTAACGGTACATGAAGAACTCGCGCGCGTAGAAGGCGTTAATGTCTCTTTAATCAGCGCGATTTACACTTTGTTGATTGCTATTTTGGTTGCTATCGCAATGAAAATAGTAGGTGCGTTATTAATTACATCCTTATTAATTATCCCTGCCGCAACGGCACGACAATTCTCAAAAACACCTGAGCAAATGGCGGTGATGGCTGTAATTGTTGGAATATTCTCGGTGGTGTTGGGTTTAGGCGTCTCTTTTCTTTGGGATACGCCTGCGGGGCCTTCGATAGTTGTGTCTGCTTCAGGGTTGTTTTTGTTGAGTCAGGTGTTTAAAAGATAAAAGAGGCTAACATATACTATACGTAATCGTTCAGAGTGTTTAGTTTCAGATTGAGGCGCAACTGCACGGAGAATGTGAGCATTCAATAAGTATAGTTCGACTCCGCTCAGTAGAGCTGCGGTCATTCGAGTACAGGTGCAACGAGTTCTTTTTAGCTTACGCGAGCAAAAGATGAACGCTCTGAATGATTACTACACGAATGGTATGGGTCTATGCGCCTTCCATGGGTTCGGTCTTCTCCACCAACGCTGTGCTAACGTTGCATACACTTCACGGAAATCAACGGTATGAATCAAATCGCCATCATATAATTTACTGGGATCTAGGCTAGGTTGTTTGCCGTACATACCACCGCGAACGCGACCACCAATGGCAAAGTGTGCCGCAGCAGAGCCGTGATCTGTGCCACCGCTGTTATTTTGTGCAACGCGACGACCAAATTCAGAATAGGTAACGACGACGACATTATCCCATAATTTTGCTTGCTTCATTGCTGTGCTGAATGCACTCAAGCCGCCACCTAAGTGATTCATCAGATTATTATGTTGATCAACTTGCCCTGCGTGGGTATCAAAACCTTCTAGCGATACCTTATAAACAGGTGCGTCCATGCCATTAACAATCATTTGTGAGACTTGTTCTAGTTTTCGTCCAAAACGACTATTAGGAAAACGAACGGAAGAACGACGGCCATTGTAGGTACGCTTTAACTGTTCTGCCGTTATATTAATTTGACCTTGAATATTTAACATATGTGCCATTGATGCGTTGGCGGGTTTATAGTGTTTTTTATTCAAATATTTTGTTTGTCTAAGGAAGGTTTTTGGGTCTTCCATTGCGACACCTGAACCGCTAGGTCCTGCCATTGGGCCAAGGTTATTATCACCGAGTACAATACCATTGACGGCATTATGACGGGCAGGTAATACACGTGATAACCAACCACGTATTTCGTTGTTTCTGGTCGATGCTGTTTCCCAAATATCAATCGAATGAAAGTGAGAACGGCTAGGGCGGCTGTAGCCAACCCCTTGAATCCATGCCATATTGCCTTCTTTCCAAAGCGGTAATAGCTGCTTTAAATAAGGATTCATTGCTATATTGTCTTTTAGCGGAATCGGATTTTTAATGCGTAGACTAGGGCGCGCTTTGTGGTAGTTATCATCACGAAACGGAATTAACGTATTTAAACCATCGTTTCCACCTTTTAGCTCAACCAATACCACAATCTGACCAGGGCGCTGCCCTGCAGCAAATGCATCGGGAATCATGCCCGCTAAAGGCATAAGGCTAGTGTATTGTAGAAATTCACGTCTATTCATAGTTTACTCGGGTTGATATGCTAAAGGTCTGTTTTTGTTATAATTATTTTCGCTACTTAAGTTGAAAAACGGGGTCAAGAATTAATGCCCGTACCATACGTCTTTTACCGGGTGTAGTCGGCAAAGGTAATACCGGCGCGAGTGGTAATAGCCAGTTCACCACTTCTTCACCTGTTATATTGGGTAAATACGATTGCACTTTTGCAGAAGCTCGGCTGTGTCTGGTTAGCTTGGTTAAAAGTGAGGTTCGCACCAATAAGGTTTGCGTATCTATCCATGATTTACCGCCTTCCCATCCTTTTACGGTGGGTGGATCGAATAAATCTTGCCCTAATAGTTCAGTAATATGGACTAACTCGTTATCTGGCAGCTTAGGAAATGGTAACGCGCGTAATGTACCGACGACTAAATCTACAGGTGACTTGGTTAGCGTACCTTTATATTTAGGCGACCAAAAAGCATCACTGTTTAATACTTCGGATAGTAATGTTTTTATATTGTAGTTCGATTTACGGAACACTGTCCCCCACTGTTTAATAACACGAGGATCTGGATGAGCATCAGAAATAAATTCTTTCCAAAACTTTTCCGCTATAAATTCTGCGGTACGTGGTTTTTCTAAAATGATGTCAATGATTTGATCACCAGAAAATGTACCATTACGACCCATAAAGCGAATGGGTTTATTATCATGCTTCGTAGCATCGTACTTATAAACGCCACGATTGCGATCAACGCCCCAGCCAGTAAATGCAATAGCGGCGGTTTTAATGTCTGACTCGCTATATTGCCCTCTGCCAATAGTAAATAGCTCTAATAATTCACGAGCAAAGTTTTCGTTGGGGCTACCTTTTACATTATCGTTACCATCAAGATAAATAAGCATTGCAGGGTCACGTGCCATATCGTGTAGTAACGTACGGTAATTTCCCATTGCGTGACGACGTATTAATTGATTTTGTAAATACATCAGCTTGGGTTGTTGTACTTTTTCGAGCGATGAAGTGAAATGGTTGTGCCAGAACAAGGTCATGTGTTCATTAACAGGGGATTTGGTTTTTAAAAGATGTAGCATCCACCAGCGTTTTAAACGTGCGCCTTCAGTTTTCATCATTTTACGGGCGCGTTTTTTTCCTAAACCACTTTGCATTTTCATGCGGTTAACATTTGCCCATGGAGTTAATCTAGGTAATGGAGGTGTTTTTAATGAACCGGGTTTTAATAAGATGGAAATGGCTTCTTCTTTTGTTTTTCCTTCTAATCGTTTTATTCCACCCAGCTCTTGACCAAGTGCGGTTCTTGTCACTAGATGCCGTGTATCTGAAAAACTGAGCCTTCCCATGTAAATTCCTATCTATTTCCCCGAGCGCTACATTTATAATAATTAGGTTAAATATACCGTATATATAATGTAGCTGGGTTTTTATTGTTATTATTTTAATGGTTGGTTTTTATACAATACGCATATGCGTATGAAGTGAATCTGAACAAGCTGGATAACTTTAGTTTAATCTGATTAGCGGTGTATAAAATTTGCGCAAATTATACCCAGATTAGCCCAAAAATCAAGTAAGAGACTTATGAGCCATCAGCAGAAACAAGGTTTATGCCCCAAAGATATTGATATTCTTGAGAAAGAACTTTTTGATTTTTCTCAAGAATGGCAGAAAAATCAATCTAAACGTACCGATAAATGGCGAAAAATGTTACTAATCGGTTTTGTTTTAACCTTACTTATTAGTTTTTTATTTCCACAGCTTTGGTGGCTAGGTATCGTATTAATCGCTTATTCTGCAGGTTCTTTATTTATGATAATTGATCAAGAAGCAAAAACTACGTCTCAAATTCTTGAGCATAAAAATCAATTAAAATTAGCGCGACTATTGATTAAATATGATTCAACGCTGTAAGCGTTCGTTTTGGCAATAAAAAACACCCAGCCAACTAAGGCTGGGTGATTATCTCCCTTGCTGTGTTTCTTGGAAGGATTAACAAGCAAGTTATTATTTTTAAACATTACTGCTTGTAAGCACAGCGGTTGTGAGATTATAGAATGTGTCTACAAACGCTTATATAGTACATTCGTACTATGCTGTAAATTGTTATAACAATCCTTCTTTGTAGGCACTTTGTACTGCTGCTGTTCTATTATTTGCTTTTAGGATACGAAATATTTCATGTAAATGGGCTTTTACTGTATTGGCGGAGATATTCAATTCATGTGCTATTTGCTTATTCAACAAACCTTGAGACAATAAATACAAGACTTCTTGTTGTCTTGTGGTCACCATTATAGGTGGCTGTGTATGAGTGTTATCGCGTGGTTCTTGATAGGGCATATAAATATCGCCACCCATTACGGTTTTTATAGCCTTTAGTAACACATCACTATTACTGGATTTAGATATAAAGCCAGAAGCACCACGAGATAAAGCCTTTCCCATTGCAGCGGGGGATTCTGTTGCAGAAATCATTAAAACGGGTGACCAAACATTTAACTGTTGCAGTTTTTTTAGTAAGGCGTAGCCATTGATACCAGGTAAATTAACATCTAATAGGATAAGGTCGGGGTTTCCATTTTTGACGATATGCTGCAAGGTTGAATCCGCATCGCTCGCAAAATAAATATTTGCATCTTGTTGCATAGATTCCAGCAAATACTTCATACCTTCAGCAAATAATATATGATCATCAATAATCAGAATATTCATACACGTCCTCCTCGCGTATTGTAAATATCATTCTCTTTTTTTGTTGTTATTGCATTAGTATAGTAAAGATGATTTAACCTGTACTAGTAAAAATACTAATGACTAACATTAAATAAAGAGCCGTTGTAATTACATATTAGCGGGACTGTGTTTAATTTCTGTGAACTAAGTCACAAAAATAAAATAATGTAATTAGAGACCTTTGCACGAGAGATATGACGGATTAAAATGGCTTAAATTTCTCCTGTTTTCCCTAAAAATTCGGTCAATAGCTCTGCTCACTAAAGTATAAACTCTGCAAGCAGTCGCTAAATTACCCTTATTTTTAAGAAAAACAGGAAAAAACACGCTCATTTTTCTCTCGTCATATCTCTCGTGCAAAGGTCTCAATTAATTATTGATTTCGCATGTGATCTGCCGTTTTATAAAATGCGTCTTTGAGTTGTTGACGCATGGGTTCATCAACTTGTTCATCTAAGGTTTTATTCATGCAAAGCATCCATTGATCACGCTGGCTTTCATCAATGGCAAAGGGTAGGTGGCGACGACGTAACATCGGATGCCCGTATTTTTCAACATATAATTGCGGTCCGCCTAACCAGCCACTCAGAAATAGGAACAGTTTTTCACGAGAAACACGCAAGTTTTTTGCGTGTAATTTGCGTAATGATCGCACCTCTTCATCTTTATCCATTAAATCATAGAAACGATCTACCAGCCTACGTACAGCGCGTTCGCCACCAATTAAATCGTAGTGAGATGAAGGACTAGGTGATTGCATATTAGTATTTCCAGATATTTGCACCCAAATCAACACATAGAAAAACGAATAGAGAACAACAATTTGATCCCACAGCACACCCAAAAAATACCCACTTAACCTATTGGTGAAGCTAAGATTTTTTGAGTATCCTGTGAAATCAAATACTTGACCTCTATTCGCTTTTCTATGTGCAGGTTTGGGTTGGTTAATAAAGGTGTTAATTCAATGAGCCTGCTAGTATAATCCGCGCGCATCAAGTATCGCACTGCGATATATCAATATAACAGAGTACAAAATCGTGATTGAAAATTTAAGAAATATAGCCATCATTGCCCACGTTGACCATGGAAAAACAACACTGGTAGATAAACTGCTTGAGCAATCGGGCACATTAGGCGAGCGTGCTGATGTAACCGAACGCATGATGGACTCGAATGAAATTGAGCAAGAGCGCGGTATCACGATTTTAGCCAAGAATACTGCAATCACATGGAACGATTACCGTATTAATATCGTAGACACACCGGGTCACGCCGACTTTGGTGGAGAGGTTGAACGTGTACTGTCTATGGTTGATTCGGTTCTATTGCTGGTAGACGCAGTTGATGGTCCAATGCCACAAACACGTTTTGTAACCTCAAAAGCATTCGCAATGGGCTTTACACCTGTTGTTGTAATCAACAAAATTGACCGTCCCGGTGCGCGACCTGATTGGGCGTTAGACCAAACATTTGAGCTTTTCGACCGCCTAGGTGCAACCGATGAACAACTTGATTTCCCAGTTGTTTATGCATCAGCCATTAATGGTTATGCAGGACTAGAAGCGAATGTTTCAGATGGAGATATGACGCCATTGTTCCAGGCGATTGTTGATAATGTAAACCACCCAGATGTTGACCCTGACGCACCATTCCAAATGCAAGTCAGTCAGCTTGATTACAATTCATATACTGGTTTGATCGGTATTGGTAGAATCAAGCAAGGTAAAATCAAAAAGAACTCTGCGATTAAAGTGATCGGCGATGACGGAAAAATACGCAATGGTCGTATCCTACAACCGATGGGCTTCCACGGTCTTGACCGCATTGATGTAAATGAAGCCCAAGCGGGTGACATCATCGCATTTACCGGTATGGATAAACTCCATATCTCTGACACACTCTGTGACCCAGAGCATGTTGTAGCGCTTCCACCGATGACCGTTGATGAGCCAACAGTTAGCATGACCTTCCAAGTAAACAACTCACCGTTTGCTGGCAAAGAAGGTAAGTACGTTACATCGCGTAATATCCAAGAGCGCTTGGATGAAGAGCTATTACACAACGTGGCGTTACGCGTAGAGCCGGGCGATGATATTGATAAATTTAAAGTATCAGGTCGTGGTGAATTACATCTTGGTATCTTGATTGAAAACATGCGTCGTGAAGGTTTCGAAGTAGCCGTTTCTCGTCCAGAAGTAGTTATAAGAGATAACGAAGAGCCTTACGAAAATCTAACCATCGATATCGAAGAAGCAAACCAAGGCAGCATCATGGAGAAGATGGGTGAGCGTAAAGGCATGTTGCAAAACATGGAGCCAGATGGAAAAGGGCGTGTACGCCTTGAATATGAAATTCCCTCGCGTGGTTTGATCGGTTTCCAAACTGAATTTATGACACTTACTTCGGGCACTGGTTTAATGTATCACTCATTCGATCATTACGGTCCACTGGTTCAAGAAGAGATTGGTCAGCGTAGCAGCGGAGTGTTGATTTCAAATTCAACTGGTAAAGCCTTAGCGTTTGCAATCTTTAATCTGCAAGAGCGTGGCAAGATGTTTATCGACCATGCGCAAGAAGTGTACGAAGGTCAAGTTATCGGTATTCATAGTCGTGACAATGACTTGGTGGTTAACCCACTTAAAGCGAAGCAATTAAATAATATTCGTGCGGCAGGTACAGATGAAAACTTGATTCTAACTAAACCAATCAAATTTACGCTAGAGCAGGCACTTGAGTTTATTGATGATGACGAGCTAGTGGAAATCACACCTGAAAGTATTCGTGTGCGGAAGAAAACACTTGCAGAAAGTGCGCGTAAAACGGCTTCTCGTCAACAAAAAGGTAGTTAAATATTGCTATCACTTGAGACGAGACTTATAACTAGAGATTAATACTAGAAACTAAGAGGGCTTAAATGCTTGATTCTATAATAATGTGGGCGAGTGGTTTATTCTTAATCATTGGCTTAATACTATTCTTTTTCATGTTTAAGCGATGCAAAAAGCCGTCTCAGGTTGCTAGACGTAAAATTAAATCATTACAGCGTGCTTACTCTAATGATCAAAACAATAATGAAGCAACAGCACAACAGCTTTCTACATTGTTACAATCAGGTCTGGGTGTTTCTGAATTGGCACTGTTTAAAACCCAAGAAACAACTAAGTGGGAAAGCTTTCTAACAAACCTTGAGATGGCTTGTGGGTCAAATCAATCATCGACTGATGATTTAAATACCTTATTTGAACAATCTTATTTCTGGTTAGAAAGCGTTTAATTAGTATTGTTTATTCCTTCGTTACTCAAATCTTGCTATAAAGTTTATTGTATTAAATAAAAATTGCCTTTACGATGCTGAACCCATATGGAAACTAATACTTGGCCATCATACATTGATCACGACTTGCTAAATAAAAGCAAGCAAGGTGCATCTGATCATTCACAAGATCTTTTTATAGAAAAAGACGGTATTCTTTTTGCGGGAACACATTTGATCTTGGATTGCTGGGGAGCGAAACATCTGGATGATCTAGGTAAGATTGAAACTGCACTACGAGAAGCGACTCATGTCTCTGGCGCAACGTTGTTGCACATTCATTTGCACCATTTTACGCCCAATGGTGGTGTTTCGGGTGTTGCAGTGCTAGCCGAATCCCATATCAGTATTCATACGTGGCCAGAGCGAGATTACGCCGCCTTGGATATTTTTATGTGTGGTGAAACAACCCCTGAAAAGACCATTGCTGTTTTTGAAAAAGCGTTTGAAGTAGATAGTATTACGGTGACCAATTTGAAACGCGGCGCGGTTACAGAGGCTAAGAATAAATGAGCTACCTTAGAGAAATGCAAACCGACGATGTTGATGCAGTGATCAATATAATCGCTTCTCAAAGCGAAGAAGATGCCGAAGAAGCAGCAGAAGGTTATCGGGAAGTTGGCGGTATTGTTGATCAATACGTTATGGAACAAGATGGTGATATTATCGGCGTAACGGGTTTTGTAAGCCCACCGGGTTGTGATCACACTTATTGGCTATCATGGACTTATGTTCACAAAAATCATGCGAATAAAGGGCATGGTAGGAAAATGCTGACGGAGCTTTTAAGTCTTGTAAGAGCAAAAGGTGGCAGGAAAATATTTATTAAAGTGAGTGATTATGTGGATGATGAAGATGGCGCAATATATGCTGCCGCATTGCATTTATATCAAGCACTTGGTTTTAAGATAGAATTAACACACAAAGATTATTATACCGAAGGCGAAGCGCAACACGTTTTAGGCTTACGCTTAAAAGATTCCAACCTAGGTGAGGCAATTCAACAAGAAAATTGTCCCGTACAATTTAACGCTATCTTCGAGATTGACGAAACAGATGATGCGTATAGTTTTGGTTGGCACGATGAAGGCGCAAATATGTTTAATCAAGACGATGTAAAAATCGGTCTTGATCAAGTAAGAGAAGACGAAGGAAGAATAGTGTTTCTTTCTTTTCCTTCAAATTATGTTGGTGTGAGCGAAACATTGCTTGCATCTGGTTTTTTAAATGCAGGTGTTTTGGATGATTACTATGAAGATGGTATTCATGAACAGCACTATACTTATAGGTTTTAGAGCTTAGAAACTCTAGAAGAATAATATCCAAATAGGAGAGTAACAATGTTAGGTAAATTTAAATATGTAATATATGCGGTGGTAGGAGTTGCCGTAGTTTTTTCACTTATTAATGATAAAGATAGTAGCAGTGGAGGGACGTCACGAGCTGATCTTGATCAAGTGTTAAATGTAGCATCGGGCACATTAACTTCTTTTGAAAGCAAAGAAGATGTAAATAAAGACAATGTGATGGATAAGTTTGCCGGTAGTTATATGCAAGACTTGAATAGTACTCAGCCTGCACTTCATAGTGGTGCGATTGGTGTTGAATCTAAAGAAGATGGTTCATTTGGCGCATTTGCTGATGATAATAATAATATGACCAAAGATGCTGGAGAAAAAGATTTATTTAAACTTGAAGTAGATTCAGAAAATAATCGTTTAGTTGCATCTGATGAAGAGACAGTGCGTGATTCTCATTTTTCTGGTACAGGCTTATTAATGGGAATGTTGATCGGTAGCATGCTAGGTCGTCAACGTGCAACGGGAGCAAACCCAGCGGCTAAGAAGGCAACGCCTAAGGCAGCATCTAAGTCAGCCAATAAAAGTGCACGTTCAAGAGCGGGTTCTGGAAGTCATTCTTCGGGTAAGTAGTTTTTTGAGATATTTTACGAGAAATATTCTCAAATAATTGTCTCAACTATGTCATGTCCGCGTAGGCGGATATGACATTATTTAAATGTGGCTCCTATGCTAATGCTTAGGGGCTTTTTTATGTTATGAGGCCATTACACGAGAGATATGACGAATTAAAAATGCTTGAATTCCCCCTTTTTCCCCTAAAAATTCGTTCAATAGCACTGCTATTAACCTCATTTTAAGAGAAAACAGGTGAAATTACGCTATTTTTTATCTCGCCATACTTTCGTGCAAAGGTCTCATTCTGTTTAATTTAGGTATTCACCTTGCAGGCTTATTCTCAGCTTAGTAAAAAACAAACGGGCATTTTGCTCATTTCAATTTTAATCGTTGCTCTTTGTGGTATCGCTTATCAATTGATCATTAGCACCGTTTCTAGTTATTTACTAGGCAACAGCGTTTATCAGTTTTCGCTCACCATCGGTTTTTTCATGTTTGCGATGGGCGTGGGTTCTTATCTTTCCAAGTTGCTTGGCGATAACTTAGTCCAGAATTTTATTACTGTAGAAATAGCTATTTCATTAGTGGGTGGGGTAAGTAGTTTATTACTATTGATGGCATTCCCGATGGTTAGGGTCTTATACGACGCAACCATGTATAGCCTAATTCTTATAATTGGTGCGTTGGTGGGTATGGAAATTCCTATTCTCACTGGAATTCTCGCGCAAAAACAAAGCATGCGTGATTCAATTGCAAATGTGATGTCTCTCGATTATATCGGCGCGCTCATTGGTGCAGTCGCATTTCCTTTGTTTTTATTGCCACAGCTCGGTTTGATTCGTTCATCCTTTGCGATTGGTTTAATTAATGTTTTAACAGCGCTGATTAATATTTATTTTTTCAAAAAATACCTAACATCACCGCGCTTACTCACCAATATAACGCTCTTCATTTTAGCGATGCTGGTTTTGTTTACGATTTACGGCACACGTCTAACCAGCTTTGCAGAAAAACATCTTTATTTTGATCAAATCATTTATAAAAAGCAGACGCCCTACCAAAAAATTGTAGTAACTAAATCTACCGTAAATAACGAAAGTCGTTTATACATTGACGGGCATATCCAATTCTCTTCGCGTGATGAGTACCGCTATCACGAATCTTTAGTGCATCCGCTTTTATCAATTCCTGGAAGCAAAGAAAAAGTCCTCATTTTAGGCGGTGGCGATGGCTTAGCAGTGCGAGAAATACTTAAACATAAAGACGTGACTAAAATTGATCTGGTGGATATTGATCCAGAAATGACTGAGATCAGCAGAGACCTTTATATGCTTGCAACGCTCAATGAGCGCAGTTTAGAAAGCTCTAAACTCACTATTTATAACCAAGACGCATTTAGCTTTATTAATAAAGCGGGCATCCTGTACGACCGCGTGATTATTGATATGCCAGACCCACACAACGAAGCGATAAACAAACTTTACTCCAGAGAATTTTACACCATGATACGCAAACGCATGTCGCCTGATGGTGTGCTGGTAACGCAAAGTTCGTCACCTTTTTTTACTCGCAAAACATTCTGGTGCATTCAAGAAACGCTCGATGCAGTGTTTGATGACACGCTTAGTTATCATGCCACGATACCTTCATTTGGTGTCTGGGGTTTTAATATTGCCAGCGTCAATGAAAAAGTGCCCCGTGATTATAAATTTACAATTCCTACTCGGTATATCAATGATGCGACCATGCAGGCGGCGATGGTGTTTGGCAAAGATATTCAAAAATTAGAAGTGCCGGTTAATTCCATTATGGAGCCACGTTTGTATCAGCTTTATATTGATGATTTGAAGATTTAATAATTATTAAGTTGTTTGATTCGCAATAAGTGTAAACTCTTTTGCAATACTGAGACCTTTGCACGAGAGATATGACGGACAAAAATAGCTTAAATTCTCCTGGTTTTTCGTATATTTTCGGTCAATAGCGTAGCTATTACCCTCAAATCTACAAAAAACCAGAAAAATTACGCTAATTTTTCTCTCTCCATACTCTCATGAAAAGGTCTCATACCCTTAAAAAAATACTAAACGAACATTATGATGCCTCCTATTTTTAGCCAGATTGTTTCTCGATTTTCCTTGCTTGTTTTGATATTACTTTTTTCAATTACGGGTTGTAGTAACAATAAAAAGCCTGTTTCTCCTGCTAAAAATAGTAAAGCCGTAGAAAACAATGCAAAAGATAACATCACAGCATTAAGGCTCAATTCATTGCAATCGCTTGATTCAATAATGCCTCAATTAGCGACACACAAAGCCGTGTTAGTGGGCGAAATCCACACCAATTATGGCGATCATCTTAATCAGTTGGCGGTTATAAAAGGCTTGCATAAAAAATGGGGCAAAATAGCGATTGGCTTAGAAATGATTCAACAGCCTTTCCAGTCTTATTTGGATGATTATATTGCTGGAAGAATTGATGAACATGCGATGCTTCGTGGTACAGAATGGTTTGATCGCTGGCGTTTTGATTTCCGTTTATATCGTCCTATTTTTACTTACGCCAAACAAAATAAGATTCCGCTTGTTGCCTTGAATGTACCCAAAGAATTAACCAAACGTATCAGCAAAGTTGGCATCAAAGGTTTAAATAAAAAAGAGCGCGGTCAACTCCCCAAAACATTGGATAAATCAAATCCTGCTTATGTTAAACGCTTAAAAAATGTTTTTGGTGGGCATTCCCACACAAGTAGTAAAAACTTTGATAAATTTTTAGAAGCACAACTGGCTTGGGATGAAGGCATGGCGGCGCAAGCAGCTAAATTTTTACAAACCCATTCTGGTCATCGTATGGTGATTCTTGCTGGGGGAGGCCACATTATAAACCGTGAAGGTATTCCTGATCGTTTAGAAAGGCGTATTAATTCTAAACCAGCAGTGGTATTAAATAATATAAATGAAAACCCCAAGCCAACTCAGGGTGATTATTTGCTGTTTTCAACCGAAGCAAAATTGCCTCCAGTTGGACGATTGGGTATTGCGATGAAAGACTCGAGCCAAGGTGTTGTGATTGGGTCTTTATTGCATCATGGTGCAGCGAGCAAAGCAGGGCTAATCAAAGAAGATATTATTCAACGTTTGGATAATGTTACGATTAAATCCACGACTGATGTAAGGCTTTGGGCGCTAGATAAAAAACCGGGTGATGCTATAACTGCAATCATCAAAAGAAAACAACAAAGCAAGACGTTTAAGATTGTTCTCGGAAAGAAAGTGCCTTCTTTGAAGGGATTTCATATGAAGAACATGAAGGCTATTCACGGTAAATAGATTATTATTTATTAAATTTTTATTTAAAATCATTCGGTATATCTACGCTAAACCCGCGCTAACCACTCTTCGCTTTTATGAATTGATACGTTCTGATTATTGTATTAGACCTATTGTTTAATCCTTCCTATATTCATGTTCCCAACTTATAAAATTTTTTTGTAAGTTGGGCTTTGTATACAAAAAAATCATTAAAATTTTATAAATAAATGGAGAAACAATATGTCTCTTGCAGGAACAAAAACTGAGCAAAACTTAAAGGACGCATTTGCGGGTGAGTCTCAGGCAAACCGTCGTTACCTTTACTTCGCAGCAAAAGCAGACGTAGAAGGATACAACGATGTTGCATCTGTATTCCGTTCAACTGCTGAAGGTGAAACAGGCCATGCACACGGACACTTAGAGTACTTAGAAGAAACAGGCGATCCAGCAACGGGTCTACCCATCGGTGCTACGGGTGATAACCTAAAATCTGCTATCGCAGGTGAAACTCACGAATACACTGATATGTACCCTGGTATGACTAAAGCGGCTCGTGAAGAAGGTTTTGACGAGATTGCTGATTGGTTTGAAACGCTAGGTAAAGCGGAGCGTTCACACGCAAACCGTTTTCAGAAAGCCCTAGATAACCTAGACAGCTAAAATCATTTTTGAATGATTTAACCTCTCTTCTATCATGGGAGAGAGGACTAATTTTTACGTTGGAAAATACCCATGGCAACACGCGAAGGCAATCTCGAAGCACCTACAAGACATCCATTAGATTGGAAAAACCCCGATTTTTATAACGAAGATTTGCTCAATGAAGAATTAGAGCGCGTCTACGATATATGTCACGGCTGTCGTCGTTGTGTCAGCTTGTGCCATGCCTTTCCAACGTTATTTGATCTGGTTGATGAATCAGATACCTTTGAAGTCGATGGAGTTGATAAAAAAGACTATGTAAAAGTAGTCGATCAATGCTACCTCTGTGATCTGTGTTATATGACTAAATGTCCTTACACGCCACCGCATGAATGGAATGT
>Ga0209633_10001055_pt1 | contig 29709 bp, 30 predicted proteins | sample Cruoilmetagenom1_FD_187290 | JGI IMG/M metagenome (GOLD analysis project Ga0209633, IMG submission 187290) | Oil polluted marine microbial communities from Coal Oil Point, Santa Barbara, California, USA - Sample 1 (SPAdes) (version 2) | ecosystem: Environmental > Aquatic > Marine > Oil seeps ... | reverse complement strand
CTCACCCATAAGACATCCCTCAGTGAGTTTGAAAAGATATCCTCCGCCGAAACCTCCCTTCTTCTATCCCATGATGCGGGGAAGAAAGCGGCAGATTGGCTTTCCTCTGAATTTGACGTGGAGCAGGTCTGCCAGGGAGTTCCTCTACCCATCGGGATGACCAATACCAGATGCTGGATCTCAGAGCTGGGGAAAAGATTTGATGCCCAGGAGGCGGCTCAAAGGCTCATATCTGAGGGGGAAAGAATGGTGGCGGATACTCTTTCGGTGCAAAGGATGGGGAATCACCGGAGAGTCGCTGGAGGTGCGTCTCCTCTACCGGATGCCGGCGGCTGTTGTTTCTGATGCCACTATCGGAATTCCCCTGGTTCGCTTTCTCTTCGAGGAGCTAGAGATGACCCCTGAGCTTATTTATCTTAGATCCTCTCAAAACTATGCCCGGGAGATATTAGAAAGGGAAGTAAAGGATCTCGGCCTCAGTTCTAAGATAGTATATAATGCCGACGTGTACAAGGTAAGAGAGGGCCTGGAGGAAGTAAGGCCAGAGGCGGTCTTTGGAAGTAATGTGGAAAGGCACGCTATTGAGGGGCTGGGAATACCGCTCATCTTCGAAATTGTAAGCCCGATGCGGCAGTTCAGGCTGGTGAACCGGGAGTATTTTGGCTACGGCGGGATGTTGAACCTTCTGGAGCTTATCCAGAATGACTTCAATGACAGATGGCGTTCCAAAGAAAGAAGATATAAGGCGAGGTGGTGAGATGAGACAAATAGCTATATATGGTAAAGGAGGAATAGGGAAAAGCACCATTGCCTCAAACCTATCCATGGCTTTAAAAGAGAGGGGACTAAAAGTGATGCAGGTAGGATGTGACCCCAAGAGAGATTCCACCCGGATTTTAGCCGGGGGTCGACTCATCACCACTGTCCTGGAGACACTTCGGGAGAAGCTCCGGATGGGTAAGGATGAATATGCCATCGCACTTCCGGACATCATATTTGAAGCCCCTAATGGGGTTTGCTGTGTGGAATCAGGGGGTCCAGAACCAGGTATTGGCTGTGCGGGGAGGGGAGTGCTGACTGCGCTTCAGATACTTACTGACCTTAAGGCCTTTGAAACTTATGGTATAGATATTGCCATCTACGATGTTCTGGGGGATGTAGTCTGCGGTGGATTTGCTCAACCCATCCGTCACGGATTTGCCCGGGAGATCTATCTTATCTGCTCAGGAGGCTTTATGAGCATCTATGCGGCCAACAACATTGCCAAAGCCATTCAGCGCCTGGCTAAGAGGGGAGATACCGGGCTTTCGGGGGTAATAGGCAATAGCGGTGGAGATGAAAGGCTGGAAAGGGAAGTTCTACCTGCGTTTGCCCAAAGGTTGGGGAGTAAATTCATTGAGCTTGTCCCCCGTACTCCCACAATTCAAGCCTGTGAGATAAAAGGAAAGGCGGTACTGGAGTACGCCCCCGATTCCAGGGAGGCAGAGATATTCAGAGAGCTTGCCCGAAAGATTATGGAAAACGACTCTCGGGTGATACCCACACCCGTGGAGGAGCTATCAGATCTTGAGACAATGTACCGAGAGCACCTTCCTAAGTAGCCCTGATGTTAAATATGGTAAAATTTGGAGATAGACTTATTATTCTTATCTCCGAGGTAGGGCGAATTTGACTGGAACAACCATAATTGCGGTGAGAAGAAATGGAGAGGTGGCCATAGCTGGCGATGGCCAGATAACCATGGGGGATACTGTCCTGAAGCATAAGGCTTCCAAGCTGCGTTCCCTGTATAATGGGAAGGTGATCTGTGGGTTTGCTGGAGCGGTGGGAGATGCTCTCACCCTGTTTGATAAATTTGAAAACTATGTGGAGAAAAATGGGGGAAAGTTGAGGCGGGCAGCCGTGGAGCTGGTGAAGGAATGGAGAAGCGATAGGATACTTCGCCACCTGGAGGCCTGGATCATCGTGGCCAGCACAGACGATATGTTAGTCATCTCCGGTGAAGGCGAGGTGGTCGAGCCTGATGGGGATGCCATAGCCATTGGCTCCGGGGCAGGGTATGCCCAGGCAGCAGCTAAGGCCCTTCTGGGCTACTCCGAGCTGGGGGCGGTGGATATCGCCCGCATATCCATGGAGATTGCCTCCGACGTATGCATCTACACTAACCGTAATATATCCATTCTTAGCCTCAAATGATTATTTCCTTTGACCTGGATGGAACGCTGGTTTGCTCTGAATTCAGCCATAAGGTGTGGCATGAGGGAATGCCCAGGATTTATGCGAAGCGATACGGTATAGAAATATCCAGGGCCCAAAGCTATGTAGAGCAAGAGTACCAGAAGGTAGGTGAGGGAAGGGTAGAATGGTATGACATCAAGTACTGGTGTCGCCGTTTTGGCTTAAACGGGGAATGGAAAAAACTTCTATCCCAGTATGAGCCCATGGTAGAGTTCTACCCCGATGTTTATGAGATAATCCCTCGCCTTAAGCAGAAATTCAACCTTATCCTGGCCTCCAATGCGACCAGAGAATTTATTGAAATTGAGCTGAAACAGGATAAACTACGGAACTACTTCTCCTTCATCTTTTCTGCCCCTTCTGATTTCGGGATAGTGAAAAAAGAAGGTTCTTTTTACACCCAGATATTAAGGAGGCTTAAGCTTCACCCCGAAGAACTTATCCATATTGGGGATCACCTTGAATTCGATTTTCATGTCCCCCGGAACTTAGGCATCAGATGTTATTTCCTTGACCGGACAGGAGCTAAAGAAGGGGAATTTGTCCTTCATAGCCTTGAGGAACTTGAGGGAAAGCTTGATGGATGAGATTATCCACTACGGAAGGAAGGTGGTGGAAAAAGAGTTTACCCATGCCACCTTTGGCAACATCAGTAAGAGGGTGGGTGATGAGCTATTTATTACCAAAACAGGGACAAGATTGGATGACCTCACCGGAAAGATAATGGCTCTTCCTATATCCGGAAAGCATGAGATGGATAAGGAAGCTTCCTCTGAGCTCAAAATGCACCGGGAGATCTATCAGAATACTTCTTATCAGGCAATTATACATGCTCACCCTCCTTTCTCCATTGTTTGTTCCTCGATGTATGAAGGTGGGGTAGATATTGAAGGTGAAATTACCCCCATAATCCAAGGGAAAGAAGGATCGTCTGAGCTAGCCCGTCATGCCGCTTGGGCCCTTAAGAAAAGCAAGGGCTGTCTGATAAAGGGGCATGGGATCGTCTGCGGAGGTCAAGACTTTGAGGAGGCTTATGAGACGCTGGAGAGGGTGGAGTTTGGCTGTCGTATAAAGTACTATACCCAGAATATCCCCACACCACCTAAGATCTCCTTCCTTTGGGCTCCCTGGAGAGTGGAATATATCCTCTCTCCCCGGGAAGAGGGCTGCTTCTTGTGTCGGGTGGCTCAAGAAGCTCACGATGGAAAAAACTATGTCCTTCTACGGGGAAAGACTAACTTTTGCTTGCTCAACGCCTATCCCTACAACACTGGCCATTTGATGGTGGCTCCCCTAAGGCATGTGGGAAATGTAGAAGAGCTGGATAAAGCTGAGAGGGAAGAGCATCTGGATATGATAGTTCAGGCAATGAAGGTCATCAAAGCAGCCCTTTCTCCTCAAGGGTTCAATCTGGGGGTAAATTTGGGTAGAGTAGCCGGGGCGGGAGTGGAAGGTCATCTGCACACCCACATCGTCCCCCGTTGGGAGGGAGATACTAACTATATGCCCATTCTCTCCTCCACCAAGGTGGTGTCAGAGGCGTTGGATGAGACCTATGCCCGGCTTAAGAAAGCCCTACTTTCGAGCCAGGATTAAGCCTCCCCCCACTATGCCCACTATGGCTAGAATATTTATTGTAAATAGGAGAGCAATGGCCGACCCGGCGATGGCCATTATGCCTCCCATCTTTAGCTTATCTTCTTTGTAATGGGCAAGTAGCCCTCCCCCCAGAGTGGCTATCCCGCATACTGCCCCTGTCATGCCCATTTGCCTTATGGATTCCTCAGTCATATCGCTGATATCGGTGCCCTGTTCCTCCAGGCTTTCTAATATGCCGACTGGATTTGACGCATACATAACCCCGATAAAGAAGAGGATGGCACCCCCTACCAGAGAGAGATAAAATCCGATATTCCCTTTGAGAGAGAAACTCCCCATTACATTTTCCTCCTTTGTTTTGCTACAATACTACTGTTAAATTCTAACTCTAAACGGAAAAAATGCCACTATTTATATTCCAGGGCAAGGACCGCTTTTCCATGCAACAGGAGGTCCGGAGCCTTCGGGAGGGGGTATTAGAGGCAGACATCATCTTCCTGGATGGAAAAAAGGTCAGTTTGGGAGAGTTTGAGGCTGCTTTCCTTTCCCTACCCTTCCTCTCACCCCGAAGGGTAATCATCCTGGAGGGAACTTTAAATGTGCTCAATTCGCCATCTACCCGGAAGAAGTTCTCCCACCTGGCCCAGAATCTACCTCCGACCACCTTTGTTATAATATTGGATGAGGAAAGTAGGTTTCCCTTAAACCTCTGCCCTCAGGCTCATGTCAAGAGGTTTACCCCTCCCCGAGGAGAAAAGCTCCGGCGATGGATACTATCGCAGGTGGAGAAGGAGGGAGGAAACATATCCTCTGATGCAGTCGATATCCTGTGTGAATTCACACCCGACGACCTGGGGATGCTCTCCAGTGAGATAGCCAAGCTTTCACTCTATGCTCATGGCCGAAGAATTGATAAAGAGGATGTGATAAAGCTTACATCACTATCCTTAAAGGAAAGCATATTCTCCCTGGTGGACTCAATACTGGAGGGACATCTGGGTAAAGCTCTGGGGGCTCTTCACTATCTTTTGCTCTCCGGGGCTACTCCGCCCTACATCCTCTCCATGCTCTGCCGTCAATTTCGTTTGCTCATTCAGGCAAAGGAGCTTATGGACCAGGGCTTGCCCCCTGCAAATATGTGCGATATCCTGGGTGTTCAAGGCTATGCCCTGAGTAAGATCCTGTCCCAGGCAGAAAATCAGTCCTGCCTTGAGTTAACTTCAGCCTATGGTAAGTTGGCTGAGGCTGATCTGCGTATCAAGACTGGAGGCCCACCCAGGCTGACCCTGGATATTCTCCTGGCTGAGCTTATGATGAGAGCTTAGATGATGGACTATACTGTTCGCCGCATGATGAAGGAGGACATACCTCAGGCAACAGAAATCGACCGTGAGGCTTTCGCCGACCAACCCTATGTTTCCTTCCATAGAGAGCTGGAAAACAGGTCTTCAGTATACTTTGTGGCTGAGGTGAATAGTGACCTCAGTGAGGATAGAAAGGGGCAGGGCCTATTTTCCTGGCTAAAGCGGTTTTCATCCTCCACTCGCTACAGTATTTACATCGGCGGCTATGCGGGCATTTGGATCCTGCTGGATGAGGCTCATCTTTCGGCCATCGCCGTGCGCCAAAGGCTACAACGCAGGGGAATCGGTGAGCTTCTACTCATGTCAATAATCGAATATGCCATGAGCCTTCCGGTAGATGTGGTTACCCTGGAGGTTCGTGCCTCCAATCTTGCTGCTCAATCTCTGTATCGGAAATATGGGTTTGGAGAGGCGGGGATCCGTCGTCACTACTACACCGACAACCTGGAGGATGCCATAATCATGACTACACCCCCCATTAACTCATCTTCCTATCGAACATTCCTCCAGGATTCAAGGCAGGAATACTATAAAAAGAGATATGATGGCCTTCCTTGTCCATAATATAAGCAAAGAAGATTTTCCTCCTGTGGGGAATATACTGACACTGATCCCCTGTGTAGAAGTTCTCTTGTCAGTTGAGACGTTACTGTATCATTTTTGTCGGTGAACCTTGAAAGGTCTTGGGTCATTGCGAGCCCTTCGTCTTCTGTCAGCTCAGGATAAACTCTTGCTCCGCAATCTCATTATCGTTTTCCCTCCCTGCCGAGATTGCTTTGGGGCTTTGCCCCTCGCAATGACATGATGGGGCGCCTCTATCCACCGACCAAATTGTTACAGACTCAGCTGAGACAATAAGCTTTATCAGCTAAGAGCAAAAGATCTATAATAGCTGTAGCAAAGGAGGTATCATGGCGCAAGATGAAACTGAAGAAGTATATGAGAAAATAAGGAAGAAGTTCTGGGCTCCTCTTCGCCTCCCTCAGATGGGCAAGGATTTGCTGAAGCTAGTCATTCCCTTAGAGGAGGCAAGAGTGCTCGCAGAGCTAGAATTACTTTCTCCCCGGAAGAAACCTTCAGAGATAGCTAAGAGTACAGGTCTGGATGTTTCCTTTGTAACCTCTGTCCTTGAACGCACTTCACAAATGGGGTTAGTGGCCTTCTTCAAGGAGGAAGGAAGCTATGCCTTCCCTCCTCTGGTGCCGGGTGCTGCGGAGTTCTTCATCATGGGGGCAGCCAAAAGGGGGGAGGAGGGTCTACTTTCGATGATAGCCCAAGTTTATGACTCAGTATACCCCGTTATCGGCCACGAGATAGGGGCATCAAAGTCTCCCTGGGCCAGGGTGATACCCATCGAGAGATCGATTGACCCTCGCTCCAAGGTAATTCCCTTCGAAAGAACAGGTAACCTTCTCTCAGAGGCGAACAGGATATTTGTGGGCAATTGTATGTGCCGTACCCTGCTTAAGCGCTGCGATAATCCTTTAGAAACCTGCTTTTTCCTGGATTCAGGTGCTGATGTACTCTCCCACGGATTTTCCGACTCCCTGGTGGACCAGGGATTATTCAGACAGATAGATAAGGATAAGGCTCTGGAAATACTTACTCAATGCGAGAAAAAGGGATTGGTCCACATGACTTCAAACTCACAAGAGGAGAGGCTATTTATATGCAACTGCTGTACCTGTTGTTGTGGCATCCTTAAGGGCCTGCTGGAGCTACACAACCCTCGTGCCTTTGTGAAGTCCAATTTTGCCCCCTCCATCGATAAAGAAAAATGCAATAAATGCGAGGCGTGTATTAAAATATGCCCCATGAGCGCTTTATACCACCATCTGGGGCATGAGGCTGATATGTCAGATGACGAAATAAAGGTGCTGGAGGAAAGGTGTATCGGCTGTGGGCTTTGTGCCTCTCACTGCCCTCAAGAAGCGATAACACTTACCAGAATCAGGGAAGATATCCCTCCTCCAGGGTTTATGGACATGCTTTATGAGTGGCAGGAAAAGAGGGTACATTAAGCCTCTGGAGCTTTGCTATCAGGGCAGGAAGGAGGTCTAATGGACGTCCTGGAGGCAATCAAAGGTAGAAGGAGCATCAGGAAATATAGAGAGGATCCTGTTCCTCAGGAGAAAGTGGATAAGATCCTGGAGGCAGCAATATGGGCCCCCTCAGCCCACAACTCTCAACCCTGGGAATTCATCGTTCTAAGAAATGAGGAACTGAAGAGGAAGGTGGCCGAAGTTCTTCCTTATGGCAGGTTCCTCCACCAGGCTCCTCTGGGAATTGTTGTACTGGTGGATCCTGAGCGTTCCACTCATCCCCCGGAGGATGGTGCTACGGCAACACAGAACATCCTCCTCGCCTCACATTTCCTGGGGCTGGGGAGCTGCTGGATTGCACCCCATGACGGGAAGGTAAAACACATATTAGGAATCCCTGAGGAGAAGATGGTGCTCTCGGTTATTTCCATAGGTTATCCTGACGAATCTCCAAAGGTTGGAAGGAAGGATTTAGGCAGTATCACTTTCTACGACCGGTATGGCTCTCACTGAGGACAAGACCTAAAACCGCGGCAGAGCAAAGGTGTAAGGGAAATTTTGCTATTGATTTTCAACTCACCTTGTAGATATACTTAACCAGGATATGTCCGATACCAGCTTTGATCAGTTCAGAGGATCAGAGGACTATGTTATTTCGCTTGCCCTCAAAAACGCGGTCAATGTGACCATAGCCCTGAAAAGGCCTCTTCTGGTGAGGGGAGAACCGGGAACAGGGAAGACCCTGCTAGCCCATAGCATTGCCCAAGGGTTAGATAAGAGAATCATAATATGGAACATAAAGTCGACCACCAAGGCCCAGGAAGGGCTGTATATATACGATACCGTACAGCGTTTAAACGATAGCCGCTTTGGGGATAGAGACGTCTCCGACATCAAACAGTATATAAAACTGGGGAAACTGGGGCAGGCTTTCGTATCCGAAGAGCAAGTAGTGCTTCTGATCGATGAGATAGATAAGGCAGACATTGAGTTTCCCAATGACCTCTTAAATGAGCTGGACGAGATGAGCTTCTATATCCCTGAAACCAATGAAACCATTGCCGCCCGATACAGACCCATAGTTATCATCACCAGCAATGCCGAGAAGGAACTTCCCGATGCTTTCCTCCGGCGCTGCATCTTTCACTACATCGATTTTCCCGACCCTAAGCTCATGGAAGAGATCGTCAGAGTGCATTTTCCCCATATCCAGGATAACCTTCTAAGGGAGGCTTTGAAGGCCTTTTACGCCCTTAGAGGGGTAGAGGAGTTCAGAAAGAAGCCTTCCACCAGTGAGCTTATAGACTGGATCCAGGCCCTCACCCTGGGAGGGATACCTCCAGCGAGGATAGCCTCAGAGGTTCCCTTCGCGGGCACCCTGCTCAAGAAGGAGATCGACTATGATTATTTTACGAACCGGCGAAGAGGATGGTCCCGGGCAAGGATCTGATAATCAATGTTCACTGACTTTTTCTACCTCTTAAAGAAAAGAAAGGTACCCGTTTCCATTACTGAGTGGATGGTTCTCATGGAGTCTTTATCCAGGGGGTACATCACCGACATGGATGAATTCTATTACCTGGCGAGGGCCATATTGGTCAAGAGTGAAGGATACTATGACCAGTATGATGTTGCCTTTCAGGAGTATTTCAAGGGGATTGAAACCCCGGCAGAGATCCTGGAGCAGGTCCTGGAGTGGCTTCAGGGTTCACCTGACCGAACCACCCTCACTGATGAAGAGAGAAAGCTTATGGATAGGATGGATCTCGATGAACTCCTCCGGGAGTTTGAGAAGAGGCTCAAGGAGCAGAAAGAGCAGCATGATGGAGGAAACCACTGGATTGGCCGGGGGGGCACTTCTCCCTTTGGACACTCAGGATACCACCCAGCAGGCATCAGGGTAGGAGGTGATCCTGGAGGCAGGCATGCCATTCAGATAGCTTCGGAGAGGAGATTCCGTAACTACCGTAGTGATTTGACCCTGGATGTCCGTTCAATGAAGATGGCTCTGAGAAGACTGAGACAGTTGAGCCGCACTGGCCCGGAGGATGAACTGGATGTTGAGGAAACCATCGATGCCACAGCTAAAAATGCCGGGGAGATAGACTTCAAATGGAGGCGAAACCGGAAAAATACTGTGAAGGTGCTCCTGGTGATGGATGTAGGTGGTTCAATGACCCCCTTTGCCCGGTTGTGTAGCCAGCTTTTCTCCGCCTTAAACGCCAGCGCTCACTTCAAAGACTTTAAATATTTCTGCTTCCACAATTGTGTATACGACAACCTCTACCGTGATATAGAGGCAGGCGATGAAGTGGGCACAGACTATGTCCTGAGAAATCTGGAGCTCGACTATAAGACCATACTGGTGGGGGATGCCAGGATGGCTACTGAGGAGCTGGTAGAAAGATATGGAGCCATCTACTACTACGAAAGAAATGAGACCCCGGGTATAGAAAGGTTAAGGCAGATATCAGAGCATTTCACCCATGCGGTGTGGCTAAACCCTGAGGACCCTTACTACTGGCACCATCCCACGGTGATGATGATCCAGAGGCTCTTCCCTATGTTTGAGCTCACTCTGGAGGGGCTGGATAGAGCGGTCAAGAGGTTGATGGTCAAAAGGTAGACTTCACCCCTAAGGCTTGGGGTGGAATGCACATCGTCTAGGTTCAGTTTTTTACCCGCTCTCAGAAAGCCCAGAAGGTGAGATGTGGAGAGCCAGTCAGATGATTCGGCATGACCAGGAACATGTTAGAATTGGATAAAGGAGAGGAAAATGGAAGAAAGGGTACTAAGTCTCAAGCGCAGAATATACGAGATAATGGAGCATCTTTGACCTTGAGGGTAGAAAAAGAAGGCTTTCAGAGTTAGAAAAGGAGGTCTCTTCCTCTTACCTATGGCATGATAAGGAGAAAACAAGGAGCATTATGCGCGAAATGGAGGGAATAAGGGAGGAGATAAGAACCTGGGAGGAACTGAAGCAAAGAGCAGAAGACGTGGAAGAGCTTTTACCCTTGGGAGAAGAGGACGGCTTACTCAGCAGTGAGATACTATCTGAGATAGAGGATATTTCCCGAAAGCTGGGTAGAATTTCCTTCGAGCTTCTCTTGAATGGAAAGCATGATATACGGGATGCCATCGTCTCCATCCACTCCGGGGCAGGAGGAGTAGAGGCTTGCGATTTCGCCCACATGCTTTTCCGGATGTACCTTCGCTTTTGCGAGAGAAAGGGATATAAAGTGGAGGTTGTAAATCTACTCCCTGGAGAGGAAGTAGGGATAAAGAGCGTCACATTCGAGGTTAAAGGAAGATATGTCTATGGATACCTTAAAGGAGAGGAGGGAGTTCACCGTCTGGTTCGTATCTCTCCCTTTGATGCTGATCATGCTCGCCATACTTCTTTTGCCTCAATAGAGGTTATACCTCAAGTAGAAGATGTGGAGGTGAGAATTGAAGAGAAGGATCTCAAGGTAGAGACTTTCAAATCCAGCGGACCTGGGGGTCAGCATATGCAGAAAACCTGCTCCGCAGTGCGCATGATCTACCTTCCTACAGGGATTTCAGCAGTATGCCAGAGCGAGCGTTCCCAATATCAGAATAAGGAGAGTGCACTTCGTATCCTGAAATCCCGGATCCTGAGCCTCGAACTCAGGAGAAAAGAGAAAGAGGCAGCCCAGTATAGAGGACAGAAGATGCCTATCGCTTTTGGCAGCCAGATAAGAAGTTATGTCCTGCAGCCCTATAAGATGGTGAAGGACCACCGCACCGGTAAAGAGATAAGGAATGCGGGAGGAGTTCTGGATGGCGAACTGGATGATCTCATACAGGCCTACCTCACAAGCCGTCTCTAAGACTTCTTCCCCCCCCTTTTCCTTCACCAAAAGGGAGCAAGGCTGGGCCAGTTACTAGCTGGGGGGCTATCCTGATTTTGAGAGAGGAATTCGGCGACAAGACCTTGTTCGCCTACCCAGGAGCAGTATCAGTAATGGCCTTAGCTTTAGGCTATTGCTTTTCAACAATCTAGAGAGAGTGGCTCAGATGATAAGGGTCCAGTTTGCCGACAATTGCCCCGGGACAGATAGTAGTCTTCTATGATGGCGATAGAGTGATAGGTGGCGGGATGATAGAAAAGTGACTGAAGGGTAACAATGAGAGAAGAGATAGAGAGGATTACTATACTGCAATTTACTGAACAGGGCAGGAATGAGATCGAGGATGTCGTCGTTACCGAGCTTCCCCTTACCATCATCCTTAACCATCAAGAAGTGGTAACGCTCCTTTGCTCCCCGACAAAGCTGGAGTATTTAACCGTGGGCTACCTCTGGTCTGAGGATTTGATAAAGAGCAAGGACGAAATCAGGGAAATAAAGCTGGATAGAGAAACAGGTGTGGCGCGAGTGGAAACCGAGAGAGAAGTAAATGTCCTTTCTAAACCGCTCCTCGCTTCCGGTGGAGGAAGGGAGTGCACCGCCCTTTCCGGAGTCCAAAGGGTGAGCGTAGAGTCTCCAATGAAGTTATCATCCTCTCAGATTTTCTCATTGATGGAGAATTTCGTGCAGCGCTCCGAGGTTTTCAAAACTACAGGCGGCGTTCACAGCGCTGCCCTGTGTGAGGCAGATAGCCTCCTGATTTTCAGCGAAGACATTGGAAGACATAATGCCATCGACAAGGTATTCGGGGAGTGCCTTTTGGAGGACATACCAACAGACAACCGTTTAATAATCACCAGTGGAAGGGTCTCCTCAGAGATATTGCTCAAGGTGGCCAAAAGGAATATTCCTCTGCTTGTTTCCAAATCCGCCCCCACCAACTTAGGTGTGAGATTGGCCAACGATTTGGACATAACCCTCATCGGCTTTGTTAGAGGGAAGAGGATGAACATCTACACCCATGACGAGAGGGTAGTGATTGATGAAAACTAGAGATGTTCAACCAGCCGAGAAAATTCTTACCCTCACCATAGGAGGTGAGTATGGAAATCACTTGTCCTGCTTGTGGTGAGTCTAGTGGAGGAAGCCGATACTGAGCATATATAGCTGAGAATATTTAATGAGGAAGGCATTTAAATGATAAAACGCATAACTTTCCCTGGAAGGTATATACAGGGGCCCGGCGTGATCAATAAAATAGGTAAATACGTTACTACTTATGGGAAGAAAGCTTTAATTTTGGGAAGTCCCAGCGGCTTAAAGGCAACCGAGGAAGCTATGATGAAAAGCCTGGCAGAAACGAATATAGAGACAATCATAGACCATAATTTTGGTCGAGAGTGCTCGTATGAAGAAGTCAGTAGACTGGCCAACATAGGCAATGATGAAAAAGCTGATATAGTGATCGGAGTTGGTGGGGGCAAGGCACTGGATACTGCAAAGGCAGTAGCCCATAAATTGAGGGCTAAAACTATCATTGTACCTACAGTTGCCTCGTCGGATGCAGCATGTACTGCAGTCTCAGTGATGTATACACCCGACCACGTATTCAAGGGATACCAATTTTATTCAACAAACCCTGACTTAATAGCAGTGGATACAAATGTTATCGCCAGAAGCCCCGTGAGGCTGTTAATATCAGGAATGGGTGATGCCCTGGCAACATGGTGGGAGTCAAACGCCCGTGCTTCAGCCTATGCAAAGGATCTAACCTGTGGAGGTTCCAGACCAGGCCATATTACAATGGCTGCCTTAACGCTGGCAAAGTTATGCTACGATACCTTGCTCAAGTGTGGCGTAGAGGCCAGAAGATCCTGTGAGGAAGGTGTTAGCACTCCTGCCTTAGAGGAAATTGTAGAGGCCAACACATTACTGAGCAGCGTTGCTGTTGAAAACACTGGCACGGCTGCAGCCCACTCTATTTACGATGGTTTTACAATTTTAGGGCAGAAGCATAAATTATATCATGGGGAGGTAGTAGCCTTTGGGACGGTTGTGCAATTGATCTTAGAAGGTCAACCAGAGAAGGATCTATATGAAGTGATCAATTTTTGTGACAATGTAGGATTGCCATATACTCTGGCTGATATGAACTTAGCTGATATAACCGATGAGGAATTAATGGAAGTGGCTAAGAGAACAACAGATCCGGCAGAGTTTATCCATGGCTATACCTTCCCGGTTACCCCTGAATCAGTATTTGACTCGATAAAGGCAGCAGATTCAATGGGTATAGCGTTTAAAGAGCGAAAATGAAGAAATTCAGCGAAAGTATATAGCTTTAAGTAAAGTGAAAGGTGGTGGAAGGAAAATCTCAAAACTTCATAAGGAAATCTGGATAGACTGGATGGAAGGAGACAAGCTTTATGAAACTAGGAGTAGGTTCTGACGCCTATGGTTACCATTTGAAGGAGTGCATTAAAAAACATCTTGCCGAGCACAAGAGAGATTGCGACGACATCGGGGTTTTATCACCACATTCCTCCGAACCCTATTACGATGTGGCCAGTAAAATGGCAGAAAAGGTAGCCAATGGACAATTCGATAGGGGCATATTGGTCTGTGGTACGGGAATGGGAATGGCCATCATCGCCAATAAGACTAAAGGTGTCTATGCAAGCGTTTGCGAGAGTGCCTACGCTGCCCAGAAATCAAGAGCAATAAACAACAGCAATATACTCACCATGGGGGAATTCATCGTTGCTCCTCAAATGGCCGGAGAGATGGTTGATGTCTGGCTTAAGACAGAACTCGCTCAAGGCTGGCCAGGGGAAGAAGCCTCCTGGTTAGAAAATTCAATGAATAAGATAAGGGAAATAGAAGAGAGAAGATTTAAGTAGATAGAGATGTCATATCAAACTATTTCCTCAATTTGATTTTTATCTCATTATCTCCCTCTTCAACCCAATACTCCTTAAAATCGGTAGCGGCAATCATTTCAGTAACTTGCTCCCGATTATAAGCATGCAATGGTTTAAACAATCCAGGCAGACTGAAGAGCCTATACACAAACCTCTCTCCAAAGGTAAGCGAAGCCTTCCATTTCACTATATCTATTTGAGATGAAACCTTAGCTGGGTCATATATCCATGCTTCCCCACCTGATTTGAGTACCCGGTAACATTCTCTTAGCACCTTAATAGGATCTTTTAACATGTGCAACATGCCAGTGCTGATCACCATGTCATAGGAGCTATCCTCAAATCGCAGCTTTGCTGCACTCCCAACTTCAAAATGCAGCCTGTCAGCAACACCAGCTCTCACGGCATTTTCTTGCGCCATATTTATAAGCTTGCGAGTCAAGTCAATGCCATCGACCCTGACAGACGGGGATCTCTTAACTATCTCGATAGGAAGATATCCCGGCCCGGTACCCAGATCCAGAATGACACCTGCTTTCAGCCTTGACACTACCTCCTCAGCCACCTGGCTATAGTAGCTCTCTATCACCATTCTGGTGGCCTTCTCGTAAATAGAAGCCATAAACCCTGGTATTCTCTCAACAGTCATCCTTTTCTTCATCAAACCTAGCTTCTCCATATTTGCTTTTCCACTCGCGCTTATAGTCCCTTAGCCCTGTCACCCACCGGAGGCATTATCTCCCCGCCAACTAATTTTCCATAACCTCTTCCACGACCTTGAACCAGGCTTATTTTCGACTCCTATCCTCACCCTCCAGCAGCGAACCGAGGAATTTATTTTCCAGCTTCCTCGCTCACAAACCACTTTCCTTATGATGAATGATACGGTAGTCAAATACTCTTCTTCAAGCCAGCGCATGTTTGATATCCCGGGGGAAAAGACAGCTTTGGGCTAGCTTTTTTGGATATGACGATCGCCAAACTATAATGGCAGATCCATAGTGGGAGACCTGCGTGTCAACTTAGTATAAGGTTTACTGTCAAGTCTCCTTGTGGTAGTTCTATGATAATGACACCACTTAATAGTTCAGTGAAAACGTCATCGTATGAGAAAGGAGATAGTTTGATTGAATCTGAAGGAACAGCAACAAGCTGTAGCCCTTCATTCCTCCTCCTCCCTTGATCAGCTGATTTTCCGGTGGAACATCGACCACAATAATGGGCAAGCCGAGGAGTCAGACCTTGCAACCTCTTCAGCTTAGCTTGAAACCATCTCCGCAAAAGACGCCGGAAAGTACATCCCTCCGTATACAGACCTTATGCCGTCTATAAGCTGTGAAGTGGCTGCCTTCTTGGGTATAAAGCCGTAGGCTCCCACTTGCTTGGCAACCAGCATGTTCTCTTCCTCATCATATTGGGTTAAGATCAAAACCCTGGTCTGGGGTTGTTGCCTGGCTATTTGCTTTGTTGCCTCTAACCCACCCATCACGGGCATGACTATATCCATTAACACCACGTCGGGAATAAGCCGTAGCACCTTCTCCAATGCTTCCTTCCCATTGGTGGCCTCGCCCACTACCTCCATCTCCTTTTGCAGCATGAGAACAGCACATATCCCATCCCTGACCATGGTATGGTCATCTGTAACCAGTACTTTTATATGCTTTGTTGCCTCTTCCAGCAGGCTTCGGATACGGGGCACTAATGAAGCTGGTTCGATGGGCTTACTTACATAGTCCTCAGACTCCAGCCGCATCCCCTCGAACCTCCTCCACCCCTTAACCGACCGTTCCTGAGGCCGTGCATCTACCACCAGGAGCGGTATATCTTTAAACTTGGGATGCTGTTTTAGCCACCGATGCAGGGAGAATGCTTCCCCCGCGGGGGCTATTGTGCCCAGAACAATGATATCGAGAGGCTCTCCTCTTATCCTTTCCTGGGCCTGGGCCTTGCTAGTGGTAGATATCACCCGATAGAATTTAGCCTCCAGAGTCATCCGGAAGGCCTCCACAAAATCGGGTTCATCATCTATGATCAGGATCTTTTCCTTGTTTCCCATTTACCTTTTCCTCCTTACCTTAGATTCAGTCGACCTGTGACCATGCTTTATCGGGATGCCAGATCAGGGAGCTGCGCCGACTATCTGAGCCATCTCCAGGATATCGGGTACGATCCCTTCATTACCCACCGCCATAATGTGAACTCCATGACATAGGTTCTCCTCCTTTATCGTCCTTACCAACCTGGCAGCAATCTCCATTCCCTTTTGAAGTCCCTTACCCTTCCCTGCACTGGATAGCTCATCAATAATGGGTTGAGGAACAATTATTCCCGGGACATTATCATTCATATACTGAGCCATCCTGGCTGAGGACAGGACTATAATGCCCGCCAGTATCTTAACCTCGAACTGGGAGGCATACTGCATGAACCGGCGAAGGCTTTCTAAGCCGAATATGCCCTGGGTTTGGAAAAACTGCGCCCCGGCAGCAACTTTCTTTTCAAACTTGATGAGCTGCGGCTCAATGAAGTCTGCCTCTGGATGGACCGAGGCACCCACGCAAAATTTCGGTGAACCCTTAAAATCGCTACCTCCCAGATCCTTCCCCGATTCCATCGTCTTAATTGTTCTCAGCAGTTGCACCGAGTCCAGGTCAAATACCGGCTTTGCCTCCTTATGATCCCCAACATCAATGGAATCACCGGTGAGGCAAAGCACATTCTGGATGCCCCGGGAACAGGCCAGAAGAAGGTCCGCCTGGATGGCCAGACGATTACGGTCGCGGCAAGTTACTTGAAAGATAGGCTCACCACCACGTTCCTTCACCAATAGACACCCCCCCAGGGAGGGGAAACGCATCACTGAGCTTTGATGGTCAGTAATATTGATGGCGTCAACCTTATCCTTGAGCAGATCTATATGGTGGACCATGTCCGCAACATCCATCCCCTTGGGAGGTCCAACCTCTGATGTCACCAGGAACTTATCGGAATAAAGCTTTTCCTCAAACAGCGAATTAGCCATTGCTTCCTCCCAGGTCAATGCTAGTTATGCCTGCCAACCTTCTTGGCCGGGGGATCGTCCGGAAGTTCCGGGGAGGATAGTATCGACGTATTTTATCCAGTTGCCCCAGACTCTCCAGGCGTTTGTAGATCAGGACCCAGGCACAGTCTATATCCTTGTTTGCCTCACACTTACCGTTCTTAGTGCCAGCGCAGGGGCCGTTGAGTATCCCCTTAGTACATCTGGTGATAGGGCAAATACCCGCCGTCTCAGCCAGTCTGCAGTCACCGCAGGCAGCACATCGTTCATCCCAGACTCCCCCTTGCTCAGTTGCACCCATGAAGGATGTATTAACACCGGGCAGAGCAGGTACATCCGGGAAACGCTCGGCCACGACCTGCACCCCAACGCCGCAGCCCAGGGAAAGAATGGCGTCTACCTCACTCACCCTATCACCAAGTGGATCCAGGAATTCACGATCACATTGCCTTTTTACGGTATACTCCAAAAAGGCATGAACCCCATCTCCACCCTTCACCTGGGCAACTCGCAATGCGCCATGAAGGAAAGAGACCTCACGCTCACCACCAGCACCACACACCGTCATACAAGTGCCACAGCCCAGAATCAATATTTTCTCATAAGGCGCAATGAGCCGCCTTATTTCCTCCAGGGGCTTCTGCTGCGCGACTATCAACTTTTCACCTCCTGCTTTATTACTGAAGCCAGATAGAGCCCACCTATTTTCTCGGTAAACTCATCCAGAGCATGAGCGGGGTCTTCATCCCCGGCATATAGATTAAACATCTGTACACGCTCTGATGCGAGGCCAAGCTGAACCAGCACCTTCCTTACCTTCTCCACTTGCTGCGATACCCAGAAAGCAGTCTTCTCTCTGGCACACTGCTCCCCACACCCGGCAATGAAAACACCCTCCGCTCCCATCTCAAAGGCACGTAATATGTGCTCTGCCTCCACCTTGGCGACACAAAGAACAGGCACTATCCAGATGCCAGCCTTAGCTCTCCTCCAGAGGCTTGCCAGGGCCCCGGTGCCAAACAGTCCATACTGGCAACAAAAGCCGATAATGAAGGGCTTGAACTTGGATTCTGCTGCCGACCTGAGAGCATGGTCTAGCTCACTAGCTACATGTCGTCGGTCATACGGCTTACGCAAAACTATCGCTCCCGCCGGGCATTGGGTAACGCATATGCCACAAGCCTGACACTGATCAGCGGGTATCTGGATTACGCCACCTTCATCCAGGTAGGGTACATTATAGGGGCAGACCCTGAGGCAGGTAAGACAGGTAGCACACTTGTCCTGGAACAGAATTTCAGCACCCACGCCACAGCGGAGGCACCTCCTTGCTTCATTGATGGCAGCTTCCCAGTTGTAGACCAGCTCCACTGGCTCAAAGTTCTTTCCTCTTGCTTCAGGGGGAAGAACCTGCGGCTCAAGCCGGCTGGTTTTCTTTACCATGTCTAAGGTTTTGGGGAGGAGGTCACCAGCCAAACCTTCCCTCACTTCTTTGTTGGCCAACGGGTATCTATGCTGAAGGTAATCATCAATGCGGAGGGCTGCTTGCCTGCCTGCGGCTAAAGCCTCAACTACGGTGGCCGGCCCAGTGACGGCATCCCCTCCAGCAAAGACTCCCGCCCGATTAGTAGTAAGCGTAGCCGGGTCAACCTGAACAGTGCTACCTCTGCCCATACGAAGATGGAAATCCTCGGGGATCTGGGGGGCCTGCCCGATGGCGGTAACCAGAGTATCGAATTCTTCATCGAACTCGCTGTCCTTGATGGGAACTGGTCGACGCCTACCTCCGGCATCTGGATCGCCAAGCTCCATCCGCATGCAGGTTACGCTTAAGTGTCCATTTGCCCGTTTAATTTTAGTCGGTGTCACCAGAAACTGGACCTCCACCCCTTCCTCCAGGGCTTGCTCCACTTCTGTGGGATCGGCGGGCATTTCTGCTCGACTACGCCGATATAGAATGACCACCCTTTTCGTCCCTAACCTGAGAGCAGTACGAGCGGCATCAATAGCTACATTTCCTCCTCCCACCACAGCAGCTTTCTCCCCAAGAGATGGCTTAAGTCCCAGGTTCACTTCGCGGAGAAAAGTTGCTCCATCCACTACCCCCGGGCTCTCCTCTCCCTCTACCCCCATTCTGAGGCCCTGATGAGCACCCAGGGTTAAAAAGATGACCTTATAACCCATCCCGAATAGCAGATCCAGGGACACCACCCGTGTATTCCTCCTGATTTCAACTCCCATCTGGATTAGTCTTTGAACTTCAGTATCGAGTACCTCTCGGGGAAGGCGGTATTGAGGGATACCCACTCGCAACATACCTCCCAGTTCTGAATGGGCTTCGAAGATGGTCACTGGGTAGCCGAGTTTTCTTAGATAATAGGCGCAGGCCAGCCCTGCCGGACCGGAGCCTACTATGGCAACCCTTTCACTACGCATAGTCTCAGCTTCGCCCTGAACCATCCTATCTCCACCGAATTCCACAGCAAACCTCTTCAACGCCCGGATAGCGATAGGTTTATCTACCTGGCTGCGCCGGCAGGCATTCTCACAAGGATGAGTACAGACATGAGCACAGATGGAGGGAAAGGGGTTGTCGTTTCTTATAACCCGTAATGCCTCCATCACCTTCCCCTGAGCAATCAAATCAACATACTCTCTGATTTCCATGTGTAGAGGGCAGGCAGCCTGGCAGGGCGGTATAAGACTGCGGTCAAAAGAAATTTTCTCTCCTCGATCGGTTGGGTAATCCTTGGTTTCATACATTGAAACTGAATACATTAGACCCCCTCCCAAACAGAAACCATTTGATTATAGGCTAACATGCCCCTGAGCCAGGCAAAAGAGGGAATCCCCAAGGATAAGGGTGGGTTTTACTCAGCAATTTTGACAGAATTAACCCCTATTTTGGAACGTGAAAACCTCAGGGTCGAGGAAGGAGATTTTGGTAATAAATGAGGAGTTTTTACTTATACCGTTACAGGGTTATGACACCCTTCCGTATGGCGAATCTGATGAGATCGGCCTTGTTACGAATGTTCAGCTTTCTCATCAAGCTAGTTTTGTATGCCTCCGCTGTTCTCAGACTGATTACCAGCATACTGGCTATTTCCTTAGCAGTATATCCTTCAGCAACCAGCTTAAGCACCTCCCTCTCCCTATTGGTCAACTGCTGGTAAGAATCCCTTTCCCCTTCTACAGTGGACTTCTGTTGACACTCCTCAACCAGGGCTGCTGCCGCTGAGGGAGATAGAAAGGAATCTCCCTGGGATACAGCCTGAATAGCTGAAGCAAGCTCCGAAAATGCCGCCATCTTACTGATGAAACCACGGGCCCCCGCCTCGATAATAGGGATGATATACTCCCTATCATCATACTGGGTTAGTGCCAGTATCTTTGTTTCTGGGAATTCTCTACGTATTCGACGCGTTGCCTCCAGTCCGCCCATGATGGGCATCGCCAGGTCCATAAGCACTACCTGCGGTATAAGCTCTTTTACCTTGTCCAGGGCTTCCTTTCCATTTACTGCCTCACCCACCACTTTTATGTCTGCCACTGACTCCAGCAGAGCACGGATCCCGTCCCGTATCAGAGTGTGGTCATCAACTATCAGCACGGTTGTCTTCTGCATCTAGCGTGTTTCCTACCAGTGGAACTTCCACCACCACTTTTGTCCCCTTCCCTGGCTGGGACTTAACACTACAGGCGCCACCTATCAGATTCACCCTCTCTTTCATGGTGAATAAGCCTGCGCCCCGGCCGCTACGATCCACCTTTGTAATCTTACTGACAGCGAAACCTTTACCATCATCCTCAATGTGTAATACACACTCACGGGCATTGCACTCCAGTGTGATAGAGGCATTTTTCGCCTTTGAGTGTTCCAGGATGTTGCCTATCGCCCCCTGGGCGACACGGAAAAGCATTAGTTCAAGATCTGATGGTAGGCGCTCATCCATGCCTCTAAATTCCATAGATATATTAATCCCTCGGGGTTCAAGGCTATCCTTAGCATACCGATTGATTGCCGTAGCCAATCCGAGCTCATCCAGCAAGGTAGGGCGCAGTTCCTTCATAATCCTTACTATCTCATTGCCGGCATGAACCGCCAGAGATTGCGTCTTTTTAATCCTGTCCATTAACTCTGCATCAACAACGCCTTTCATTTCCGCTGTGGCTATAGTAGCCTGGAGGTTTAGAGTCAGGCTGGTAATTGCCTGACTCGTCTCATCATGTAGCTCCCGGGCAATTCTCCTTCGTTCCTCCTCTTGAGCAGTCAGAGCATGGTGGAGAAGTGTCTGATGCCTTTTATCTGCCCTTTCTAGCCTTTGGTATAGCCTTGCCTGCTCAACTGCAGTGCCTACCTGGTAGCCAATGGAGTTCAGGAGATACAAATCGTAGGTGCCAAATTGTCCTGGTGAATGGATAGCAATATTCATCACGCCCACAACCTTTTCCTTTGCTTTCAGGGGAATACTGGCAAACCCCTTAAGACCTTCTGTGCTCGCTAGGTCCGGGTAAGCCGCCCGGGGGTCCTTAGAAATATCCTCCACTATAATGGGTTCCCCAGTTTGAGCTACCCTTCCTGCTACTCCTTCTCCTGGGCCCATCTGCATCCGTTCCACATGTTTGGCAGGCAGACCGCGATACGCCCGGTAGCGTAGGCGCTGATTTGCTTCATCAAAGAGCAGAACTCCTCCTACTGTGCTGTCGAAAATCTCCAGCACAGCGCCAAGGGAGACATCCAGGATGGTGTCTAGATCCCGCAGCCCACTCACAGCACCTGAAATGCGGCTCAAAGCATAGAGGTGGTGATGGCGCCTTAGAATTTGCCTTTCCAGTTCCCTTTCTGCGCTGACATCCCTTCTTAACTCAACAAAGGCATTGATATCGCCGTGGCTATCCCTGAGCGGGTACATGGTGATTTTGATATACCTACTGGAAGCACCGCCTGCACCGGCAGGGTGGTCTGGGTGAACGATGGTCGCTGGGCTACCGTTTTGGAGTACCTTCGTAAGAGGGCACTCCCATATGGGGGAGTTGCATGGATTATCCCTGCCCTCGAAGACCTTGTAACAGCGCTTTCCCACAGGTACATAGCTTTGTGGCAATCTTCGCTGCATGGCTGAGTTAACAAACCTGATATGGTATCCTCTATCAATGATCAGAAGCTCGTCTTCTATGCAATCTGCTATGCTCTGCAAATTTGTGTCTGCCCCCGTACTCTGGGTAGCTTGCTGAATTGCTATCTCGTCCTCATGCATCTCCACCTCCCCTCTCAAAATTAGTCTACACCAGTTCATTTTCTCACTCAAGAACTGGAAAGATTACTACTGCCTAAACCTCCTGGTTTGGGAGCAGTGCACAGGAGTGAACTCCTAAAAATGGTTACTTTGATTAGACTACGAAACTACGCAGGGAGGGAATCTCACCCCCTGGATGAATGAGGCTTTGTCTTGGCGCACTTTCAGGTTTAGTGTAAAAGTGGATTGGTGTAAGATACTTCCGGAAATAAGTAGGGCCTAAAAGCTCGGAAAGGAGAATCTTACACCATGAAAAGGATACCACCATCGAGGGAAAGGAAGAAAGGTAGCCCTCGAAGAGTGGGGAGGGAAGGGACTTGTTCCCTGCCTATCACCGCGACAGGGGAAAAGCATGTTAAGAACTCGAGTTTCCCGAGCTCAATCTCTTGAACTCAAGCCAAAAAGTGGCCTTAGTCGACGGTTTTAGCAGAGAGAAAAGGCTGCTCCTTTGAGTGTCTCTCATTTACTTATTGGCCCTCTTCCTGAGCTCTTCAAGGATCTGCTCCTGGATCTCCACCTGCTTTTCGACCTGAGAACTCCTGGAAAATTCCCGGACCTTTTCAAGGAATGTCTTCCTCACTTCAGCATACGGGTGGACACCGAAAAGTTCGTAGTAGGATCTTGTCCGGGGTGTTTGTCTTGACCTCCCTCCACCAAAGAAATACGAGAACCTTCGCAGCACAGGAATTCCAGCAACCCTCGAACTTGGACCAACTGCTCCACCTGCACCAGACTGGTCAGCACCAAGGCCAAATCCAGATGCGGTTATCGGAGTGAGAGAGCCATATTTAAAAGCCCTTCCCATAAGCGATTGCCGGCCAGATACATCAGTGATGTTATCATGGGATATAGCCCTTTCAAATTTGTTGAATATCCCTCCCTGGAGCAACAACCTTCGGTTGGTCAGGAAGAACTGGTGACTCCTTCTGACCATCTCGGTTGAGACTATTCCTATTAGCGTGCCAAGGAATGAATAGGCGAAAACAAAGCGAAGGTCTAATATCTGCCAACGCAGCATAATTATCCAGCCAACAAGCAGTAGGACAAGATAATAGAGGGAGTACTTCCATTCTATGGTGAGGACACCGATTATCACGCCTAGAGCAAGAATTCCACCTGTCCACGTCCAAAGGTAAAGGGACATTTGCTCAAAATCTTCAGGAAAGAGATCATAAGTACCGGTCCATTTGAGAAAATAGTAAGCGAGGATTGACCAAACAAAGACTAATGCTGCTATCAGATACCTTCCAAAGAAGGATAGTGGATGAGGCCTCAGGGAATATTCTATCCTCTCATTTTGGAGTAAATCAGACTCTTTCATTCTCACAGCTATTCAGACCAGCCCTTGGCATAGCTTATCCTCCTGGAGAGTTCACTCCAGGTAGTAGCTATCACTTGTTTCACCTCATCTAAATTCTCCACAAAAGTTACTCCAAAAGTGACCCACCCAGAACCAGAAACTGGGATATAGGATATCACACTAAGCTCGTTTGTTCAATCTCTTTTCTTTACACTTTCTAGCTTATCCTGGATGCGATGGTTGGGACCGTTGGAAGGAGAGGTCGCCTTTCTGAGTGTCTATGGGCATGTAACCCAGTTCATCAACGATGAGGAGACCCAGCCTGCCCAGCATCTCCAGCGTGCTTCTCAGAGTATGAGAAACGGTAGCTGCCACTAGCTGATCCAGTAATCCCCTGGTTGATGTAAGCAGCGCCCTCTTCCTTTGACCACAGGCTTCGATTCCCGCCAGCGGGATCGACAAGCAGGACCAAAGAAGCCCTAATGCTTTAAAATTAGATGTTTTGTGTTGTGCTTCAATGGAAGTCGGACAACTAGCTTTGAGAAAAAATGATACACCCCCTGGTGAAAGTATAATAAATAACCAGGCAAAGGGGGGAACAACATGGAGGGAAATCAAGGTAGACGCATGAGTGCTGAGCAGAAACTGAAGATAGTGGTGAATGGGAGACAATCAGGAGCTACGGTAAGTGAGGTATGTCGACGCCATCAGATTGCCCATACCCAATTCTATCGATGGGCGAGAATGGCCAGGGAAGGAGCTCTTGAGGTGCTGCGTAATGGAGCAAGAAAGGCAAACAATGGTAAGCGTGAGAATTGGTTTTTTAATCCCTTGGCTTCCTCTCTTGAAGTTTCCTTAATTTCAGGTTTTGGGAGGACCCGCGCAACTATACATTTAAGGTAAGCTTACTTTACTTTCCAGGTAGCAAAGCAGTAGTCATCCATCTGGCTGCTGGATTTTGTCTATTGTGTTACGATTGCTACGGTGGTAGATAGGATGCATCTTGATGACATCCTTTAGGCAGCGAAAGGTCCTCTCTACTTCACTCAGTTCCTTGTAAGCTTCCACTGCTTCTACCGGTGTGAGCCTTTGCTCCTCTGTCTGGATCAGGTATTTGTCTTCATAGGCCTTCTCCTCACCCAGGTTGGGATGTTCATAGTAGCGTTGACCATGGTGAGAGGAGAGAATTCGATCTGCCGCCGCCCCGATCTTCTCCGGCGCCTTAGGTGCTTCCTCCCCTCCTCCGGTTTTTGCCGGGCACTCTTGCTCATCGGACCCACTGCCTTATTGATGATCTAGTAGATCCCCTCCCGTTGCACTCTATCACGCTGCTCCCACCGGGGTAACCAACGCCTCCCCTGGCGATCACATACATAGTCTCTCTCTAGCCAACCCATGCCCACTACTTGGACAGCACAGCCGACCGGCGGCCAGAACAAAAGCTCGGTCTGCCAGGGGTATGCGCTGTGTCCGCTTCTGTCCTTCACAGCCATCCAGAATATCATCCAACCCTAGCTCCTGCCATAGAGCCCTCACTGCCAGCACCGGGCACCAACACGTTGCCTCATGGGGGTTCACCTGGCTGGCTCTGATCCAACCGCTGTCATTCCTTCCACCTCCCAACAAACGTACCAGGCTGTCCAGGTGAGGAGCCAGAAGGTCTTTGCACCCCAGGTTGACCACCACGTGCTGCTTGCAGTGTCCATCTTCCTAGTATGCTAGCTTTGGATAAAGCCCTGCTCAAAGCTGGACTGGTACCCCAATTGTCAAACATGGGTTAGTTGGACACCGAGTGAGGACGGGTCGGTAACTGGTGTTTGACAGATATGTTGCCGACATACATAGACTGTAGGCTGGTTGTTAATCATTTGTCTATTCTCAATTAGTTTCAACCCTGATACTGCAGTAGGGTCATTGGGATCATAAGCGGCTACTACTTTATTGGGTAGCCATGTAGTGCATAGGGTACGTAATAGCTCTAAGGTTGCCGGCTTGTGTCTGGCACCTATGATGACGATTTCTTCCGGTTGGGATAGGTAGAAGTCCAGGGCACAAAGCCAGTTATTGAAGCCAAGGGGTTGTTGAACCATAGACTCTCGTACTGACTGAAGCGAACACACTGCTATTTGTTCAAAGCGTTCATTGTCGATTAGCCTGGCTAATCTGAGTAGAGTCAGGGTAGCAGCTGAAGCACCTGACGGCAGTGCCCCATCGAGCATGTTCTTGGGGCGGACAAACAAATCTTGATGGCTTCGGCTTACATCGTATAATGTGCCCGTAGCCTCGTTCCAAAATTGTTCAATCATGACTTCACTCAACCTGATAGCTTGCCTCAACCACTCTCCGGCAAAGGTAGCCTGGTGCAGGGCCAAAAGTCCATCAATAACTAAGGCATAGTCCTGAAGATAGCCATCTATATTAGTCTTGCCATCCTTGTATGTATGCTTGAGATATCCATCAGTAATCATTGAATTTAGTAAAAATGAACCATTGGCTATGGCGGTAGCTAAATAATCCTGGCGGTCAAGTGCGCAAGCTGCCTCAGCCAGACTAACTAACATAAGTCCATTCCATGAAGCTAATACTTTCTCGTCACGACCTGGTTTGACTCTGTGTTCCCGCCTCCTTAGCAAAGATAACTTAGCCCTTCCTATGAGACTTAACGTTTCCTCACGATAATCATCAACGACATGGAGGATATTTCGACCATTAAAATTACCCCTGGTGGTAACTCCAAAATAATCATTGACTAGCTGACCGGGCTTCTCACCCACTACCTCAGTAATTTCCCAAGGCATCCACAAATAATATTTACCCTCCATTCCTTCACTATCGGCATCCTGAGTGCTATAAAAACCGCCCTGCGGGTCAGTCATTTCTCTGAGTACATAGTCCAGAGTTTCCTCGACAATGGAGCGGAATAACGTCTTGCCTGTGACTAAGTAAGCATGCAGATAAACCTGGCTGAGTAGTGCATTATCATATAACATCTTTTCAAAATGAGGCACTAGCCAGTGTCTATCCGTAGCGTAACGATGAAAGCCGCCACCTATTTGGTCATAGATTCCGCCCTTAGCCATCTTCTCCAGGGTTAAGTCTGCCATTTTTAGAGCATCTGCATTTTGACTGCAGTGGAAGTATCTCAAAACAAACTCGAGCGTCATCGGCTGGGGAAATTTAGGTGTCGTGCCAAATCCACCGTTTTCCTTGTCGAATTTCCGGTTCAAACCCTCATAAGCTTGCTTAAGAATGTCGGCTACTAACAGCTCTCCAATGGCATCGATCTTGGTATTTGAAGTCAACGCCGTCACTATCTGCTTAGCTGCCTGCTCAATATCATTGCGGTGATGATAGTATGCTTCGGTGACAGCTTTGATGACTCGGGGTAAACCAGGCATGTTATATCTATCTTCAGGTGGGAAGTAAGTGCCACCGTGGAAGGGCTTCCCTTCAGGAGTGAGAAATACAGTCAACGGCCAGCCACCGCTGGCGGTCATGGCCTGTACGGCTTCCATATATATATGGTCTATGTCGGGGCGTTCCTCGCGGTCCACCTTAATGCACATAAAGTGCTCATTCATGAGATGGGCAATAGTGACATCTTGGAAGCATTCCCTTTCCATGACGTGGCACCAATGGCAGGCAGAATAGCCTATACTCAGAAAGATAGGTTTGTCCTCCTTCCGGGCGCGTTCTAGCGCTTCATCACCCCAGGGATACCAATCCACAGGGTTATGTGCGTGCTGTAACAGATAGGGACTGCTCTCGTTTATCAGTCGGTTAGGCATAAGATGGTTATAATCAGAGAGGAGAACTTACGCGGACGCTAACTTTGAAACTCTCTACTTTATCTACCCCTTTCAGCGAAGAGATCAAGCCAACCAAAGTGTTGGCAATAATGTCGTTGGGGAAGGGAGTAAGGGGGAGTTCATTACCATTGACGATGACTCTGACATTACCCTGCTCCAGATAAAACTCCAGGCTCTCGATGTTACCCGCCCCCCTCAGTGAGGAAGCAGCACCGATCACCGTCCGGGCCAGGAACTCCTCAACGAAAGGATTAAGCTCGACGGATACATTATTTACCTCGAGGGTAGCCTTAAAACTTTCCTTCATTCTATGCCCCCCACAAACTATTGGTTTAACATTAAGGGTAAACTACACGTGACTTACTGACCTCATTTGAGATTACCCTTCTAGCCGCCGAGAGCTTTGATTATCTCCTGGTTAAATTCGTCCAGGTCAGCTGGTTTTCGCGACGTGATAAGGTTCCCATCTCTTATCACTGGCTTATCAATCCAGATAGCACCAGCATTCTTAAGGTCCACCGCTACTGAAGCCCAGGAAGTAACCCTGCGACCTCTCACCATATTTGCCGAGATAAGAAGCTGGGGCCCATGGCAAATGGCAGCCACAACCTTACCCTGATCATGTGCCTTCTTAACTAAGTCTACCATGCTCTGGTGAAGGCGCATTTTATCTGGAGCATATCCACCGGGGATTATGACAGCATCAAAACTATCGGCCTCAACCTTATTAGCAGTGGTATCGGCGCTAACCTTTGCCTTCCTCTTTTTGCCCCGGTAGGTATTCTTTGAGCCACTACCCACGACAACCACTTCTGCTCCCGCCTCTTTCATTGCCCTCATTGGTTCAGTAAGCTCAGAGTCCTCGAAGTCCTCTTCCACCAGAATGACAATCCGTTTTCCAGTTAAGCTCATCCTATCACCTCCGGTTACGTAAACTCATCTAGCAACCTTTCTGCTTTCAGTGGGTCAAGCTTACGCCAGGCTAAAGGACCTTCTCTCAAGGCAGGAATCCTTTCCTCATATGTGATCCTTTCCTCATTATATACCACCCCAATAGGTATCCTATCTCCCCACTCTTGGGCTTTTTCAAAGGCAGTCAGCCTGTTTGCGGGGTCATATTTTTCATCTTCCAGTTTGTATACCCTTTCTCTATACCAGTCGTAGGTATTTTTACGGTTGAAGGAAACACAGGGCTGGAGCACATCAATTAAGGCAAATCCGCGATGTCGAATACCCTGCATGATAAGCTGTGCTAGATGATGTATGTCTCCAGCAAAACCTCGGGCAACAAAAGTACCTCCAGCAGCTATAGTCAAAGCAATCGGATTTAGCGGCATATCTGCTCCTTGAGGCGTGGTCTGGCTAACAAAGCCAAAATCGCTGGTGGGGGATGCTTGACCCTTAGTCAGACTGTAGATCTGATTGTCGTGTACTAGATAGGTGATGTCGTGGTTGCGCCGTGCAGCGTTGAGAAAGTGATTTCCGCCCTCTGCATACCCATCGCCATCACCACCAACTGCAATTACTATAAGCTCAGGATTAACCATGTTAGCCCCAATGGCTGCCGGGAGTGCCCGACCGTGAAGGACGTTAAGCACGTTACCCTTGGTATAGTGGGGCAGTTTGCCCGCCTGTCCAATACCAGAGACCATTAACACCTGACGCGGCTCGATATTGAGCATAACCAGAGCCTGCTTAAGTGCAGCCAGAATACCAAAATTGCCGCATCCCGGACACCAAGCTGGTTTACCTCCAGTATAGTCATCCATATTTACCATGATCAACTCACCTCTCTTTTAAACTCTTCAATGATGAGAGCAGGGGTGAAAGGTCGCCCATCAAATTTTAGAATATTCCCCGTAACTCTCCTTCCTGTCTCTGACTGAATGAGACGAGCTAGCTGCCCAGTAGCATTATTCTCTACCACAAAGCTCTGCTTAACCCCATCAAGCAGGGCGCATACTGTCTTAGCCGGAAAGGGCCAGATTTCGCTCAGGTGTAGGAGGTTTACATCCAAGCCCTCGCCCTGTAAAGATATCCACTGCCTCTTTCAGCGCTCCGTAGGTGCTGCCCCATCCCATAAGAGCAGTCTCTGCCCTGTGCGGCCCGTAGATTCGGGGCGGGTTGATCTCAGCTTGCAACCCCTCTACTTTGTGTAAGCGTTTCAACATCATTCGAGTTCGGGTAGATGCATCCTCGATGAGGTGCCCCTCCTCATTGTGTT
>Ga0209633_10001054_pt1 | contig 29711 bp, 29 predicted proteins | sample Cruoilmetagenom1_FD_187290 | JGI IMG/M metagenome (GOLD analysis project Ga0209633, IMG submission 187290) | Oil polluted marine microbial communities from Coal Oil Point, Santa Barbara, California, USA - Sample 1 (SPAdes) (version 2) | ecosystem: Environmental > Aquatic > Marine > Oil seeps ... | reverse complement strand
CGTGTCGCCTAATGATCTTCATTGTGGGTCAAACAAGGTCTGCGCCAATGCGCGCTTGGCCCTGCAGTCGCACCCACGGGCAACAGATATAGCGTATTTCGGCCTATCGAGCCCCATTCCGCAAAGTCGCCCGGATTCCCTCACGATTTGGGGCCGGATCGATCGCGTTTCAGCGGTTGTCGAGGGTATGATTTAAACAAATCTTAACTTCGAAGGGAGTATCCCTTGAGGCGTCGTGCGGGCTGCCGCCTTGGCTTTTCGGCAGCCGCCGCACTGTCGGACAAAGGAGCGCAATGTGTCGAACGGACAAACGCTTGCTGTGGGGAGCGCGGCTGCGCCCGACCGAGCGGTGGGCAAGACCGTTCTGATCGTGGAAGACAACGAGCTTAATATGAAGCTCTTCAACGACCTCCTCGAGGCGCATGGCTACGACACGTTGCAGACGCGCGACGGCGTCGAGGCGCTCAAGATCGCCCGGGAACACACACCCGACCTGATCCTGATGGACATCCAGCTGCCTGAGGTCTCGGGCCTGGAAGTCGCCAAATGGATCAAGGAGGACGACCGGTTGCGCTCGATCCCGATTGTCGCCGTTACCGCCTTCGCTATGAAGGGCGATGAGGAAAAGATCCGCCAAGGGGGCTGCGAGGCCTATATCGCCAAACCGATCTCGGTGGCGAAGTTCCTGGAGACCGTCGAGCGTTTCCTGAGCTAGTCGGGGCCCGGCATGACGGCCCGAATTCTTGTAGTCGACGATCTCGCGCCAAACACGCGTCTGCTCGAAGCCAAGCTCACCCATGAGTATTTCGACGTCCTGACCGCCTCCGACGGGAAGGGCGCCCTCAAGATCGTGCGCGACGAAAGCCCGGACATCGTCCTTCTCGATGTCATGATGCCGGGGATGGACGGCTTCGAAGTCTGCCGGCGCATGAAGCAGGATCCGGCCAGCGCCCATATTCCGGTGGTTATGGTGACGGCGCTGTCCGATGTTGCCGACCGGGTGCGCGGGCTGGAGGCCGGGGCCGACGATTTCCTGACCAAGCCGATCAACGACGTCGCCCTGCTGGCGCGGGTTAAATCCCTGGTGCGCCTGAAGATGATGCTCGACGAGCTGCGGTTGCGCGAGGATACCAGCGAGCAGCTTGGCGCGATCGACGACCCGGTCGGCGCGGACGGGGATATCGGCGAGGGCGTCCGTGTCGTTCTGGTCGAGGACAATGACCTCAGCGCCGAGCGTCTGGAGCTGATCGCCAGCGAGGCCGGCTATCAGGTCGAGCGCTTCCGCGATTGCGCGTCGGCGCTCGAGGCGACAAAAGACAGCGGCGTCGAACTCACCATCGTCAGTCTGGACCTGGAAGATGAGGACCCGCTGCGGCTCTGCTCGCAGTTGCGCTCGGCTGAGTCGACCCGGCATCTGCCGGTGCTGCTGGTGATTGAGGACAGCGATACCAACCGTCTCGCCAAGGGGCTGGAGATCGGCGCCAACGACTACATCGTGCGGCCCTTCGACCGGCAGGAGCTCCTCGCACGTATGCGCACCCAGGTGCGTCGGCACCGGTACGAGCAGCGCTTGCGCGAGAACTACCGGCGCAGCATCTCAATGGCGCTCACCGACGCGCTGACGGGGCTCTACAACCGCCGCTATTTCGATACCCACTTCGAGACCCAGATCCGCCATGCTGCGGAGACCGGCAAGTCGCTGGCGCTGCTGATGCTCGATCTCGATCGGTTCAAGACGATCAACGATACCCACGGCCACAATGTCGGCGACGAGGTGCTGCGCGAGACCGCCCGCAGGCTGGCGGGCAATCTGCGCACGGTCGACATGGTGGCACGCTTCGGTGGCGAAGAATTTGCGATCGTGATGCCGGATACATCGCCCGAGATCGCGCTCACGGCGGCCGAGCGTCTGCGCGCGCGGATCGGTGACACCCCGTTCACGGTCAGCAGCGACGCGGCCGGGGAAATTACCGTTACGACCAGCATCGGCCTCGCGGTGGCCAGTCGCCACCCGGATGCGACCGACCTGCTAAAGCGTGCCGACTATGCGCTCTATGCCGCCAAGCGCGCCGGACGCAATACCGTCCATCTGTTTCCCGAGGACGCCGACTTCACGTCGGCCACCGGCACCGCAGCCTAGATCAAGATCGTCTCAGATCACAGTGATCTGAGACGATCTTGATCTGGCCCATATGTTTGGAGCACGATTCACGCGTCACACCAGATCATTGTGACACGATCGTGCTCCGAAGCGGTTTTCCGCAACGAACCTGGTCAAAACCAAAACGGCCGCCTTCGAGGCGGCCGTCCACGCGAGCTATCGCGCCTATCGCAGCGCGGTTATCCCTTCTTGAGCTTGGTTTCCTTGAACAGCACGTGCTTGCGCGCGACCGGGTCGTATTTCTTGAATTCGAGCTTCTCGGTCTGCTTCTTCGGGTTCCTCTTGGCGACATAGAAGAAGCCGGTCTCGGCAGTGCTCTGCATCCTGACGAGGATGTTGTCTTTCTTGGCCATGCGGCGGTCTTTCCTGCGGTATGCGGTGGCGTGACTGTCAGCGTTGTCCGAAACTTAGCGCGGCCCGGCTGCAAGTCAAGGCCGGGACGCCAAGGTCAGGAGGAGATCAGCTCTATGTAGGCGGATTAGCGCCCGGCCACCGAGGTATGTGACAGCTGCAGCGAGCGGATATACAGCGCATTGTCCTTGATCAGGCGCTTGGCGAAGGACAGATCGCTGTCGCCGCCTGACGCCGCCGGGCCGTTCGCCGCCGGGCAAATTCCACGCAGGCGGGTCAGGCGGTCATGGGTCGGCTTGCGCTGACGGCGCCATTGCAGAAGGGCTTCGGCGGTCCGGTGCCTGCCGGACTTGATCTCGGTGGCAAGCGCGCCCGGGTTTCCGTTGAGACCGACGGTGCAAATCGTGGGCAGCACGCCGAGATCCTGAAGCGTGTAGCCCGAGGGCGCATGGAAGCGCGACCATGTCAGCACCAGCTCGCCTTCATTGGGCAGCCGGAAAACGCTCTGGACGGTGCCCTTGCCGAACGAATTTGTGCCGACTAGGACCGCGCGGTTGAGGTCCTGCAGCGCCGCCGCGACGATTTCCGAGGACGATGCCGAGCGGCCGTTGATCAGCACCACCAGCGGCTTGCCACCGGCGATGTCTCCGGCGCCGGCGCTGTAGCGCTGGAAGCTGCCGGGATGGCGACCTTCGGTCGAGACGATCTGGCCGCCGGTCAGGAACATGTCCGAGACCTCGACCGCCTGGTCGAGCAGGCCGCCGGGATTGTCGCGCAGATCGAGGATCACGCCCTTGAATGCATCGCCCGATGCGCGCCGCGCCTTGCGGACAGCCCGCGCCAGCTCGGCGGAGGTGCGCTGATTGAACCGCGTCAGGCGCACATAGGCGATGCCGCCCTCGCGCTTGAGGAAGACCGTGCTCGCGATGACATGCGCGCGAACGATATTGATCGACAGGTTCTTGCGCGCAGATTTGCGGGCGACGCTGAGGCGGACTTGCGAGCCGTTGGGTCCGCGCAGCCGCTTGACCACATCGCGGAGCTTCATGCCCGTGATCGGTACACCGTCAATCTTAATGATCGCATCAGCCGCCTTGAGGCCCGACCGCTCGGCCGGTGTTTCCGGAAACACGATGACCACTTTGGTCACACCGTCGTCCTGGCGAATGCGGACACCAATGCCGACGAAGCCCGATCGCGAAGCCCGGTTCTCGCGCGCCTGATCGGCGGTGGCATAGCGGGAATAGCGGTCGAGGCGGAGGAGGGCGGCGTCGAATACGATTTTGTAGATGTCTTCGGCCGACGCCTTCTTGATGGCCGGCGAATAGATCCGGCTCGCCTGTACCACCGCCGTCGTCAGGTTGGCCCAACCGTCGATGTCGTTGGCCTTCGGCGCCTTGAAGGCGGCGACCGGCTTTTGACTACTAACCAGTTCGACCCGCCCCTTGGATTTGCGAACCGCGATGGCGCTGTCGAGCTGCGTGATGCCCTTCATTCCGCTCAGCGCTACGGTCTCCAACGAAACCCGATCAATGTAGCGTTCGCGGATATGCTGGAAGGCGATCCCGAAGACCCGTCCGGCCGCATTCTCGAAAGATTGCCCTCCGGTCTCGGTGGTGCTGGCGCACGCACTACCGAAGAGGACGAGAGCCGGAACGAGAACTCGGATCAGCAGGAGACACGGTGAGGCGTCGCGCGCCGAGGCTGTGAGGCTTTTCATGGCGGGTAATTTAATTGCGGAATGTCGCCCGGCACAGAAAAAAGTTTGGATTTTTGATAATTCGGTTAATGAGCGTGTTGTTGCAACACCCCGGCAGGTCCGGCTTTTACAGTTAATTCCGGCGCTTTCCGCGTCGTGGCCGCCCGCCGCCCGGCCGGTGTGAGCGGGCTTTTGGCTTGTGTCCGCGCCGTTGTTTGCCGTTCTTGGGGCCGGCATCCATGAGCTCCAGCAGGAGACTTCCGGTGATGGGATCGGCCTCGGCGAGGCGCACCTCGGCCGCATCGCCGAGGCGGTAGGCATGGCCGGTGTCTCGCCCGACCAGGCGGTGGCCGGTCTCGTCATGGTCATAATAGTCGCCGGGCAGGGTCGAAATCGGGACCAGCCCATCGGCCCCTGTTTCGACCAGAGTGATAAAAAGTCCAAACCGCGTCACCCCGTTGATGGTGCCGTCGAAGGTCGCCCCGACCCGGTCGGCGAGATAGGCCGCGGTGAACCGGTCGACGGCGTCGCGCTCGGCGGCGGCGGCGCGTCGTTCGGTATCTGAGATATGTCGGGCCGTCTCTTTCAGCCCCTCGCGCGCGTCCTGGCCGATCCCGCCTTGTCCGAGCTTGAGGGCGCCTATAAGCGCCCGATGGACAACCAGATCGGCATAGCGGCGGATTGGCGAGGTGAAATGGGCATAGCGTGACAGCGCCAGCCCAAAATGCCCGATATTGCCGGGGTTGTACTCGGCGCGGGCCTGGGCGCGCAGTACCAGCTCGTTCAGCAGCCGCTCGTGCGGCTCGCCTTTCGCCTTGATGAGCAGACGGTTGAGGTGCTCGGGCTTGACCACTTGGCCGCGCGCGAGCTTCAGCCCCACCGATTCGAGGAACTCCCGCAAGGCTTCGAGCTTTTCGGGGTCGGGTGCATCGTGAATACGGTAGATGCACGGCGCGCGCGCTTTCTCAAGCGCCTCGGCGGCGGCAACATTGGCCGTGATCATGAACGCCTCGATCAGTCGGTGCGAGACAAGGCGCGGCCGCAAGGCGACGCGTTCCACATGGCCTTCGTCGTCGAGGAAAATCTGGCGCTCGGGCAGATCGAGGTCGAGGGTCTGGCGGGCCTCCCTGGCGCGTTCCAGTGCCGCGTAGGCGCCCTTCAGCGGCGCCAGCACGTGATCGAGGAGGGGCGCGGTCTTCTCATCGCTTTGCCCGTCGAAGGCCGCCTGCACCTGCGCATAGGTAAGCCGGGCCGCCGAGCGCATGACCGTGCGGGTGAACTTGTGCCCAAGCAGGCGGCCGTCCTTGTCGATCCGCATATGGCAGGCCAGCGCCCCGCGATCCTCTTCGGGCTTCAGCGAGCACAGCCCGTTCGACAGCGCTTCGGGCAGCATCGGCACGACACGGTCGGGGAAATAGACCGAATTGCCGCGCTCGCGCGCTGCCCGGTCGAGCGCGCTGCCGGGCCGCACGTAGTGCGCCACATCCGCGATCGCCACGATGAGCTTGAAGCCCCCGGCATTCTTGGGATCGTCGTCGCCACCGGCCCAAACCGCATCGTCAAAATCGCGCGCATCCGCGCCGTCGATGGTGACCAGCGGCACCGCGCGCAGATCCTCGCGGCCTTCCGGCGCGACCGGCTTGGCGGCCTCCGCCTCGGCGATCGCCTGAGGCGCGAAGGCGGTTGGAATATCGTGGCTGTGGATGGCAATGAGGCTGATCGCCTGCGGCGCGCGCGTATCGCCCAGCCGTTCGATCACCCGCGCCTGACGCAGGCCCAGGGCGCGTCCGGGCAAGACTTCGGCCAGCACCAGGTCGCCGGGCGTGGCGCCGCCGGCATCGGCTTGGGTGACCGCCAATTCGTGCCGGAACTTGCGGTCGGTCGGGCGGATGCGGCCGCCGCGTTCCTGCCGCTCATAGACCCCCAGCACGCGGTCGGGCGCAGCCGAGATGCGGCGGATAACCCGGCCCTCGTAGTCACCCTCCGCCAGTTTGGTCAAGCGGGCCAGCAACCGCTCACCAACGCCGGCAGCAACGCGGCCGCCGCGCTCCGGCGCCATCAGGATACGCGGCGGCGGCTTGTCTTCGCGCCACTCGACAGGCTTTGCGATCAGCTCGCCGTCGGCGTCGATCTCGACGATCTCGACCACCGCCACTGGGGGCAGGGTGCCGGGCTCGCGCACGCGCTTGCGCCGCCGCTCGATCAGCCCCTCATCTGCAAGGGCCCGCAGGAGATCGCGCAGGGCGCCGCGTTGGCCGCCCTTGAGGCGGAACGCGCGCGCGATCTCACGCTCGCCCGGCTCGCCGCCCTGCGAGCGGATGAAATCCAGAACCTCGTCGCGGCTCGGAAAGGGTGCTTGTTTTTGCTTGGCTGCCAAATTCTGCCGGGTTCAGGCGGACGCCGGGGCGTTCCGTCGAGGAAGGCTCGCGCGCGACCGCGTCTTTCTGTTCGTCTCTATTCGGCCGCCGGTTCGGCGGTAGTCTTAGTGCTTGCGCTTTTGCCCGGAGATTTGCGCGGCGTAGCCTTCTTCCTTGGCTTGGTGGTCTTCTTGGCTTTGGTCGTTTTCTTCGTTGTTTTCTTCGCTGTTTTCTTGGCGGCACCGCCCTTGCCGCCCTTGGCCTTCGCTGCTTTGGCCGCGATCAGTTCGACCGCCTGGTCGAGCGTAATTTCTTCCACGCCCATATCCTTGGGCAAGCTGGCGAAGACGCGGCCATGGCGCACGTAAGGCCCGTAGCGGCCGACGCCAGCGCTCACCACCTTGCCGTCCTCGGGATGCTCGCCCAGGCGCTTGGTGTTGCCGCCATTGCCGCCGCGCCCCTTGTTCGGCTGGGCCAGCAGGTCAACGGCGCGGTTGAGGCCGATGGTCAGCACATCGTCGGTGGTCTCCAGCGATTTGTAAGTCTTCTCATGCTGGATGTAGGGCCCGTAGCGCCCGATGCCGGCCTTGATCACTTTGCCGCTTTCCGGATGCTTGCCAACCTCGCGCGGCAGCGAGAGGAGCTTACAGGCGAGATCGAATTCTATGCTCTCGGGCGGCAAGGTCTTCGGCAGTGCCACGCGCTTGGGTTTTTCCTCGTCTTCGGCGGCGCCGAGCTGCACATACGGCCCATACGGGCCGGTGCGGACCGAGATCGGCTTGCCGGTCTCCGGCTCGTTGCCGAGTTCGCGGGTCGCGCCATTGGCGCCGGCCTCGCCGTTGGCCACCGTGAGCGGGCTGGTGTAGCGGCATTCGGGATAGTTCGAGCAGCCGATAAAGGCGCCGAACTTGCCAAGCTTGAGCCCCAGGCGGCCGTCCTCGCATGACGTGCATTTGCGGGGATCGGGCTGGCCTTCGATCTGCGGAAAGAAATGTGGGCCCAACGCCTCGTCGAGCGCGTCGATCACTTGCGTGATCGTGAGATCCTTCGTGCCGTCGATCGCGGCGCTGAAACCGGTCCAGAAGTCGCGCAGCACGGCTTTCCACTGCATCGTGCCGTTGGAGACTTCGTCCAGCTTGTCCTCAAGGTCGGCCGTGAAGTCGTACTCCACGTAGCGCTTGAAGAAGTTGTTGAGGAAGGTGGTAACGACGCGGCCGCGATCCTCGGGCACGAAGCGCCGCGCATCGAGCTTCACATAGTCCCGGTCCTGGAGCACCTGAATGATCGAGGCATAGGTCGACGGCCGGCCGATGCCGAGCTCTTCCAGCTTCTTGACAAGGCTCGCTTCGCTGTAGCGCGGCGGCGGCTGGGTGAAATGTTGTTCCGGCGCGATCTCGCCGCGGCCCAGCGCCTCGCCCTGCTCCATGGCTGGCAGGTGTTTGTCTTGGCCGCCTGGGCCATTTGGGCCGCCTTCACCGCTCGCGCCGCTGTCGTCGCTGCTTTCTTGGTAGACGGCAAGGAAACCGTCGAAGGCCACCACCGAGCCGCTGGCGCGAAGCTCGGTACGCTTGTCGCCGGCCTCAATGCGGATCACCACCTGATCGAGCCGGGCGCTTTCCATTTCCGAGGCCACGGTGCGCTTCCAGATCAGCTTGTAGAGCCGCAGTTGGTCGCGATCGAGATGTTGGGCGACATCCCGCGGTTGGCGCATCAGGTCGGTCGGCCGGATCGCCTCGTGGGCCTCCTGCGCGTTCTTGGCCTTGGTCTTGTAGATGCGCGGCTTGTCCGGCAGATACGCGGCCCCGTATTTGCGCGATATAAGCGTGCGGCAGCCTTCGATCGCTTCGCGCGACAGGCTGACCGAATCGGTCCGCATATAAGTGATCAGCCCGACGGTCTCGCCGCCGAGATTGATGCCCTCATAGAGCTGCTGGGCAAGACGCATGGTCTGGCTGGCGGCGAAGCGCAGCTTGCGCGAAGCCTCCTGCTGCAGCGTCGAGGTGGTGAAGGGCGCGTAGGGGTTTCGCTTGACCTGCTTCTTTTCCACCGAGGCGATGGAAAAGCGTCCGGCCTCCAGCGCCGCGACCGCTGTCGCCGTCTTGTCCTTGTCGCCGAGCGAGAGCTTCTCGAGCTTCTTGCCGTCGAGATGGGTCAGGCGTGCGGTGAATTTCTGGTCGCGCGGTGTCGTGAACTCGACATCGACGGTCCAGTATTCTTCGGGATTGAAGACTTCGATCTCAAGCTCGCGCTCACAGATGAGGCGGAGCGCGACCGATTGCACGCGGCCGGCGGATTTGCTGCCGGGCAGCTTACGCCATAGTACCGGCGACAGCGTGAAGCCGACCAGATAGTCGAGTGCGCGGCGGGCGAAATAAGCTTCGATCAGCTCGTCATTGAGCTCGCGCGGATTGCGCACGGCGTCGAGCACCGCATCCTTGGTGACCTCGTGGAAGACCACGCGCTTGACGTCGATATCGTTCAGCGCACCCTTTTCGCGCAGCACCTGCTGGACGTGCCAAGAGATCGCCTCGCCCTCGCGGTCGGGGTCGGTGGCGAGATAAAGGTGCTCGGCGCCCTTCAGCGCCTTGGCGATCTCGGAGATGCGCGGGGCGGCGCGCTCGCTGACCTGCCAGCTCATCGCGAAGTCCTCGTCCGGCCGCACCGAGCCGTCCTTGGCCGGCAGGTCACGCACATGGCCGAAGCTGGCCAGCACCGTGTACCCGCTGCCGAGGTACTTGTTGATGGTCTTTGCCTTGGCCGGCGATTCGACGACGACGACGTCCATGAAGACCTTGAACGTTGAGGGACCCGAAGCGGCACTGTGACCGCCCGATGGTTACTCGATGATTAACGACACCCGTCCGCCCGGGTGGCGCTCGATGCGTCCGGCAAGCTCAAGTTCGAGCAGAACCACCGCGACGAGAGCCGCAGACACTTGGCATTCGCGGATCAGTTCGTCAACTGCTGCCGGCGTCGGAGAGAGCAATTCGACGATGTTTTTTCTTGCCGCGTCGAGACCGTCGGGTGATGGCGGGCCGTCAGACGACGCTTTGAAGGTGGAGCCGGCCGGCTCTGCGAGCGGCCGTATCATCTGCTTGGAGACCGCCTGCAGTATGTCTTCTGCCGTTTCGGTCAGCGTGGCGCCTTGGCGGATCAGATTGTTCGTGCCTCGGGCTCTCGGATCGAGCGGCGAGCCCGGAACCGCGAACACCTCGCGGCCTTGTTCCAGCGCCATCCGCGCGGTGATCAGCGAGCCCGACCGGGGCGCGGCCTCGACCACCACGACACCCAGCGAAAGCCCGGAGATCAGCCGGTTGCGGCGCGGGAAATGCCGGGCGATCGGCTCGGTGCCGGGCGGCGATTCGGCCAACACGACGCCGCGCGCGAGGATGTCCTCGTAGAGCGTCTGATTTTCCTTGGGATAGACAACGTCGATCCCGCCAGCGACCACGGCCACCGTGCCGCTGGCCAGCGCGCCTGTATGTGCGGCGGTATCGATGCCGCGCGCCAGACCGGAGATGACGGTTACCCCGGCGCTGCCGAGATCGGCAGCGAGCTGGCTGGCCAGGCGCCGGCCGTTGGCCGATGCGTTGCGCGCGCCGACAATGGCGACCATCGGGCGCTCCAGCAAATCCGCGTCGCCGAGCCGCGCGATCAGCGGCGGGGCGTCCTCGATCGCGGCAAGCGCGCGCGGATAGTCCGGCTCGCCATGCGCGATCAGCACCGCGCCGATTTTCTCGATCCGCGCCAGTTCGCGTTCCGCCACATCCTTGGGACAGATCTTTATCTTGCGCTTGCCGCCGCGGCCTGCGAGCGCGGGCAGGGCTTCCAGCGCCGCGCCCGCCGAGCCGTAATGCGCCAGCATATGAAAAAACGTGATCGGCCCGACATTCTCGCTGCGGATCAGACGCAGCCAGTCGGTGCGCTCCGATTGGTTGAGTTTTTGACGATGCTGCCCGGTCACGCGTCAACTTCACCCTGCGCCAAGGGCGGGTCAAGTGCTGGAGATCAAGTCTGGCGGCTCAAGACCGGCCGTTCAGTCGGCTCAGGGTATCTCCTGATCGAACCGGTAGGGCGCCGTCGGCCGGTTGACGAACGGCGCAATGGCGTCGCCGGTCACGAATGTCGCCCCGGCCGCCACCGTCGCCGAAAACAGCTCGTCGGTGTCGACGCCGAAAAAGTGGCTGTTCATGCCGCCCGCATTGGCGCCGCGAACGAAGCGGCCGATGGCGTCCTCGATCGCCGCATCGCTCATGCGCCGAACTTCGCGCTCGCTCAAATCACACCCGATCGATTTGACGCCGACTGGGGCATAGCGCCGAACATCGGGCTCAAGCAGCGAGATGCGCAAGTTCAGCGCCTTGACCGCGGTCCGGTAACGGCCGGCGACCTCGACGATGCGCGACACCGGCAAGGTCGGCACCACGCCGACCAATTCCAGTACAAGATGATCGCGGACCAGCGCGTTGACCGCCTGCAGGGACCGCAATACGCGATGAGTGTTGGTGAGCGAGCGCAGATTGGCCATGGCGCCGATGATCGTTTCGTGACCGGAGACGATCGATTCCTGCGCGTCCTTGATGACGCGCCGCACCAGTAACAAATCCATGGCGAGCACGAGTTCGTCGGACCCGTGCTGGGGATAGGCGGCGCTACCGGTGACCCACTCGCCGCGCAACTGCCGGCGGCGGGGCAGGCCGACAAAAATGCCGACCGTCTGGTTGGGGACGTGGAGCATCGGCCGGTAGGTGGTTGACAGCGGCTCTGAATCGACCGAATCGGCGCCCAGGTCGGCGCGAATTTTCCGGGCGTCGGCTTCGCCGTCCAGAGCACGGTCGAGATCGTCGACGGTGGCATTCTCCGGGTTGGGCAACAGCTTGTCGACCCGCGCGGTGATCACCTCTGCGGTGATCGTGTCATCGAACTCGCTGTCCTGCATCAGCAGCAGGCAGATCTCGCGGCTGATCGCCTCGGCATGCCAGGCCGCCTCGCGTTCGGAGAGTTCGCCGAACACGACGATGAAGGCGTGATCCCGGTAGCGCGTGAAAACGTCGACGGGATCCAGCCTGTCGCTGAGCACCATCTCGGCCAGCGTCATTGCGCGTTCGGCCAGGGTGCGCCAGCGCTCGCCGGCTTGCTCGCGCGCATCGCCCAGATTGACCATCTGGACCTTGCCGGCGCTCGGCCTGATGCCGCGGGTCTGGATGCTGGTGAGAATGCGCTTGACGGCGTCGTGGTCAACTGCGGCGACCGGTGCCGTGTCGACCGCTACCGGCTCTTCGGCACGATCGCGTTTTCGCGATCGGGCCGGCGCGGGGCGGGTGTAGTCGGGATGATCCTCGGCGCTTGGATTCAGCAGCCGGTAGAGCCAATCGACCAGGCGCGCGAAGAGCCCGGGCGAGGGATCGCGCCCGCCGCGCTTGGCGCCGCCGCGGGGCGTGCGCGCCAGTATGCGATCTCCGTCTGCCATGCCCTATTTGTAGGGCACCGACGTTAACAATCCGTTGGGAATAAAGGGCGAAATCGCCCGATTACGGGCGTACGCCAAGCCGCTCCAGATTGGTCTTGGTGCGCCAAAGCGTCGGATCGATCTTTAGCGCGGCGCGATAGTCGCGAATGGCGAGTGCGCGCTTGCCGAGCTTTTCATAGGTCAGACCCCGATTGTTGAAGGCATAGGCATTCTTCGGGGTGATCTTGAGCGCCGTCTCGAAATCGACGATCGCCTTATTGTACTTCGCCAAACGGTAGTAGGTAAGCCCCCGGTTCACGTAAACCGCGGCGAGCTGGTGCCCTTTCAGTCCCTTGGCCTGGATCGCGCGCTTGAAGTAGCCGAGCGCCTCGCGGAGCTTGCCCTGCTTGGATGCCTCCATGCCATAGCGCGCATCATCCTCGCCGGCCGGCCCGGCCAGTACCGTCCCGGGCGCAATGAGCGCCCATGCGAGGGCCCAAGTGAGCGCGCAAGTAAGAGCCCAAGCGAAAGGCTTGGCGGAACGGGAGGATCGAGCCACGGGGACGGCCTTTCGGAACACATGGGTCTGTGACGCCGCCGCGCTGGGGGACGGAGCGTTATCCTCACCAGTCTAGCGGCACGCTCAGCCCGTCTCAAGCCGGCACGGCCGGATCACTGAACCTTGGAGCAGCGCAGCGTTCCGGTCGGGTCCTTCATGTCGGTGATCACACAGGCGCGGGCCAGTCCGCTCTTGCGGTTGAGTATCCACAGACCGGCGCGAAAGCGCCCCGGCTGGCGCGGATGCCGGCGGATTTGCATCAGATAGTATTGGCCCGCCGGGCCGCTGCCGGTCCACGCGGAACACTTCATCACCGGCGTGCCCGGCTCGGCCTCGTCATTCAGCACGCAGAGCCGTATGCGTCCGTTCGCGCGGTTGAATACCCAGATGCCGAGCCGGTAGGCGCCCGGCGTGTCGGTCGGCAGCCTGGCCTGCTGGAACTGGTGCTGCTGGGCATAGGGCACGCGCGCGCCGGCGGTTCCGGCGGCGGCCGTCAAGACAAGCGCCACGCCCAGCGCGGCCGGGATGAGCATCCTTGGCAGTCGGGTCATTGCGTCCTCGAATGTTGTCCAGGGGAAAATTGTACAGACGGACAGTTGTCCGGGATAATCGTTTCGACGCGCCCAAACGCCTCATCGCACTGACGATGCATTGGCGCCCAGCCTAGCCAACTTCATGGCCAGACTATGGCGATTCTGCGTTAATGCGGCGTTTAGAAAACGCTTTTGTTATCAGGATTTGAACCTGTTTTCTTGCGTCCAATCTTAGGCTCCCTGCCGGTCGCCAGCCGGGCGATGTTCTGCCAGTGGCGCAGCCAGACCAATGCCGCCGTGAGGGCCGCAAGCTCCATGATCTGGGGGTCGGCGAGCCACCAGGCGAAACCCGGCGCCGCGGCCAGTGCGATCAGCGCGGCCAGCGAGGAGTACCGGAACACGGCCGCGGTCACGAGCCAAACAAGACACGCCGCCAGACCGACTTTCCAGGCGATCGCTAGTAGTATGCCGAGCGCGGTCGCAACCCCCTTGCCGCCGCGAAATTTGAGCCAGATCGGCGCCATATGACCGATCAGCGCGCCAATACCGGCGAGCACGGCGGTATCCGGGCCCCAGATCCGCGCCACCAGCACCGCCGCGGCGCCCTTGCCGCCGTCGAGCAGCAGAGTCGCCAGGGCCAGGCCCTTGTTTCCAGTGCGCAGTACGTTTGTGGCGCCGATATTGCCGGACCCGATCTTGCGGATATCGCCAATCCCGGCGATCCTGGTCAGCACGATGCCGAAGGGGATCGAGCCCAGCACGTAGCCGCCCATGATGGCTGCTGCAAGATACGGCCAGGAGAACTGCCAGGAAATCGGATCGGGCATCGACCGGCTCGCCAATTGAATGGAGCGATCGCCATTCTAGAGCCATTTGGATCGCCGGGGCAGCAATCTGCCAACTCGCGGGCGATCAAGCCGGCGTCAGTCGTCCACCGGCAGATAATGCGCGAGCACGTGGTCGATCGTATCGCCGTCGCTGAAGGGCACCGCGACACCGCGATAGCTGCGGTTGTCGAACTGCCCCGGAATGACGGTCGTGGCAGCCACAGGCTGGCGCTGCATGGCGGCGTTGCGGGCAACGCTCACGATCCATTCGGTCAGGGCGAACTGGGGCGCCTCGTCGTCATCGGTGGCGCGGGCGAGACCGCCGGGAAACGAGCTCACTGGATCGATCGAACTTTCGATCTCGATCGTTTCGCCGTTATCGCTGACGCGAAACAGAATGCTGAACGGCCAAAAGAAGGAGACCATCTTACGGTCAATTTCCGCAGCCGCCGGAAAGCGCCGGGGTCCGCGCAATCGCGACCAGTAGCCGACGAGATCGCTCGAGCCGTTGCTTTGGTCCGGACGCGCGATCGCCCGTTGACGGCGGATCGGGACCGTCTCCAGCGAGGCGCTGTGATGGTTGGCGGCGGCGTTTGGATTTGTGTCTTCGCTTCGCCGTGCGGCGCGCGTGCGCGCATGGAGTTTGCGGGCAAAGCCGCCTGGCATCATTTCTTGCCTTTCGCACGGTCCGGCTTGGTCAGGGGGCCGGCCCCGCCGCCATCCACGCAGGCGCAGTCGCCGCCGCGAATGTGCGGCGCCGCCTCGGCGAGGTATTTGTCGAGCGCCTTCATCACCATCTGCTGGGCGGACATGTGCAGATGAACTGAAGCCAGGCGCATGCGGATATGCTGGTCTTCGTTCAGCCGCAGCGTGAACCGACGCTTGTCGTTGTCCGGATCGGCGGCCTTGGCCGACTTGCGCGACTTGGTTGCCGCGGCGGCCTTGGCGGCGCCCGGCGTGGTGCTGACGAGCCTGGGAGGCGCCGGTCGGTTTTCCGACGGCTCGACTTCCTTCAGCTCCAGACGCGAGGGACCGGCCGCGCCCTTGCGGGCCATCAGCGATCCAGTGAGCGATGCGGCGCGACGGGTCATGACTGCCTCGCGGTCGCCAGGCCGCGTTGGCCGAACACTTTTCGGCGCGCGGTTGACTGGCTTTGCATGTTGAGAACGGTCGGGCGAGCCCCCTTGTTCAGGCGACCTGACAAGTACTGCCAGAGCTGGGATATCTCTTGCGACGACGGAGAATTGGGGTCGAGCTCCATCACGGTCCGGCCGTCGATCATGCTGGCTGCGAAGTCCGTGCGGCCGTGGACCGTCACCGGCGCAACCGTACCGTGCTGCGATAGCGCAATCGCCGCCTCCGCGGTGATCCGCGCGCCCGGGGTGGCGGCATTGATCACGAAACACAGCGCCTTTCCCCAGCGCTCGACGATTTCCACGGTGGCGCCGGCGGCGCGCAGATCGTGCGGGCTCGGCCGGGCCGGAATGATCACCAGATCGGCCATTCGCACGACCGTCTCGATGGTGCCGGTAATCGCTGGCGGCGTGTCGAATATGACGAGCTTGATCCCCGAATTGCGCATCGCGTCCAGGTCGGTGCGCACGCGGGAGATATCGGTGTGGGCAAACAGCGGCGTTTGCGCGCGGCGCTCGTTCCACCAATCGGCAAGGCTGCCTTGCGGGTCGGTGTCGATCAACGCCGTTGGCCCCCAGCCGGTGCGTTCCGCCTCGACCGCGATGTGGCCGGCCAGCGTCGTTTTGCCGGATCCGCCTTTTTGCGAGCTTAGTGCGATGACTTTCATGATCTATCAGTCGCCCCTAATGCCGGTGAACGCCGGGCCCCCAACTCGCACGCCGCAGGTGATTGCGACCCGATTTCGAGTGCACGGGGGTCAACAGAGTCATGGCGGTTTCGTGAAGTTTCGTTATATTCGTTGCCGGATGCAGTCTTTTTTAGTCCCCGGAACTTAACGTCAAGTAAATAGATACTTTGGTTAATTAAATAATAATACGATATATTTATTTAAAATTGCTACCATCTCAAGAAAATGTCCACGTATTTTGAGTATTCCTGGCGTATATAGAAATCGATATTACCTCGCGGTCAACCGGGGCCGGTTGGCCAGCGCGGATTGACCGGCGCAGGTTGGGAGAACGGTTAGGCGACCGCCGCGGTTATATTGTCAAAAGTAAAAAGCGTGCGTCCGGCAACTACCGTTCGCAGCGCCCGGCCTTGCACCGGCGCATCATCGAAGGGCGAGTTCTTCGACTTGGAGCGGAATTGATCGGAATCGATCCGCCACGGCCGATCGAGGTCGAACAGGACGAAATCGGCCGGCGCGCCCTTGGCCAGGCGTCCAAGCGGCAGGCCGAGCAATTCCGCGGGCTTCACCGTGAGGCAGGCCAACAGCGCATTGAGGCTCATGCGGCCCTTGTGAACCAGCGCGAGCGACAGAGGCAGAAGCGTTTCCAGCCCGACGATCCCGAATTCGGCCTGCGCGAATGGCTGGCGCTTGCTGTCCTGGTCATGCGGCGCGTGGTCGGAGGCAATAACGTCGATGGTGCCGTCGGCAAGCCCTTCGACGATTGCCTCGCGGTCGGCTTCGGCCCGCAGCGGCGGGTCGAGCTTGGCAAAGGTCCGGTAGTCGCCAACCGCCGTTTCGTTGAGGGTGAAGTAGGGCGGGGCGGTGTCGCAGGTCACGCGCAGGCCGCGGGCCTTGGCGGCGCGGACCGCCTCGACGGCTGCCGCGGTCGAGATGTGGGCGGCGTGATAACGCCCCCCGGTACTCTCGACCAGCCGCAGGTCGCGCTCGATCATCATCACTTCGGCCACGGCGGGAATGCCCGAAAGGCCGAGCCGTAACGCGACCTCGCCGGCATTCATGTCGCCGTCCTTGGCCAGGGTCGGCTCCTGCGGGTGCTGGACGAGGAGGGCGTCGAAGGTGCGCGCGTAAAGGAGCGCGCGACGCATCACTTGGGCGTTGGCAATGGCGCGGCCCCCGTCGGTGAAGGCGACCGCCCCGGTCTCCGAAAGCAAGCCCATTTCGGTCAGTTGAGCGCCTTCCAGCCCGCGCGTCGCCGCGCCGTAGCAGAACACCTTGGTGCCCCGCACCTCGCGCGCGCGCCGGGCGATGAATTCGAGCACCGCCACATCGTCGATCGGCGGGTTGGTGTCGGGCAGGCAAACCATGGCGGTGACGCCGCCGGCCGAGGCGGCGGCGCTGGCGGTTTCGATGGTCTCCTTGTGCTCGTCGCCGGGTTCGCGCAGCTGTACCCGCATGTCGACCAGTCCCGGCGCCAGGCAGCCGCCGGCGCAATCGACGATCATGGCATCGTGCGGCGCGCCGTCCTTGAAAAGCCCCGACCCCAGATCGGCGATCTCGCCGCCGACGGTCAAGAGATCGCCCATGGTATCGAGCCCGCTCGCCGGGTCGAGCAGCCGCGCATTCAGATACGCCGTGCGTCCCGAGGGTCCGCCTGTGATCACGCTCATATCTCGTTGCTCATGGTGGCGGCTCGGCCAGGCCCGCATCGACATTGCGGGTCAGCACCTTGAGGACCGCCATGCGCACGGCGACGCCCATCTCGACCTGGGTCTGGATGGCGCTGCGGCCGAAATCGTCGGCGACCTCGCTGTCGATCTCCACGCCGCGGTTCATCGGACCCGGATGCATGACCAGCGCGTCCGGCTTGGCCGCGCTGAGCTTGGCGTAATCAAGCCCGAAGAAGCGGAAATACTCCCGGGTCGACGGCACGTACGAGCCCTGCATGCGTTCGGTCTGCAGGCGCAGCATCATCACCACGTCGCAATCGGCGATGCCGCGCCTCATGTCGTGGTGGACTTCCACGCCAAGCCGCTCGAAGGTCGTGGGCACCAGCGTCGGCGGGCCGACCACGCGGACCCGCGCGCCCATGGTGGTGAGCAGCAGGATGTTGGAGCGCGCGACCCGGCTGTGCGCGAGGTCGCCGCAAATGGCCACGGTGATCCCGGCAAGGCGCCCAAGGCGCGCGCGGATCGTCTGCGCGTCGAGCAAAGCCTGGGTTGGATGTTCGTGGCTGCCGTCGCCGGCATTGATCACGGCGCAGTCGACCTTTTCGGCGAGCAGCTTGACGGCGCCGCTTTCAGGGTGGCGGACGACCAGTATGTCGGGGTGCATCGCGTTCAGCGTGACGGCGGTGTCGACCAGCGTCTCGCCCTTCTTGATGGCGCTGTCGGCGACCTGCATGTTGATGACGTCGGAGCCGAGGCGCTGGGCCGCCAGCTCGAACGACGTCCGCGTCCGCGTCGAGGTCTCGAAAAAGAGGTTGATCACCGTGCGGCCGCGCATGGTCTTGCGCTTCTTGCCGGGCCGCCGGTTGGCCTGCGAATAGCGTTCGGAAAGATCGAGGAGGAGGGTGATCTCCTCCGGCGAGAGCCCCTCGATTCCCAAAAGATCCCGGTATGGGAAGACGACGCTCGGGACCGGTGCGGGGGCAGTCATTAAAGGCTCAATATAAGGATGCCCCCGTGCCCCCCGCAAGGCTTCTCGGGTGCTTCAATTTGCCCCTTTTGGGTTCTTTCGAGGTTAATGGGTTTTTTGAGGCTTATCCTTGTGCCGCCCGCGCCCGTCGCTGTTCCCTGTACCAGACATAAATGCCCGCCCCGGTGATTATGGCCGCCCCCAAAATGGTCCATTGGTCGGGCCGCTCGGCGAAGATCAGCAGGCCGTAGAGCGCGGCCCAGACCAGATGGGTATAGGTGAAGGGCGCCAATCCGGAGGCCGGGGCGCGCCGGTAGGCCAGAAAAATCAGGTAGTGCCCGACCGCCCCAAGGATGCCCGGCACCGCCAGCCAGAACCAGTCGCCGGCAACCGGGGCCGACCAGAAGATGGGTACCGCAAGGGAGAGCGGAACGGTTCCGACCAAGGCCGTGTAAAAGACGGTCGAAACCGGCGATTCGGTCGGACCCAGGACGCGGGTCGCCATCGCGTAGGCGGCATAGCAGAGCGCCGCACCGAAGGCCATCACCGCCCCCCAACTGATATCGCCGCCAGGGCGCGCGATGATCACGACGCCGACAAATCCCACGATCACACCAGTCCAGCGGTGCAAACCAACCCGTTCGCCCAGCACCGGCCCCGACAACACCACAATCAACAAGGGTCCCGCGAAGAGGATCGTTGTCGCGTCCGCCAGCGTCATCGTTTTCACGGCTGCAAAGAACAGCACGGTGAGCGATACGATCAGCAGCGAGCGCAGCACCTGCAGCCCCAGACGGCGGGTGCGCACGAGCTCGATGGGCCGGAATCGGACCAGCAGCAAACCCAGCAAAACGAAATGGACGACGTAACGCGCCCAGGCGACCATGATCGGCGAGTGGCCGCGCGCGATCAGGTACTTCGCCACCGCCTCCATGCCCGCGAAACAGGCCAGCCCCACGATCAGCAACCCAGCGCCGATCGCGACCGACTGGCCGATCTCCGCGTTCGGCGCGCCCGCGCTCATGCGCCGCGTTCGGTCCTGGGGATTGCCCCGCACCGGGCAGGCTGGTTTCTCATGCGGCGTCTTTCGCGGGCGTCATGGAAGGTGGCGCAAGACTAGCATGGCCGCCGTCAACCACGATATCGTGGCCGGTGCATGGGGCAGGGCAGCGAGGGACATGGGTGCATGGACGACCGATTGGTCAAATATCTCACACATTACCGGGCGGCGCGGACAGACGATCTGCCGGCGCTGGAAGCGGAAATCTGGGAGGCCTATGGCGCCGAGCGGGCGGTGATCGCCCTCGACATGAGTGGGTTCTCGCGCCTCACCGATCGGCGCGGCATCCTGCATTTCCTGTCGCTGATCCAGGATATGCGCGAGACCACCCGCCCGATCGTCGAGGCCGGCGGCGGCCAGGTCGTCAAATACGAAGCCGACAATATGTTCGCCGTGGCCCCGAGCGCGGACATGGCGTTCGATCTCTCGGCGGCGATCGTCGCGCACTACGCCGCCGGCAATCGTGAGCGGGATGAGGATGCCCGGATCAATGTCTCGATCGGCATCGATTCCGGCCGGCTGTTGCTAATCCCCGGGGTCGAGCTCTTCGGCGCCCCGGTCAACTTCGCCTGCAAGCTCGGGGAGGATGTCGCCCGGCCGGGTGAGATCCTGATTACCGAGAACGCGTATGCCCTGTTGAGCGGCGGCCGCGGGGCCGGGGCCAGGCGCGGCCGCTGCGATGTAGGCGGGATCCCGGTCGAGGTCCGGTCGATCCGGCCCTGATGTCCGGCCATCGGCCAGCTAAATCGCGGGTATGCCGGCGCTTGCGGAAAAGCGGCTCGCCAGTTGATTTGCTATCATGGTGACCCGCCATTAAACTTTTGCTGCGAGGTTGACGGCGAGACGGCCCCAAATCAACGGGGGTCGATGCTGGTGATTTCGGGAACACGGCGACCATGCAATCCTACCGCGTCGGCCGCAGCCGGAACTGCGATGTCAGGCTCAACGACGAATCGATCTCCCGCGAGCACGCCGTCATCGTGCCGCGCGGCGACAACGCGTTCGAGCTCAACGACGACGGCAGCATGCACGGCACATTCATCGAGCAGGACGGCGCCTGGATCGAGGTCACCGAAACGGTGGTGATCAGCGGCGATGCCTCGGTGATGCTCGGCCGCTTCCAGACGTCCATCGGCGAGCTTTTGACCGACTTCGCGGTGACCAGCGAGCAGACCGAAGGCGATCCCTACGATCGGGTCTCGCGCCGCCGCCGCCGGCTCGCCTCGATCGTCGCGATGGACGTGGTCGGCTACAGCGCCCAGATGCATGTCGACGAGACGCGCACGCTGGCGGTTCTACGCGACGTTCGTTCCGGGGTGCTCGATCCCTGTCTTGAGGAGTTCGGCGGCCGCATCTTCAAGGAGATCGGCGACGGCTTCATGCTCGACTTCAACAGCGTCAACGACTCGGTCATGTTCGCGGTCGAGATCCAACGCCTGATGATCGAGCGCAACGCGCGCGCGCCCGAGCATCGGCGTATGGAGTTCCGCATCGGCATCAATGTCGGCGATGTGATCGTGCAGGGCGACGATCTGATGGGCGAGGGCGTCAACATCGCCGCCCGCCTCGAGCCGATGGCGGAAGCCGGCGGCATATGTCTTTCCGGCGTGGTGCGCGATCTGGTCAAGGCCAAGCTCGATCTTGGTTTCAAGAGCCTCGGCGATAAGCAGTTGAAGAATATCGCCGACCCGGTGCGCGTCTATGCGCTCGGGGGCACGGTGTCGGCGACCAAGCGAACCAAGCCGAAAAAGAAAAAGGGCTTCCTGCCGATCTGAGCCGCCTCGCCGCGGCGCGGCCTTTCCCCTTGGCGGGATATCTCCGTTCTCACGCCTTCCGCGATTGACGCCGGTCAATGACCTCGGCAGGCATCGGTGAATTCTGCTATGAAGCAACACGCCGCCACCTGCTGCCCCGACGTGACGGTCCCATGCTTGATACGCGCACTGCCGGCGCCGACGAAACGGAGCGAACCGGCGCCAACGCGCCGCACCGCAAGTCCGCGTTGGCAATCTTGGTCTGGCGCATATGGGCGGTTGCGCGGCTGCTGCTTGGCACCGCGCGCGATCTGTTGCCGATCGTGCTGGTTGTCGCCTTCTTCCAGATTGTGGTGCTGCAGCGGCCGTTTCCAAATCTGGAGATGATCGTCGTCGGCCTCTTGATGGTCACGGTGGGGCTGGCGCTGTTTTTGCGCGGGCTTGAGATGGCGCTCTTTCCGATCGGCGAGACCATGGCGGAAGCCTTCGCCCGAAAGGGCTCGATTTTCTGGCTGCTGCTCTTCGCTTTTGCGCTCGGCTTCGGGACGACCGTTGCCGAGCCGGCGCTGATCGCGGTTGCCGGCGAGGCCGCCAAGGCGATGGCCGAGGCCGGGATTGTCGATCAGGCGCCATCTGCGCTGGCCGGTTATGCCACCGGGCTTCGGCTTACCGTCGCGGCGGCGGTCGGTATCGCCCTGGTGATCGGCGTCTTGCGGATCCTCAAGGGCTGGCCTATCCATTGGGTGATCGTGGGCGGCTATGTGATCGTGGTCGGGCTGACCGCGCTGGCGCCGCGCGAGATTGTCGGCATTGCCTATGACTCGGGCGGGGTGACGACCTCCACCGTGACTGTGCCGTTGGTCGCCGCCCTTGGCGTTGGTCTTGCCACGGTGATCAAGGGCCGCAACCCGTTGGTCGACGGCTTCGGGCTGGTGGCGCTTGCCAGTCTCACGCCGATGATCTTCGTGCTGATCTACGGCATGGTGGTGTGAGCGATGGGTGCCTTCACCATCGCCGCAATCGCTCAGTCCCTGCTTTCGACCGTCGCCGACGTGCTGCCGATCGCGGTCATTTTGCTGGTCTTCCAGCTTGCCGTGTTGCGACGGCCGATCCCGCGTTTGCGCCAAGTGCTGGTCGGTCTTGTTTATGTCGTGCTGGGGCTGGCGCTGTTTCTGGTGGGGTTGGAGCAGGCGCTCTTTCCGCTCGGCAAGGTGATGGCGCGCCAGCTCACCGATCCCGGCTTTATCGCCGCGGGCCCCGGCGCCGCGATTGGCTGGACCGATTATGGCTGGGTCTACGCCTTTGCCTTTGCCATCGGCTTCTCGACCACGATCGCCGAGCCGGCGCTGATCGCCGTAGCGCTGAAGGCGCGCGAGGTTTCCGGCGGTGCGGTCAATGCCTGGGGGCTGCGCATCGCGGTGGCGCTCGGCGTGGCCATCGCGATCGCGGTCGGCGCCTTTCGGATCGTCACCGGAACGCCGCTTCACCTCTACATGATCGGCGGTTATCTGATCGTGATCGCGCAGACCTGGCTGGCGCCGCGCGACATCATTCCGCTGGCCTACGATTCCGGTGGGGTGACGACCTCCACCGTGACCGTGCCGCTGGTCGCCGCCCTCGGTCTCGGCCTCGCCTCGACTGTGCCCGGCCGCAGCGCGCTGCTCGACGGTTTCGGGTTGATTGCGCTTGCGAGCCTCTTTCCGATGATCACCGTGATGGGGTATGCCCAGATCGGCGCCGCGCGGGCCCGCCGACGCGCGCGGCGCTCCGATGACCGCCAGAGTGCTCACCGCCTGGGTGCGCCGTCGGATCCTCCCGAGGAGAAAACGTCATGAAGTTCAAGCTCATCGTCGTTCTGGTCGAGGATGCCAAGACCGACACCGTCACCGAGACCGCCCGCCGGGCCGGCGCCACCGGCTGCACCGTCATTACCAGCGCGCGCGGCGAGGGCCTGAAGCCCAAGAAGACCTTCTTCGGGCTCGATCTCGCGGGCCAGCGCGACGTCGTGATGTTGCTGGTCGAACAGCATATGAGCCGCCAGATCCTGGAAACCGTCGCGGCGGCGGGCCGCTTCGAGGAGGAGCCAGGCACCGGCATCGCCTTTCAGATCGACATCGAGGACGCGATCGGGCTCGGCACCCAGATCGCGTCGCTGGAAAAGGAAATCGAGGACCAGATATGACCGAGCAACCGTACATCTCGGTCCGGGACGTGATGTCGCCGGCCCCCCAGACCATCGACGGCCTCGCCCCGGTGAGCGAGGCGATCGCGATCATGCGCGATCACAACATGAGATCGCTGGTCATCGACAAGCGCCACAAAGGCGATGAGTGGGGCCTTATCGTGGTGCAAGACATCGCCGAGAGGGTGATCGGCCTCGATCGCTCCCCTGAGCGGGTCAGCGTTCACGAGATCATGTCGAAGCCGGTCATCACCGTCGATTCGGAGATGGACATCAAATACGCGATCCGCCTGCTCAGCCGCTTCGGCCTGTCGCGCGCGCTGGTGGAGGAAAAGGACGAATTGATCGGCCTCGTCACCCTGAAGGACATGGTCTTCCGCTACGAGGGCTAACGGCCGAGGCGATTGCGTCTCATACCGGCGAGCGCCGGATTCCACCCGTCACCCCGGATGCGATGCGGCACGTGGAGCTGCCTCGCTGATCCGGAGTCCACACGATCGTCCGGCGGAGGCTGGTGGATCCCGTGTCAGCACCGCGGCACTGCGTGCTGCAGCGCGCACGGGATGACAGTATTGATGCGGGTCGTTTGGTCCTTGCCGCGCGCTCAGCCTTTGGTGTCCGCCTCACGCGCCGCCATGCGCTTGGCCATCTTCTGCACCAGATTGTCGGCGATGCCCGGGCGCGACCATGGACAGACCACCAGGCACAACCCGCAGGTCTTGTTGTCGACGAAGTAGGGCACGCATTTGTCGAAGTCGACGTACCATTTTCGTGTCCCGCGGACCATCTGCTTCTCGCGGTAGATCGCATCGGGCGGGCAGGCGTTCGAGCAAAGCTGGCAGCTCTCGCAGAATGCATCGCCGCCGAAGACATCGGGCCGGTCGGCGATCAGCGGCATGTCGGTCGTCACCATGGCGAGGCGAATGCTCGATCCATACGTCCGGTTGATGATCGAGCCGTGCTTGCCGAGCTCGCCCAGCCCCGCCTCGATCGCGGCGGGGATCATCAGCACGTCCTCGGTCATCGGGCCGGTTTTCGCCTGGGCGACGTGGCCCCGGTCGCGGATCCAGTTGGTGAGGTGCTTTGCGGTGCTGCCGGCCCGCTCATACTGGTGCATGACCTCGATGTAGGCGTTCTCGTCGGGCGCCTGTTTCATGTTGTCGTAGACATGGGAAAAGCCCAGCATGACGGCCCAGGCGCCGGCCGGCTGCGGGCGGTCCTCGTAGGTCCATTCCGGCCGGTAGGCGCAGATGCCGACGACGTCCGCTCCAACCTCGAGCGCGGCCGCCTTGATCGCCGCCGTCCATTCGGCCGGCGATTTCTCGATCGTTTCGGGCGCCAACTCGTGCACGGGGATCGCATCCATGCGTTGGCGGTAGCGGCGCGACTCGACGATCCGCTCATTGTCCTTGTCGCGGCCGTAGAAGTAGTACAACACCGCCTCATGGGCGATCGAGCCGTCGGTGCGCCAGAAGACCGGGCGCGGCACGCCGTGTTCGCTCTCGCCAAGCCCGTTCACCGTGTTGCCCGAGGCGTCGGGCCATACGGCCATGACATCGGCGCTTGCTTGATAGACATCTCGGTCATCGGGCATGGGCGGACGCCTCAGTGCGATCATATTGTCCGATAACAGACTAACACGAGCCAGTGGCGAAAACCCCCAGTCGAGAATCCCCAGTCGAAAATCCCCAGTCGAAAATCGCCAGCCGATTTAGATCGCGTCTTTCTCCCGCAATCCCGCGATCTCCTCCGCGCCCATGCCCAGCAATTCGCCCAGCACCTCCTCGGTGTGCTGGCCCAGCATCGGCGCGGGGCGGCGGTACTCGACCGGCGTCTTCTCCATATGAATGGGGCTGGCGATGTAAGCCTCGGGCTTGCCCGACACCGGATGCTCGATCTCGATCCGCATGCCGCGCGCTTTGACCTGCGGCTCGTCGAAGACCTGGTCGATGGCATTGACCGGCCCGCAGGGCACGCTCAGTGGCGGCAGGCCTTCGAGCCAGTGCCCGCGCGGGTGCTGGCGGGTCAGCGCGGTCACCGCGCCGACGCATTCGGGGCGGTGCTTCACCCGCAATGGGTTGGTCAGAAAGCGCGGGTCTTCGGCGAGCTCCGGCGCGCCGGCGAAGGCGCAGAAACGCTGGAACTGCCGGTCATTGCCTACGGCGAGAATGAAGTGCTCGTCATTGGCGTCGGGAAACGACTGGTACGGCACGATGGTGGCGTGCGCCGTGCCCCAGGGCGTTGGCCGATTGCCCGTGTGGAGGAAGTTCATGCCCTCGTTGACCAGCCAGGCGACCTGGCAGTCGAGCAGGCTGAGGTCGAGATGCTGGCCCTCGCCGGTCGCATCGCGGTGACGCAGCGCGGCCAGGATGGCGATATCGCAGTACATACCCGTCATGATATCGGCGATGCCGACGCCGACCTTTACGCCGTCACCGACCTTGCCGTCCGCGGGCCCGGTGATGCTCATCATGCCCCCCATTGCCTGCACGACCAGATCAAAGCCGGCGCGCCCGGCGTAGGGCCCGGTCTGGCCGAAGCCGGTCAGCGAGCAATAGACCAGGCCGGGGTTGTCGCTTTTCAGTTGCTCATAGGAGAGCCCGTACTTCTTCAGATCGCCGACCTTGTAGTTCTCGAAGACGACGTCGCATTCGCCGATCAGCCGCTTGGCCAACGCCTGGCCCTCGGCGCTGGCGAGGTTGAGGGTGATCGAGCGCTTGTTGCGATTGGCGGCGTTGAAGTAGACGCTGTCGACGGGACACTCGTTGCCGTCGGGATCGTGCAGGTAGGGCGGGCCCCAGCCGCGCACGTCGTCGCCGCCTCCGGGACGTTCGACCTTGATCACATCGGCGCCGAGATCGGCCAGCACCTGTGTGGCCGTTGGCCCGGCGAGAATGCGGGTCATGTCGAAAACGCGGAGTCCTGTGAGCGCGCCGGGCATGGCGCGGCTTATAGGCGAGGGGGCCCAAAGCCACAAGCGCACTGCTCGAAACCCCGATATGCGTGGGCGCATGAAAGCGAAGGTTGGCAGCGCACCGCCCGAGCCATAGAGTATCGGCAGATGTTGGCCAATCACTACGTCCTCAAGAAAATTTCACGCTGCATCCGCGTGCTGGCGCCAGTAATGGCGGGCGCGATCGCCAGTGCGGCCGCTGGCGGGACCGCCGCCGCCGGCCGCGACCTGGCAGGCCGACTTGAGCATGGCGGGATCACCCGGAGCTACATCCTCCACCTGCCGCCGGCGGTGGCCGGCGCCCAGCTGCCAAGGCCGCTGGTGATCGCGCTTCACGCCGGTGGCGGACGCGCGGCGGGCTTTGCGCGCTTTACGGGCTTTAGCGCGCTCGCCGACAAGGCTGGGTTCGCCGTCGTCTATCCGCAAGGCGTCGAGCGGCACTGGAACGACGGGCGCACCCGCATCGGCTACCGGGCCCATGCGGAGAATATCGACGACGTTGGTTTTCTGGTGAAGGTGATCGATGCCCTGCGCGGCAAGCATGGCATCACCGGCGACCAGGTCTATGTCGCGGGCGCGGCCAATGGCGGCATCATGGCGTTGCGCATGGCCTGCGAGGCCGCCGAGCGGATCCACGGCGTGGCCGCGGTGATGGCCAATTTCCCCGATCGCCTGCGCTTTCGCTGCATGCCCAAGCGGCCGGTCCCGGTCCTGGTGATGAATGGCACCGTCGACCCGATCGTGCCATGGCGCGGCGGCGAGATGCGATCGGGTTTCCGCCGGCTGGGCAAGCTTCTGTCGACCGAGGCGACGGTGGAATACTGGGCGGAAAAGAACGGCTGTTCCGATGCGCCGATCCTCGATCGCCTGCCGGACAAGGCGCCCGGCGACGGCACCGAGGTCCGCCGTGAGCGCTATCAGAACTGCGCCGAAGGCTCACGCGTGGTGCTCTACACCATCGATCGGGGCGGCCACACCTGGCCGGGCGGGCAGCAGTATCAACCCGAGGCCGCGATCGGCAAGGTGAGCCGCGATATTGCCGCGCAGGATGCGATCTGGTCCTTTTTCCGCACGCTGCCCCGCGGCACGCCCCGCTCGCGCTAAGTCTTTCGAAAGCCTTGCGCCCTACTGTGCCGCCCGGCGCCGGCCCTTGATTGGCGCATAATTCCTTATGACGCGAAGGCGGCGGCGCGGCGATGGACGGCGCATTATCGGACATCAGATCGCCGATACTCCGGCAAGGACTGGCGTATTGGAACGACAAACGCGGCGAGCGGGCGATGCCCGCACGCGCCGATCTCGATCCGATGGAGATCATCCCGATCCTGCCTCACGTGATCCTCTTCGATGTACTGCGCGACCCCCTGGATTTTCGCTACCGGCTGATCGGCACCGTCGTCGAGGAGCATATGTCCGAGCCTTATACCGGCCGTCGCTTTTCCGAATTCGAGGGCCAACGCGCGTCGAGCCGTATCTGGGCATGCTGTGAGCATGTGCTGAACGAGAAACAGCCATTGCGCACCGACATCCCCTATATCGGCCCGAAAAGCAACTTCACCACGATCGAGGACATCATGATGCCGCTCTCCAGCGACTGCGAGACCGTGGATATGATCTTCATCGTGGTCGAATACGTCCGAAAGCAGGCGGGCGCGGCCGATCGTCGCGATGACATCGGCTCGCAGTTCGCCTAGACCAAGATCGTCTCAGATTGCAACGATCTGAGACGTGACTCTTGATCTCATCCATACATTTAGAGCACGGGATATTTAGAGCACGGGCCATGCGTCACGTTCGTCAACGTGATGCGATCGTACTCTAGGCCGGCCTAAGCCCGCGCCATCGCGTCCAACATGCCCTGCAGGATGTACGTGGCCGCAAGCTTGTCGACGAGCTCGCCGCGCCGCTTGCGCGTCATATCGGCTTCATCGACCAGCATCCGCTGGACCGCAGCGGTCGACAGCCGCTCATCCCAGAAAGCGTAAGCCAGTCCGAGTTTGGCATCGAGATTGCGCGCAAACTGGCGCGTCGATTGGGCGCGCGGACCCTCGCTGCCATCCATGTTGACGGGCAGCCCGATCACCAGCCCGCCGACGCCGTGCTCGGCGCAGAGCGTTGCGACACGCTCGGCATCGATGCTGAACTTACGGCGCTTGATCGTCTCCAACGGTGAAGCCACCATGAGGCTTGCATCCGACAAAGCCAAACCAATGGTCTTTTCGCCGACATCGAACCCCAGCAGCCGCCGCCCGGGACAGTCGGGCGCGCCAAGCGCCGCCTTGAGTGCCGCCGGGCTGTTGTATTCGGGCACTGCCTCTCCGATCCAAGGTATCGTTGACCTGGGGCGCCAATGCTCGCTCGCGCGAGGGGGCCAATGCTCGCTCGCGCGAGAGGCCCAATGCTCGCTCGCGCGAGAGGCCCAATGCTCGCTCGCGCGAGAGGCAATGTCCACCGCCGCGGCGCCCCTGCGGACGTTTGCCCGGTGCTGCGCCCGCTTGCACGGTTGCAGACCCGGTGCTAAGGGTGCCGCCCGATGATCGCCCTTTCCGAACAAACCCGTTAGCCGCGCCATGGCGCTCGACAAGGACACGGTTCGCCGCATCGCGCGGCTCGCCCACATCGAGGTCGCCGACGACCAGCTCGAGGGCTTGGCGGGCGAGCTCTCCAACATTCTCGGTTGGATCGAGCAGCTGAACGAGGTGCCGACCGACGGCGTCGAGCCCATGACCTCGGTGGTTGCCGTTGTGCTGCCGATGCGCGAGGACAAGGTGACCGACGGCGGCTATCCCGAGGACATCCTTCAAAACGCGCCGTCCGGCGGCAAGGGCTTCTTCCAGGTGCCCAAGGTGGTCGAGTGAGCGGCACATGACCGCCCTCAACGAACTTACACTCAGCCAGGCGCGCGACGCGCTGGTGGACGGTGAGGCCTCGTCCGTTGAGCTCACCGAGACGCATATCCGCGCGGCCGAAGCAGCCCGGCCGCTCAACGCTTTCATCACCGAAACCTTCGAGCGCGCCGCCGACATGGCCAAGGCCTCCGATGCCCGGCGCAAGGCCGGCGAGGCCGGCATCGTCGAGGGCCTGCCGCTCGCCATTAAGGATCTCTTCTGCACCGAGGGCATTCTGACCACCGCCGGCTCGCACATCCTCGATGGTTTCACGCCGCCTTACGAGGCGACAGTCACGGCCAATCTCTGGCACCAGGGCGGCGTGCTGCTGGGCAAGACGAACATGGACGAATTCGCCATGGGGTCTTCGAACATGACCAGCTACTACGGCGCGGTGGAGAACCCGTGGGCCCGCCAGGGCGACAACCGCCCGCTGGTTCCCGGCGGCTCCTCGGGCGGCTCGGCGGCGTTGGTCGCGG
>Ga0209633_10001053_pt1 | contig 29743 bp, 21 predicted proteins | sample Cruoilmetagenom1_FD_187290 | JGI IMG/M metagenome (GOLD analysis project Ga0209633, IMG submission 187290) | Oil polluted marine microbial communities from Coal Oil Point, Santa Barbara, California, USA - Sample 1 (SPAdes) (version 2) | ecosystem: Environmental > Aquatic > Marine > Oil seeps ... | reverse complement strand
CCCGATGGTTTTTCCTGTCGCCAGACATAGTGTCTGTGTTACTGTTTTTTCAGCAGGGGTTTCATGAAATGGCCCGTATGCGAGTGTTTGCAGTTGGCTATTTCTTCCGGCGTGCCTTCAGCAATAATTTCGCCACCCTTGTTACCCCCTTCCGGCCCCAGGTCTATTACCCAATCGGCTGTTTTTATGACATCGAGGTTATGCTCGATAACCACGATAGTATTGCCATGATCACGTAGACGATGCAATACCAGTAATAACTGCTGGATATCATGGAAGTGTAGACCGGTGGTGGGTTCATCCAGTATATACAGGGTCTTGCCGGTATCACGTTTGGATAACTCACGTGATAATTTTACGCGTTGCGCCTCACCACCCGATAATGTGGTGGCATTCTGGCCCAGGCGAATATAAGACAGTCCCACGTCCTGTAAGGTTTGCAACTTTTTCCTGACGACAGGAATGTTCTCAAAAAATTCCAGGGCATCCTCCACGGTCATTTCCAGTACTTCGTAGATATTCTTGCCCTTGTAACGGATATCGAGTGTTTCACGGTTGTAGCGTTTGCTCTTGCAGACATCGCAGGTAACATAGATGTCGGGCAGGAAATGCATTTCCACCTTGATAACACCATCACCCTGGCATGATTCACAGCGCCCGCCCTTGACGTTGAAGCTGAAGCGCCCGGGCGTATAACCGCGTGAGCGTGCCTCCTGGGTGCCGGCAAATAATTCACGGATGGGTGTAAACAGGCCGGTGTACGTGGCCGGGTTTGAGCGTGGCGTTCGACCAATCGGGCTCTGGTCAATGTCCACTACCTTGTCGATTTGTTCCAGTCCTTCAAAACTATCGAAGGGGGAAGGGATATTGCTGCCCTTGTTGAGTTCCACGGAGACATGTTTGTAAAAAGTGTCATTGATCAGAGTGGATTTACCCGATCCGGAAACACCCGTGACAGCGGTCATCAGACCGATAGGGATTTTAACCGTTACGTTTTTGAGATTATTGCCACGTGCACCCTTGAGCACCAGCTGTTTATCGGGATCATTCGGTGTGCGCGTTTCCGGCAAGGCAATCTTGAGCTTACCGGATAGATATTGCCCAGTTAATGAGTCCTTGTTTTTCATGACCTCAGCCGGTGTGCCCTGAGCAATAATCTTACCGCCATGGACACCGGCACCTGGTCCGATATCGATAACATGATCGGCGGATAAGATCGCATCTTCGTCATGCTCAACGACGATAACGGTATTGCCGAGATCACGTAAAAAATTCAGTGTGTTTAGTAAGCGTTGGTTATCGCGTTGATGTAGGCCAATGGAAGGCTCGTCGAGTACATACATGACACCCACCAGACCTGCGCCAATCTGGCTGGCGAGACGAATGCGTTGTGCCTCGCCTCCTGATAAGGTATCAGCGCTACGTTCCAGGGTCAGGTAATCAAGACCGACATTGACGAGGAAATCCAGCCTTTGAGCGATCTCAATAATAATCTTGCTGGCAATTTTTCCCCGTTTGCCGGGCAGTTTCAGTTGTTTAAAAAACGCCTGGGCAGCATCGATGGGCATGGATGAAACATCCGGAATGGTTTTGTCGCTGATATAGACATGGCGGGCCGAACGTGCCAGACGTGTGCCCAGACAGTCCGGGCAGGACTGAATGCTCAGGTACTTGGACAGCTCTTCGCGCACGACATTGGACTCGGTTTCACGGTAGCGTCGTTCCATATTGCGAATGATGCCTTCGAAGGGGTGGCGTTTGTTGGTAATACCGCCACGTTCATTAAAGTATTCAAATTCTATTATTTCATCACCACTTCCATACAGGATAAATTCCTGATGGTGACTCTCCAGTGCTTCATAAGGGGTCTCGATGTCGAAACCATAATGATCGGCCAGGGAGCTTATCAGGTTAAAATAATAGGCATTGCGTCTGTCCCATCCACGGATGGCTCCACCAGCAAGACTGAGATGGGGATTGTTGACGACGCGTTGTGGGTCGAAAAATGATTTGTTACCAAGGCCATCACAGGTAGGGCAGGCACCTATCGGGTTGTTAAACGAAAACAGTCTGGGCTCCAGTTCACTCAGGCTGTAGCCGCATTGAGGGCAGGCAAACTTGTCGGAAAACACCAGCTCTGCCTTATTGTCTTCTTTCATCCAGGCAATGCGGGCCGTACCATCGCTCAGGCGTAATGCGGTCTCAAAGGACTCGGCCAGGCGTAATTCAATGTCTTCTTTGACCTTGAATCGGTCCACGACTGCCTCTATGCTATGTTTTTGGTGCAGGTCCATCGTCGGGGCGTCATCCAGATCGACGACAATACCGTCGATACGTGCGCGAATAAAACCCTGGGATTTCAATTCTTCGATGACATGCAGGTGTTCGCCCTTGCGGTTGTCGACCATAGGGGCCAATAACATCAGCTGACTGCCTCCAGGCAATGCCATGACATGGTCAACCATTTGGCTGATGGTTTGTGCCTCCAGAGTAATATCATGATCCGGGCAGCGGGGGTCTCCGGCGCGGGCATACAATAATCGTAGATAGTCATAAATTTCAGTGATCGTACCCACGGTGGAACGTGGATTGTGCGATGTGGATTTTTGTTCTATCGAGATGGCGGGCGATAATCCTTCAATATGGTCGACATCGGGTTTTTCCATCATGGATAGGAACTGGCGCGCATAGGCCGACAGTGACTCGACATAGCGTCGCTGACCTTCGGCATAGATGGTGTCAAAAGCCAGTGAGGACTTTCCTGAACCGGACATGCCGGTGATGACGATGAGTTTGTCACGTGGTAGATCCACGTCGATATTTTGCAGGTTGTGAGTACGTGCCCCACGGATGATAATGGTGTCCATTGATTTCGCGTTACCAGTTATTATTGCAACCTGCTAGTATACGCTACTTTTAGGTATTTTTAATCTACACAGATCGACAATCGACACAAGGAATAGGCATTGAGCGCAAAAAGGCAGGAAACATCAGCCAGCATGACCTCATTGGAAAAGCGCACCGCCCTGTCCCTGGCGAGTATCTTTTCCATACGGATGCTGGGGCTGTTTATGTTGTTTCCAGTGATTAGTTTGTACCAGGATCGTCTGGCTGGGGCGACGCCTGCCCTGATGGGTTTCGCCATCGGTGTTTACGGATTGACCCAGGGGCTTCTGCAAATCCCGTTTGGCTTGTGGTCGGACCGGATAGGTCGCAAGCCGGTGATTTTTGTCGGGCTCGCCCTGTTTGCCCTGGGCAGTGTGGTGGCGGCCACGTCAGATTCTATCTATGGGGTCATCGCGGGAAGGGCATTGCAAGGTTGTGGCGCTATTGCCGCTGCGGTGATGGCGCTGGCGGCTGATCTGACCCGGGAAGAACATCGTACCAAGGCCATGGCTATGATTGGTATGAGTATCGGTGCTGCGTTTGCGTTGGCCCTGGTCCTCGGTCCGTTATTTGATTCCTGGGTTGGCCTGAGTGGCTTATTCTGGTTCACTGCCGTGATGGCCATCTTCGGTATGCTGGTCTTGAAAGTGATGGTGCCTAATCCCGTGACGCAACGTCTGCATCGGGATGCCGAACCAGTACCTGCCCAGTTTCGTCAGGTGTTGCGAGATACCCAGCTACTACGACTGGATATCGGTATTTTCCTGTTGCATATGATCCTGACGGCCAGTTTTGTGGTCTTACCGCTGGTATTGGTAAATGAACTGGGTATGCAGGCGGCGACACACTGGTGGATTTATCTACCTGTTTTATTGATATCGGTGCTTATTATGGTGCCTTTTATCATTATCGCCGAGCGTCATCGACGCATGAAAAAAATATTCCTGGGTGCCATTTTATTTGTTGGTCTGGCGCAACTGGGTCTGGCGATCTGGCATAGCCATTTCTGGCTGGCGATCATCTTTCTACTGATGTTTTTTTCCGCCTTTAACTTACTCGAGGCCAGCTTGCCATCGCTGGTATCAAAAATTGCCCCTCCGGCCAGTAAGGGTACGGCCATGGGTTTCTATTCCAGTAGCCAGTTCCTGGGCGCCTTCCTGGGAGGCAGCCTGGGCGGGATTCTGCAAGGAGCCTTGGGTTATGGCAGTGTCTTTATACTTTGTGCGCTGATGGCCCTGCTATGGCTGATGTTTGCCAGTTCGATGAAGGACCCGAGATACCTGAGCAGTTATCTATTGAATATTGGTACAGTCGAACCGTCTCGGGCGGCCCACCTGTCTGCGCAGCTGGCCGCTATTCGGGGTGTGGCCGAAGCTATTGTTATTGTTGAAGATCAAGTGGCTTATCTGAAGGTTGACCGCAAAGCGCTCGATGAGGAGGGTTTGCTGGCGTTTTCTGTGTCCGAATAAGTGACAAAAATGAGTGAACTCAGCAGTTGTTAGCGTTATAGTTGGCCTTGCAAACAGAAAAACGAGTATGGGTTTCCCCCTGCTGAAACAGACTCCGTCTTGAGCAGGTATGAGTATACGAAAATGTTTTGCACATGAAATCAAAAAATTTACCTAGTTAAGGCAAACTCAAAACATGCATTTGGAGCGTAAACATGGCACGTGGTGTAAATAAAGTAATTATTGTTGGTAATGTTGGTCAGGACCCCGAGGTTCGTTATATGCCCAGTGGTTCTGCCGTTGCTGAAGTTTCTGTGGCAACGTCCGAGCAATGGAAGGATAAACAAAGTGGGGAAAAGCAGGAGCGGACCGAATGGCATCGAGTCACTTTTTTTGGTCGCCTCGCCGAAGTCGTCGGTGAGTACGTACGTAAAGGATCGCAAATTTACGTCGAGGGTTCCATCCGCACCGAGAAATGGCAGGACAAACAGGGCCAGGATCGCTATACCACTAAAGTTATCGCCAATGAAATGCAGATGCTCGGCGGTCGTACCGGGGGAAGTACCGGTTTTCAACAAGACATGCCTTCTCAGGCCCCTGCGCAATCTGCACCTGCGGCTGCACCGGCCGGGTCTTCAGCTGATTTTGATGACGATATTCCATTCTAGGAGTCACCTAAGATAATAACTGTAAATATTTATATCTAAGCCCTTATTATTAAGGGCTTTTTTATTTGTATGGTATAATAATATTGTAAATAATCTGTTTGTAAATATACAGATATGTGATACCTTGTATTTATGTTAATTATAGTAGGGATTAAGGTGGGTACTGTACAAAAGACATTTGTCATGGAGTCAGGGGAGAGATACGGCCTGCTTGTGGATGACAGGTCTGGTTTGCCGTTATTTTACCCTAATCTATATGTCACTACTCAAGTAAGGAATAAGTCTCTCTCTTACTCTGCAATGCAGTCTGCGTTAAGTGGAATTTCAGTATTGATACGGTTTTTGGATGAGCGTGGTGAGAGCATTGAAAAACGGTTTCATGAAGGAAGCTTCTTTCAGGAAGCTGAGCTCGATGCAATCAGGGATCACTGTCAGATCAAATTCCGTACACGAACAACTGAGACTGATCCAAATGGATTATTCACTTTGTCAGAGTTACAGGGGTTTGATGAAACAGTAAGTGCCGAAACTGAATATGTGCGACTGACGGTGATTGCTCAATACACTAAATGGTTGGCAGAACAGCTAAAGCGGTCAAGCCAGGATCGAATGACGGTGCTTCAGATCGGAAAAATGGAGAAGGGTCTTAAAGCTAGAAGGCCAGTCAAAAAGAAGCGTAATACTGAAAATGATGAGAAAGGCCTTACCGAGGAACAGCTTGATATGCTGTTTGAGCTTTTTAGACCAGATTCAGAGTTCAACCCGTTCAAAGATCGAGCTGTTAGGACACGAAATAGACTGATCTTTCTGATGCTATATCACCTTGGACTAAGAGGTGGTGAGCTTTTGAATATTAGGATACGTGATATTGATTTCGGGAAGAATCAGTTGCTCGTTGCGCGTAGAGCTGACGAGAAAGATGATCCTCGAAAATATCAACCACTGGTAAAGACGCTTGATCGACGACTGCCGGTGAAAGACACTCTCATAAAAGAACTGCACCATTATATCATGAGCGAAAGGAAGAACGTTCCCAATTCAGGAAAAAATGATTTTCTATTGATTACTCACAAATCCGGACCATCGCAAGGTCAACCCTTGTCGAAATCAGGGTATAAGAAAATGATGGAGATTGTACGCAAGACCTCGCCTTTTCTTTTTAATCTGACAGGTCATCAATTAAGACATTCATGGAATGAAGCTTTCTCAGAGCATATGGATTCCATGGATGAATCACCTAGTCAAGAACAGCAAGAAAAAATACGGTCTTATCTTATGGGGTGGAAAGAAGGCTCTGGAACGGCAGAGACTTATAACAAACGTTTTGTTAGACGGAAAGCAAATGAGGCGGCGTTAAAGTTGCAAGACGGTATGGTTAGGATGCCAAAGGATATGTGTAATGGATAGTCTTAACAGAATAATACAACCTGCTAATAAAGATCAGTCACGTTCAAAAGCAGGTTATTTTTTTAAACCGAGTGATGAATACTGGTTGTTAGATAAGAACACTAAGATTCCAATAGGATCTATCTATGGCTATTTGGATAGCGAGGCTGAAGATAATTGTATAAAAGTGCTTGCTGTATATGCAAGTATATATTCCGCATCTCACGTACAGAATATTTTTTTTCGGTTTCTGCACTATTTAAGAACTACGGAATCGTCGGAAATATCCGTCATCAGCCTTATAAATTATCGTTCAAGCTTAACAGATGATACAGAGTGGTACTTAGGAACGATTCGGGGCTTTCTCAGGAAATGGCATGATCTTGGTTATTCTGGTGTAGCTGATGAAGTGATTGAGTTACTCGACGGATGGGTAATCAAGGGTAATGTCAAGGGCGATGTAATCAAAAGGCTTGATCCAGTAAAAGGTCCTCTTAGTGATTTGGAGCTACAAGGCTTCAACGAGGGTGCGGTGCAAGCCTATGAACGTGGTGAAATCTCGTTGACCGAAATGGCCATTGGTCTTGCAATTAGTAATACAGGTCGTCGTCCCATTCAAATATCACATTTACGTTTGAAAGATGTCCTGAATGGTAAGAATAAGCGAGGAGAGCATGTCTATCTGTTAAATGTCCCCAGGGCAAAACAGCGAGCGACGGATTATCGTAAGCAGTTTAAACAGTTTGCTATCACTGAAGAACTTTGGGTGATATTGACAGCGCAGGCTGAACATGTTGTACGTTCAGTAGAGGCTGTGCTTGGTTATGAGCTACAAAAGGCTGACAGGCAGGAATTACCTTTGTTTCCTGATATGGCCGAGATGAAGGGTGTTTCATCGCCCCAGACGCTCAGGAACGCGCTAAAGACTGATCAGCTGCATATTAAATCAGCAAAAGTAACGGAAGTATGTAAGGTTATCGCGGAGGCCGCCCGAGTGTATTCCGAGCGAACAAGTGAGCCATTGAATATATCCTCAAATCGTTTTCGTTATACCACAGGAACCAGGGCTGCGAGAGAAGGTTTCGGAGAAATGGTTATTGCGGAGTTGCTTGATCATTCCGATAACCAAAATGCGGGTGTCTATATAGAAAACATACCAGAGCATGTCGAGAGCCTTGATAGAGCGGTGGGGCATCATCTTGCACGATATGCCCAGGCATTTGCGGGTGTCTTGGTTTGGTTGATTCAGAAGCGACAGCTGTGCGCGGCGACGATCTGGCAAGTCGGATCAAGATGGACAGTGAAGGAGCCGGAACCTGCGGTAGCTATGGCTTCTGTGGTGCCAATGTGCCAATTCCCTGTTATACCTGTATGCACTTTCAACCTTGGCTGGATGGACCTCATGAAATCGTATACGAGGATCTGATTTCAGAGAGAAAAAGATTACTGGAAGTCACGGGTGATATTCAAATTGCAGCGGTGAATGACCGAAGCATACTTGCTGTTGTTGATGTAATACAGCGATGTGAGGCGCGCAGGAAGGATCTGTCACATGGCTGATATATTCAGTTTTGTCCCTAAAGCCGAGCTGGATGCTAATGCAAATTTGCATCGTTTCATCGAAGACTGCAGAAACAAGTTAACCGTATTTGGGGCTGGCCTTGATTGGGAGCAGTGGCGCTGGCCAAAGGCAGGCAACTTTACAAAACTGGGGGCTAACTCAAGGACAAAAGATGAAGCTGACAGGTTTAATTATGGTTTTATTGATTTCGCTAAAGCCTATTTTAGATACCAGCAAGGTCATAAGCCTACCGGTGCTAAGAATGAATTGAAGGCGCTTCGCACTATTGAGGCTGCGATGTTGCAGAACAGTGAGCTTGCATCGATCAGTGATATTACTATCACCATTCTAGATCAGGCTGCGCAACTGATGCGAGAGCACTACAAGCAAGGTTCTGATTACCATGGTGGTAGAGAGCTAGAAAGGCTAGCTAAGTTCATTACCGCGAAAAAGCTTGTCGCCCAGGAATTGAGTGATTGGCGAAATCCCATTGCACGTAAGAAAGATGAAATACAAACAGGCAAAAAGGCTAGGGTAAGGCGCGAAAAGAAAATGCCGTCTGAGGAGGCCCTCAGCGCAATGGCAGAGATATTTGCGACTAATCCAACAGAACCTAAGGATATATTTACAACCTCTACATTTGCCCTGCTTATGTGTGCTCCGTCACGTATTACCGAGGTGCTTGAATTGCCAGTAGACTGCGAGGTTGAAGAAAAAGATTCTAAAGGGATTTTGCGCTACGGATGGCGCTTCTATGCAGGCAAAGGCTTTGGAGCGGACATTAAATGGATTCCAACGGAAATGGTGGGAATTGCTAAGGAGGCAATCAGCAGAATTACTCGTCTAACAGAAGAATCAAGAAATCTTGCTAAGTGGATAGAAAGTAATCCAGCTAATTTCTATCGACACGAAAATTGTCCTCGTGTTACGGATAGCCAGTTTCTTTCAATGAAAGAGGCATGCCTGGCACTAGGATTAAAGAATACCACTACAAAAGTATGTGTGTCATCACTAAGAAGCTGTGGTTTAGAACAGAAAGATGATTTGCATACGCTGAGCAGCCTTTGGCAGTATGTCCTTTCCCGTCAGCCCAAGGAATTTCCGTGGCTAAGCACGAAGAAGAGAATCAAATATAGTAATGCGCTTTTTTGTATGCGTAGAAATTTGATAGATTCCCTGCGTGGTACAAGCCCCGTAATTCTGTGGAAGCCCACAAACAACATCCTCAACAATGACTTATCGCCAAGAGAAAGCTTAAAAGCAGATCATCAGAGTATCTTTGACAGGTATGGATACCGAGCAGCTGATGGTGGCAGAAGTAAGCTTACCTCTCACCAGGCCCGCCAGCTATTAAATACATTAGCCCAACGTGGGGGATTATCTCAGTTTCAGATTGCCAAGTGGTCTGGTCGTGCCGAAGCGAAGCAGAACCGCACCTACAACCATATGAGCGAGTACGAGATGGTTGCTATGGCGGAGGAGCTTGATACCACGCTGACATTGTTTGGGCCATCTGGTGATGTGGAAAAACATGAGCCTATTACCATTCAGGAATTCAATACAATGGAAAAAGGCGCGGTTCACGTCACTGAGTTTGGCGTATGTGTGCATGATTTCACTATGTCACCCTGTGAAAAGTATCGGGATTGCCTGAATTGCTCAGAACAGGTCTGTATCAAGGGTGAGACTGAGAAGTTGGCCCGTATCATAAAGCGTCTGAAGCAAGTTGAGCAGCAGTACCAGGCGTCTAAGCAAGCAATGGATGATGGGTTGGCCGGTGCGGATCGTTGGTATGAATATCACAAGAATACGATGGTACGTCTAAAGGAGTTGATCGCTATTCTCGAAAGTAAGGATGTGGAAAATGGTGCTCAGATCAAACTACGTAACGATAAGGCATTCAGCCCATTGCGCCGGGCGATCGAGTCAAAGGTGGCGGTTCCTGAGCTGGTAAGCGAAAAGGAATCAAAACAGCTAGATGATATGACAAAACTATTAGGAGGTGGTCTTGGCTAAACACCTTACAAAAAGAGACGTGGAAGCAATTCTGAATATTATACATGGTCATGATAATGATAAGCTGACGTGGGAAGGTATCTGTGAAGGGAGCGAAGAAGTTGTAGGTAAAAAACCTACCAGGCAGTCATTATATGCCAATGAAAAAATCAGAGATGCATATAAGGCGAAAAAATTCTCTCTTAAGGTTAAAGGGCTAACTAAGCCAAAACCGAGTAGTTTAAATGCAGCAGCAGATCGGATTGCTAGACTACAAAGTGAAGTGGATACGCTCAAAATGAAAAATGATGCACTTTTAGAAAAATTTGTTATTTGGCAATACAATTCTTATAAATACGGTGTGAAAGAACATCAGTTGAATGAGCCATTGCCCCGGATTGATCGAGAGAGGACAGAATAAATATGCCGCTCAATAATAAATACAAAGAGCTTCGACATTATATAAAGGTATTTAGTTTATGAATTGTTTTTAGATGCCAACAATTTATAACATGTGAGTTAATAACAGAATGGCTGATTTATTTGCTAATGTATGCCTTAGACCTACTCGAATAGGTTATCTTGTTCGTCCGTCTGATAGGGAATCTGTACGTAAAGTTATGTGTATTAACGGATGTTTATGGAATGTATAATCCTATTATTCCGAGACCTAGAATGGCGCCTGCGATGTTGCACGGCTGAGTAACAGTCTGCTGGAGATTGGCGCTGTGAACAATACTGCTGGCTTGAGGCGCAGTAAAAGTTACTGCGGTAATATTGCATGTATGGATGTTACAATCAAAGAAGACGGTTGTGAGTCTAGCATCATGGGTTTTCAGCTATAGCTAATGATCTTCTTACTTAATGAATGGGAATGAAGTAATGGTACAAGCCAGAATAATGATCAAACCGACTCCTTCAATCGTCTATGACTCATATTGGTATTTAGCGGCTGAAAGACAGAATATTTTTTTTAAAAGGCTTAATGATGAATTAGGGCCTTGGACTTATGATCCAATATTACAAAAACATAAATTTACAAATGCGTACCGCGCTTCAGATAGAGTCAGTCAATATTTGATCAAGAATGTAATATACAAAGGTTCTCAAGATCCTAACGAAGTATTTTTTAGAATTATCCTATTTAAGTTATTTAACAAAATAGAGACATGGGAACTATTAAATGAAAAATTAATAGATGTTTCATTAGACAATTTTAATTATCATGATTATGACGTAGTGTTAAGCGCCGCAATGAATGAAGGAAAAACAATATACTCTGCTGCATATATTATGGCCTCTGGAGCTAAAGTTTTTGGGCCGGGAAAAAAATACCAGTCACATTTAAAATTAATACAAATGATGATGGATAATCAACTCCCAGAAAAACTATGTCAAAGCACATCGATGGGGCAAGCATATGATCTCTTGCTAGATTGCCCTATGATTGGAAGCTTCTTAGCTTATCAATTTACAACTGATATAAACTATAGCAATATAACTGATTTTTCTGAAATGAGTTATGTAATGCCGGGACCTGGTGCTTTAAATGGCATAAAAAAATGCTTTGTAAGCTTAGGGGAGTACTCTACCGAAGACATCATAAAAATGATGGCTGATATACAAGAGAAAGAGTTTGAAAGATTAGATATCGATTTCAAAACATTATGGGGGAGACAATTACAATTGATAGATTGTCAAAATCTGTTTTGTGAAACGGATAAATATGCTCGGGTAAAATTCCCAGAAGTACAGGGACAAACCAAAAGAACACGAATTAAGCAAATATTCAAAATGACCTTGGGTAACTTTCAGCCTTGGTATCCACCAAAATGGAATATCAATAATAAAATATCTCTAGGGAAAGCTGTAAATGTTTAATACTTTTGGCGGTACTGATGCTAATAGCGTTTGGAAAATGGCTGCTGATGCACTAATCAATGGTGATAGTGCAAGCCAAATGACACGACTGGGTGAAAGTAAAGAACTACTACATGCTAGTTTTCAAATATCCGACCCTAAACAGCGATGGATTGTCGCTCGTACGCCCGTAATAAGTCCAGCTTTCGCCATAGCTGAAGTCTTTTGGATATTGAACGGTGATAATAATGCGGAATTTATGAACTTTTGGAACCCAAACTTACCAAAGTTTGCAGGAACCGGAGATACATATCATGGTGCTTACGGTCAGAGAATTAAAAAGCAATTTGGCGTAGATCAACTTGAAGTTGCATATCAGGCTCTAACTAATAATCCTGACACTCGACAGGTTGTTATCCAGATATGGGACCCTAGAGAAGATTTACCAAACAGCAAAGGCGAACCTGCCGCTGCGGATATCCCTTGTAATATTTGTTCAATGCCAAAAATACGGAATAATAAACTTGAATGGCTCCAGGTGATGAGAAGTAATGATGTGTTTCTTGGTATGCCATATAACATAATCCAATTCACAACTCTTCAAGAAATATTAGCGGGCTGGTTAAATATAGAAATAGGCGCGTACTACCAAATTAGCGATAGTCTTCATGCATACGTTCATGATCTTAACCAATACTCATTGGATAATGAACGTGAAACAATTATAAATACTGATAACCTGGCATTGAACAAGCGTGATTCTGATGAGATTATTAGTGAGGTATATAACCGATTACACTTACTCATAAGCCAACAATTAACAACAAAAGAACTCAACAGTCTTATCTCAGTTAGCAGCTCTAGTATGCCAACCGGATATAAAAACCTATTTCTAATAAGTTGTGCCTATGCCGCAAAGAAAAGAAATTGGGTGCATGAAATGCATGGAGCAATGGAACTATGTGAAAATAAAACATTAATTTATATTTGGAATCTTTGGTTAACAAAAAGTAGGAGATAGGGAATGCCATTCTGGAGTGGAGAAAAGCTTAAAGAAGAGGTGAAGAATTGCATAACAAGCCCATATGATGCAGATAATGGCATTGATTGTGCGGCATATACTTTACATGTGGGCGGAGAAGCATTCGTGACGCCAGATCAATACCATGATAATCCGAATAATAAAACTAAGGAATCTTTAACTGTTGAAAAGCCTTTTAATATTCCATCTGGAATGTTTGCCTTTTTACAGACGGAAGAAATAGTTAAAGTACCAAATAACAGTATTGCCTTTATTTCTATGAAGGCAAAAATGAAATTTAAAGGACTTGTAAATGTCTCAGGATTCCACGTTGATCCTGGCTATCAAGGGAGGTTGATTTTTTCAGTATACAATGCTGGCCCTATGCCTATAATGCTAGAGGTTGGAATGCCTCTGTTTTTGATATGGTATGCTGATTTAGATCGTTCTTCAGAGAAGGTCAAAAACGAAAAACCAATGCTAAATTTGCCTCTCGAAATCGTAAACCCAATTCATGGTCCAATTTTTTCACCTCAATCAATATCAATTAGCGTCAAAGAATTTAAAGATGAAATAATCGAAAAACTTCATTCAGAAAAACAGGATCTCTACAAAGAGCTAGGTGAACATAAAGAAAACGTTTCTAAAAGACTGACAAGAATTTATATGGTTATTGGTGCAGCTACTATGGTGATTACAATTTTACTCTCACCTTTAAAAGATATTTTGTTCAATACGGAGAGAAAAATTACAACCACTTCGAGTATTACTGAGACAGTGAAGCCTGAGGATGAAACTAAATTAACAGAGAAGCATGAAAAGCCAGAATATAAAAGTAAAGAATTCTAATTGTTTGCTTCTCTAAGGAGGGATAAATGAACAACAAAAAAAATGTATTCATTAGCCATCATCACAAAGATGATGCTCAGGTTGATAAGATGACGAGTTTGCTCAGAAAAAATGGATGCAATATACGTAATAGTTCGATTCGTGCAAAACCTGCTAACCAGGAGCGACTAGACAAAGGGCTTGTAAAAAATTCAACTATCGAGAGACTGCTTAGAATGAAAATGTCTTGGGCGGGTACGGTTATTGTTCTCGTAGGTAAAGAGACACATACCCGTCCATGGATCAACTGGGAGGTTAAAGAGGCTCAAAGACAAGGTAAGAACATAGTTGGAGTTTATGAAAACGGACTAAAAGATAAAGTTGAACTACCTGATGCATTGAAAAGTTATGGAACAGCTCAAGTTGGTTGGGATTCAGCAAGTATCATAGGTGCAATTAACGGAGCTCCAACTTTTCAAAATCCTGACGGTAGTCCTTGCCCAAGGCAAGATGGTTATCATGGGGTATGTTAATCAATATGGTTAATTATCTATATATTTATGTCGTTGATCGAGACTTTGGTTTCGCACCGAATCCATTTCATGGGATTTGTACACTTGCAACATGTAAACCCATAATAAGAAAACATGCACAGATTGGTGATTGGGTAATAGGTGTTGGCGGTGGGAGACTAGGAGCCACTGGTAAATGTGTCTTTCTATTAAAGGTAACTGAGATTCTTACTTTCAATGAATACTGGTCTGATACGCGTTTTCAAAAAAAGAAACCACTGAGAAATGGTAGTTTGGTTATGATGGTTGGTGACAACATTTACCACCAACAGATTGGTAATGATTCCTGGATTCAGGAAGATTCACATCATAGCAATCAAGATGGCACATGTAATCTTGAGAACCTTTCAAGGGACACCGGCTCTACTAATGTATTAGTCTCAGATCATTTTTACTACTTTGGAAAGTCCGCTCTACAAGTTGATCTTGCATCGATTGGCTATAAGAATGGCGTCGGGCATAGCAAAAAACTACTTAGCGATAAAACTGTAGCTGCCTTTATTGATGCGATAGAGCGCCAGCATAAAAATGTAATTAATTTGGTTCTGGATGATCCATTTGATTTTTCAAATGCGTCGAAACGGGTTGATCAGTCCACCAGGAAAATTTCATGAATAAATATACGAGTTATAGGGGGCGGAGTCCCCTATAACTTTTAACTCCATGTTTGTTCATGCTGGCCTCGGCTTTAGTTTTTAAACAAACCAATTGTGGCGCTGGCTTTGGCACCCGTGTGGAGTTATTATGTGCTATTGCACTACAAGAAAATAACAGCTGATAACAAACTATGTTTAGTAATAAAAAAGTCCAGCCAAGGAGTATGTTTCGACGAATTGTCGACTGGTTGTTTGGCTACGATTTTTTTATCTCTTACTCCTGGGGAGATGGCCGGTCGTATGCTGAAGGCCTATATCAACAACTGACAGATAAAGGTTTTACCTGTTTTCTTGATTCTAAAAAATATGCCAAAGGTGATGACTGGAAAGCGGTTGGTGCCTGGACGCTGCGACATACCGGATGCCTTGTTTTGGTTGGCACCCCGGCAGCGCTAGAGTCTAAATCAGTAGAAAGAGAGCTGCAGCTCTTTGATCAGACCAAGCGTCGAATTATTCCTATTAATATTAACCATGCATTGCTAAACGTCTCTGAATCCAATCTGGCTGAATATTTGCCGAATGCATTGTTAGGTATTGAAGAGCCGCACAGTGGGGGGAGTGCACCTTCACAGGTTGTTATCACCGAAATTGCTAACAGTTTTGATTTGGTTAGACAGAGCACTAAACGTTTGCGTGTAACTATAATATTGACTATTTTATTCTTTTGTCTGGCCTTGGCCCTGGCCGTTCTGAGCTATCTCACCAATCAAACCAATGTTCAGCTCAAAAAGCAACAAGTGGTCAATCATGGCTCAGTATTATTCTTACAGGCTGAGCGCCTGTCAAACAACAAAAGACCTAATTATCCTTTAAGTAACCTGCTGGCCATTGAGTCTTATCAGCGGGCTGATAACTTAGAGGCGTTGAATTTGCTTCGGTCCAATTTACGGTACCAAGGGCAATACTCTAAGGGCTACACCATTCCCTGGCATTTGGGCGGTGATGAAATTCAGTATGCGGCTAACTTTCAGGTGTTTGTTCATTACCATTATAGTGGGAAGATAGTAGTATATCGTACAGCCGATGGCGAGCGACTGAATGATATTACAGGGTTATATCGCATTAATTATGTAGCTATCTCTCCACACGGGAAATACCTTGCAGTTGCCCATAGGACCGAGGACGGCCTACAGCAGTTAAGTGTATACCGCCTTGGTCTACCAGAAGATGCTTCACAGCCGGAGTGGCTGTATAGCAAGCCCTTTAAACCGCCTATCGATGGCGGTCATACCCGTTATCGGCCTATGGCTTTTAGTGAAGACGGCGAGCGATTAGCACTGGCACCTACGCGCTCAATCAACCAGGGAAAAGACAACTGGATCGAACTATATGATTCGGCCACTGGCGAAGCGGTATATAAATTCAAAACCAACGTACGTACAACACTTTTGAGCCTGCATGGCAATACAATGTTTTTTTCTGGTCGATCATTAAAAGACAACAAAAAGGTGCTGCGAGCCTATGATATAGACAGTAAGAAAATAACCAGTGTTCATAGTTTTTCAAGTGATATTTACGATTTTGCTTTATCCAATGACGCAAAACAGTTGGTTATTGCGGTGGGCCGGACCCTTTATGCAAAGCGTTGGGACATACAGAGTAAAAAGCTGCAAAAAATTAAAAATCTTAAATATCAATCTAAAATTATGTCAGTCAATTACAGTTATGATAGTCAACGATTATTGGTGACCAATAGTCCGGATTTTATAGATGTTCGAGAAAGTCAGAATTTTAGTCATCATTTTAAGGTGAAGACATCCTGGCGAGTGGGTAATACAGGCTTTATCGACCCCCAAAAGCTGGTAACCGTAAGAAAGCATGAAGGGCCTTTAACGTTTGAATTCTGGAAACAGGCGAAGGATCTGCGTACTAAATTTAACTTTAGGAAACCACCTTATGAAACTATTTACACAGGTTTATTGAACAACCAGGCGTTGGTAGCGGATAATCAACGGTTGTTAAGGGTGATTAATGAAAGTGAACAGAGAGAAGCTCAGGTTTATGATTTGGCATCAGAGCCTGAAATAAGCCATCGCTTCAAACTGGAAGGGCATACAGCAGCCATCAGTCGCAGCGGCCGCTACCTGGCCTTAGATCAAGGAAATGGTGAAGTTAGCATTTGGGATCTGGACAAGGATGCTCAAGTTAAGCAGGTAAAATACTCCGACAACGAGAATGAACACCTGACTTTCCTAGCCTTTGATCAGCACTCCCGCCTGGTGACGGCGACCCATGAAGTAACCCCAAAAAGCATGAAAGACCTATTCCGCCCAACAGTTGATGATTCTATAAAAATCTGGGCGCTAAGTCTTGATCAGGAACCCATTACATTCAATGCCGGTATCGCTGTGGGTTACGCGATTTCCCCATCTGGAAAGCAACTTCTTACCACAACTAATTTTTATCACGAGATGTGGGATCTTGATAGTGGTTGTCAATTGTTTTCTGTTGATGCGGCGAAAAGCAATGTATTTTCTGGGGATCAATTTTGGAGTCCAAAATTTTTAGACGGGAATCATCTGTTTAGTGTTGTCACTGAGAGACAGGGTGGGGGGCGGCGCTTAGAGCTGAGATCGTCGCAAAACGGTGACGTGCAGGCCAACTTTTCACTAAGCGCAGGTTTAGTTGTGCAGCTGACAATTCCTGAGCTACAACTATTGGTACTGGGATTAGATAGTGGGCAGATATTATTTATTGATCTAGTGACGCTAAGGCAAGTGTATAGCTTAAATCACGGAAAATCTATTAAACACCTGGCTTACTCATCTTCACACGATTACTTGCTTACTTTGGCTGATGACGAGCATGACCAGATCAAGCAATGGTCATTGACTAAAGAAGATGCCAAAGAAATAAACCGCATTAGTCAAGTCGGGGGGAATACGGTCTGGATAGGTAGCGAAGGTGATAAGGCATATATTATCGGGGAACTATTTTTACTTTCATTACCTTTGAAGTCGAAGCTATTGCTAGAGGCCGCGCAGAATCGGTTGAAACAAAATATTTCGCTGAAGGATTGGCTGAATTATTTTCCCGGTATGCCCTACAATAAAACATTGCCTAACCGGCCTCTGGGTGAAATCAACGGCAACATAACCCTCGAACAGTTTGATTTGTTGTTGCAAAATCTTAGTGCCAGCCGTGAACCAGAATTTTTTCAACGCTTGCTATTTTGGGCGGTCAAGAACAGGCGCACTGATATTGTCCCATTGATAGCTGATAAAGGTACGGATCTGAATGCGAGCAGTTTGAAGCTGCACCCACAGGCAGAATCTGCGATATCCGAAAGTATAAGACTGGGTTTTGATGATCTGGTTATTGTCCTGTTGGAGCATGGTGCAGACTGGCGAAAACGCGGCCAAATTAACAGTTCGCCACTATGGTTGGCACTCACTCTTAACAAGGATCATTCAGATTCAAATATGCCTAAAATTATTCGCGCACTGATTGATAAAGGCGCCCATAAACCCCTGTTAACACAGAGCAGCTTTATCAATTCCGATGAATATGCCATGTTACAGCGGATATTAACCAAAGAGAAATTGGAGTGAAGTGGCAGAAATGGTTAGAGTATAGTAATTAGCGGGTACGACAGAGATATTTTTCAGATTATTGATGTGTGGAACGGTATACAGTAGTTCCTCAGCGACTGCTTTACTGGGCGTGTAAGACATCTGGGTAAGTGATTTCACCGGAAGAATGGCGGGATGTGGTTGGGAGTGAATTTTCACTGGTAAAAGCATGTCCGAGGTAACAGATGTGTTACGATCAAAAAGCAAGTTTATGAGTAACTTGCTTTATTATGCAGAATTAGTATCAGAGAGCAATTGTTCCAAATATAGAAAAAAAGGACAAGCTATAAATGGCAAATATTGAGCAAATTAAAATCCTTTGTGATGGGGTGAAGACCTGGAATGACTATTGGGCTCGTTCTGATGCAATACCGGATTTGACGCATATTGAAATACGTAATGCAAACCTTCAGGGGGCTCAATTAAATGATTGCGATTTCGATGGCTCGACATTTAGTAACGTAGATTTGCGCAATTCAAATTTGCAACATGCCAGGCTTAATGGAATCAATGTTTCTCGATCATCCTTTGAAAATGCGCAACTTCAGTGGGTTGAACTGAAAGGTTCTGATTTCAAACGGGTATGTTTTCGAAACGCGAAACTTAACGATGCTGAGGCGTTTGAACTAAAAATTCGTCACAGTGATTTGCAGAATTGTAATTTGGATAACTCGCACCTTCGATTTGTCCATATTTACAATAGTGATCTCCACGGCGCGACTTTTGATAATGTGGAGATTGAAATCGCTGTCCTGAAACGAATCTTTACCGAGGAATCCCAGCTAGCTTTACTTAGAAATGCCGGTTTTGCTGTTGAACTTGCCAATCAGCCCACGCCTGAAGAGTGGCTTGACTTGTCTAACTTTAGCGTTCGGACTGCTGAAGATGAATTTGGTATTATCGTATATAAAGGCAAAACTTACTGGATTAACGAAGGACGATGGGATTTTTTCATTAGTCATGCCAGTTCAGTAAAGGAAACAGTAGTACGACCATTGATTAACGCGCTTAGGGAGCGAGGTCAAAGAATATGGTTTGATGATTTTCAGATTAAAGCGGGTGATGATCTGGGTAAATTTATTGCACAAGGTGTCAAAGGCTCTTTATTTGGTGTTGTTGTAATTAGTGAAGATTTTTTCGGGAGACATTGGACGGAAGCTGAACTAGATTCGTTGTTACAGAAAAGAATTTTTCTTGTATTGCATGGTATTAAAGCAGAAGAACTGAAGCACTTACGTCCTGGCCTGGAGAATCGTTTCTGTATCGACTCAAAAATGGGTGCGAAGGCAGTTGCAGATAAACTAATCGAGACGATCCGGCGTCCACCTCGAGAAGTGAGTTCGGATGGTCTGGGATAATTGAGACAATGGTCTATTGAAGATACAATCGACAGTGGTAACTAATGATGATGAGAACTGGTTTGCACTGGCCGGTGCATATGGAGATGAAGACGGTGATGAGGGTGGAAATTTATTTCTAATCTGAAACAGCAATAAAGCGATCACTGTAAAGCATAATGCAGACTTATATCTGTTCGCTAAAGACATGCCATCAAAGTATGACAATAACGATGGTTCACTGATAATGACGATTACATGAGCTGCATAGCCCGAAATATTCATGTGAGTTGGATGTACAACTGGTTACAATGAGAAATGCATTTAGTGGTTAGTCTGCTCTTTGGTCATTAGCTTTCCAATAAGTAGACGTGAACAAACACGTTGCGCATGATGGCGGGTGTGGTTTCGTCACGACAGTTGGCGATGAAAACCATCTGGATTTTTTGTATGTCGTATGCCACATAGATACCAAACGGTGCGGAAAAGATGGTCAATTGGATTTTAATGCCGATATGGGATATGGCAGCTATTTACCTTAGATGAATGTCCAGGCAGGGGGGGTCTCGTCCAGTTCGTGTCGAATCGCTTCTATTGCAGCTTTTTCGTCGGGGCTATGGCCTCTCTGGTATGAAAGCCGGCTTGACCAGGCATCAGGACTGTTTGGGCGAATACTCTTGAAGATATTTCGGACCGAGGGTTGTAGCGGCTGCAGCTCGAGTTTAATCGGTGCCCTATGCTCAAGGAACTTTTGCAAACATTCGTCAAAAAAAGGTTTCAATTCCTCAATCCAGCCGTTCTTAAGCAACAAAAGGCCGAGATAGGTTTGGTCTGATGTATCTGTAGTAAACAGGTCAAGTTGTTCAAACTTTTGTTCCAACATGCGATTTAAGTCGATGGTGGTTATCGTCTCCGACATCCACCATTGCCGAATGATGTCGGTCGAAATGTTTCGTATTAAATCAACTCCACGCCGACCTGGATTTGGATCACTGTCCATGCGCTGGGTGGCGCTACCCTGGAACGACCGGTAGGCTGACCAGGCGTCCGGAGGGGTGTTATTCAAGGGATGGTCTTCGTTTTCCCACCGCATTACTGAATCCTGAAACACCTGGTAATCCTGATCGTAGCCTTCCTGAAGAATACTGGGCACGTCCGAAGTTGTTGGTTCTCTGAGCATCGTAACCGGTAAACTAGCAATTACCCGGTCGATATTGAGATACAGGCTTTTGCTAAATGATTTTTTAGCGCCTAATAATATTTCACTGACACACCAGGCCCTGTTGCTATAGTCGTCGCCGTCGCGACGTAATCCAAGAACGGTTACAAATGATAGCAGTTGGTCAAGACGGCTAAGTGTTCTATCAAAGAGTATTTGATCAGCGGTGTTTCTGGGGGGCTGAGGAACACTGGAGTAGTCCACCCAAAGACCAATTCGCTCCAGCACCCATTGGTCGAACGATTGCGGATCAAGTGTTCTGACGTTGTTCTCAATTTCTTGTCTGGGAGATATGTCCTTCCAGATTGGTAGCTCATCTGAGAACGGACCATATCCCATCATGCGCCGCGCAATCTCTTCTGCTTGTAGCATACCTTCGATCTTTAGATCAGGTGCCAGTGCTAATCGGTTTTCACGCCCGGCAAACAGTGCTCGAATTGCGACGGGAATCTGGCGTGTAAGGGTTTGCAGAGCCTTAATCTGAAATAGGGATGGATCAGGATGTTCGGAGCTATCCCAACGGTGGGATATGAATAACAGAACAAAAGGACGATCACGATGTTGTAACCATGTGCTGTCATCATCGATCGTTTGAAAGCGCTCGAATTTTTCCAAGCATGACAATGTCGATGCAGAGAAGATGTAGAACTCTTCACACAGTGTTTTCCAGCAAAACTCTTTCACAGCTTTGCATCGGCCACGCTAGACAAGGCCTTGGCAAGCGTGCGAAGAACCGGTTGCAGCTCTTTGAGCGCTGTACGGAATTCGGGGTGCTTTGCACCCGGGTCGTCTTTCCATTTTTCTTCGAGCGATTGTTTGTGCCACTTAGCGGTAAAGCCACGTACTTTCTGATTCAGGAAAGCAGTCAGCAGGGTCCCAGCGTTTGCACATTCAAGTCCGTGTTGACGCATGCTGTTACGCGATAGTTTGAATAAATCTGCGATACTCTTTAGTGCAGTGGTATTATCTCCTTCATCATCCTTCAACGTTTGTACAGCAATTCGCGTCTGTAGTTCAACGTAAATATCCCAGGCCAGCGCACGGTCGGAATCAGAGGGTGACCAAAACTCATTCGCCCTCTCTGCGTCTAAACCAGGATCTTTAATTTCCCACACTTTCAACCAGGCTTCCCAGGTGCGCGCAGGCAGCACATCGAAAGGATAGCGGCGCAAGCTGAGTTGTACCAATGATGGCACCATTTCTGCGAAAGGAATATTATCGGGCCCTTGAATGAACTCGTACGGTGGTGTCCAGTTCAACGATTCGGCTTGCTTCTCCAGCGCTTCATCCTCGACTCTTGTCAAGACATTGATGCGGCGCAGAAGCCGTCCATCGATACCCCGCGTCAGTTCGGTCTGTTCAACGCTGTGATGAACGAGGTCGCCAGTGTGAATTCTGCGGGAAAGCGTTCCGGCATTGCCAATGCTGATAGATTCACCCTTGGATGTGACGGGTGCATCCTCTCCGGAGTGTGGCGCAGAGTCTCTGGTATCATCGCGAATCGGGAGGCCACAATCTCTGGCTTTGCACAGCATCCAGTTCAAGGCCAGGTCAGAACGTTCCCGATTTGATTGTTCGCCTTTTCGACCCCTGTAGGTCGCATTCCCGCCAATGTCTCCGTGGCCTCCGCGAAACCAGACCTCAGTAATTTTGTCCCGATTACCCAGGCAACGTTCGATACCGAAAGTTTCTCGCGTCTCGTCAAGGGCCATTGCATGATAGGTATGCTCGACAAACTTCGGGATATCCGCTTCAAAATCATGTTCATTTTCCGTCCAGGGCACACCAAACGATGCAACCGTATCGAAGAGTCCAAGAAATCTTACAGTGGGCGAGGCATCCAATGGCTTGTCTTTGTAGATAATGTCCTCACAGTTTCGATCGATATGGTGAGTGAACATGCGGGCAATGGCGGCGCCACGGCTGTAGCCGACAATGTCGATTACCGTATCCCCTGACGTGAAGTTTTTTTTCAGTGCCTCGAATTGCTCTTCAATTCGCTTTTGCACACCGGCGCCTGTCAATCCGCCGATCAGCTTGCCGATCACTCCAAAGCGCGTTCCGACGCCGTCTTTGTAATATGTATATCCTCCATATAGAACGCGAAATCGGTGAACATTTGTGTCATTGTTTGTGTTCCGTTCGGATTCGGGAATGCTCGAATCATTCCAGGTTCCATCGAATGCATAAAGCGCCATGATCGGATCCTCCTTTCAAGCCGTCCATTGGTACGACTGTTCGTTGTTCTTGTGTTGTGGGTAAACATGTTTGCATAAATTGGATGGAAACTAAAGAGTTGTCCTCATTCATACCTGACCAAGGAGATTGACGTTCCTGGCTCGGGGGCAGGAGACCGAAATATACGTGCATTGGAATATCCTTCTCCTCAAAAGACCTTTACATTTGATGTTGCCAACTTGTTCTATATCAAATCTGATAAGGAATTACCTGAAGTCGTTATAGCTGGTATGAGATTTTGTCTAAGTGAAAGTTCTTGAGATAGTTGGCAAATGAAGGGAAACAAACACGTATTTATCAGCACAGCCTGTCAGTTACAACTATAACTCACTCAAACCCTTAATAATTATACTTGCCATCAGTATCGGATCTCGCGTGTGGAATAACAGTTTGTGTTCTTCTTTCGTTAGCAGGGTGTTGATACCTGCAATCCCTTTATTGCGTAATATGGCGATCATTTCATCATAGTCCTGCCAGTCATCACCTCGCTCTTTATAGAGTGCTCGCATGGCTTTAGCATGTGGAGCTTTTTTCTGATAGTCCCAGGTCATTTCCTCACGATCCTTTCCTTCCATAATATCAACGACCATTGCAGCAACACCGCCAAAGCCACCTACCAGAAAAACCGGTTGGCCAGCTTCAACAGACGAGACGATTTCCTCAAGTACTCCTGGAATACGGCTGGCATACCACTTCTCTGTTTGTGATCCATCCGGGCCTGTTTTAAGAGTTGGGCCAAAAGTGCCACCCAGAACAATGCGTGCGACCGTTTCCTGTGTTTCAAGTGTGCGCATTGCTGTCATACCTCGTGCCCAGGCATAGCGATGTCGAGGGGATTTCTCTGCGGGAAAAAAGTCAGGCTCTTCAGTAAAATCAGAACTTAAATCTTCATCGATACTGTCGGGCCTAGGTACACGTTTTAAGCTAGCAATATATTTATAAGCAGCTCGTTGCTTGTTTGTGAGAGGAATCGGCCAGCTTACGTAATTGACTATGCGTTCTACAGGGTCAATATGTTCAAATTGATTATAAGTACGAACTAACTCTGTCAGCTTTTCGGTGTATCCTGAAGAACCTAGATGTCCACCGTAAACTAAAGATGCGCCCTGGATTAATAAATAACGGCTAAGCTCTATCATTGCCGAATCCATGTGTAATTTATCAATGCCATAACGTGGGTAATCGGTACTTTCTGACATTGAAAGTGCGATAGTTCTGTTTTTCAAAATCCGTTTATTAGCGAGGCGTTGTAATGGGGTTGTAACGGGAATGCGGGTTTTTGCCAGCATTTGTTCTTCTTCGCTGCCCAGCGGGGGTTCCGCGTAAAGTACCGTTGTATGTGCAGGCAAGCCAACAATAGTAGCTAACTCTGGCGGCATGGTGAAAACTGTATCGTTCGTTTGCTGCCATTGGCTTAATAATTCTCGTGTATGAAGATGGCGTAAGGTCTCTTTCAAAACCAGATCAATGACAGCTTGAGGGTTATTGTTCCAGCATATAACAGGTAAATTACCGATATAAGGAAAGCTACGAATCTCTGTATCGGTGAGCGCATTAACCACCACGACCGGGCGTTGTTTTTCTTTAGCCAGCAGTATTTCTTTCCGGCACCATTCCCTGCTCGCATAATGATTAGTCAATACGCAAAGTAATGAGCTACCTTCTATGCCTTCGGCTATTTTTTTTGTGAAAGCTGAACCACCCGGGATATCTCCTGAATCAAACCAGGCATCAATGGGTTGATCGGCTAGCAGGTAATCCCTGAGTTTTTTGACTACCTTCGGCTTCTGATCTAAATCCATTTTGGTATGGCTGATAAATAGTTTGGTGGGCGCTCCATCTTTTTCGCCACCCGCCAAATCGCCATGGAGATATCGACAAAGTTCAATAATGATGCGCTGAATTATAAATGTAGTACGTGTTTTTTGTGGTTTGGCAAAAGCTCTCACAAAATTAACGGTACCTAGACGATCAGGTGATAACGGCCAGGCATCATCTGTCAACTGGACTGGCACACAACGATGGTTTGATACTTCACAACTTTGCCAAAGATCAGCGACAAATTCGCACCAGTCTTCAGATAGGTTCATATCGGTATCGGCAAGTGGAACAACAAAACTTTTTTGCGCCTGATCGAGTTGTTGATCAGTTGGCGGTGATAACAAATCAACTTCCTTGCAAAAAACAGTAGGAATACGTAAACCCTGAACTATTGGATCACCATTTAATGCTAAATGAATATTTTTAGCTAATTCACGCGCGTCATCAGAGTTGGGGTGAAATACCAGATGAACAAGGAGAGGTGGTTTTTTTAGATGGCCAGCGCTTAGCATCGATTGTATTCCTTCATTTTGTATAAAATCCTATCAGCATTTTTTTAGAATAGAAATGTAACTAATGCTTTTAGAAAATTATCTGTCCAAGATTACATACCTATAATGATGATCTAGAAAATTTTAAATATCAATATGGTTGAATCTTAAACAAAAAGTAATTTAAGTGATCCCCTTTTGAAATCGAACTATTTTTTAGTATATAAAAAGTTGATTTTTCACCTTGATTTAACCGTGAAATATACTAGAATGATAAAAGCCACAGGATGGTTAGCGATGGATGCTAATAATGAATTTATTAATGGCTTAGGTGTCTACGCTGGAAGTCAATAATGGATGACAATTTGTCGAGACCGAATACGATGAGTATCGACGTTTTCATCTCCTACGTTCGTAATAATGAACAGTTTGCTACAGCTCTAGCAACTTCTCTTTATCAACAAAATATCAGTACATGGGTTGATACTGTAAAGATAGGGCCCGCAGAAAAATGGAATGCAGCAGTACGTGAAGGTATTTTAAAGGCTCATGTGTTCGTTGTGCTCTTAGATGGACTGTGGCTGAACTCAAAAGTTTGCAGTGACGAATACATCTTGGCGCTAGAACATGCAAAGACGCTAGTACCCATAATTGTAGAGCAAGTCGATACTCACGGCTGGAAAGCGCTCCAACTTACCGTACCAGAAGAATTAAAAAGTAGAAATTACATTTTCTCTCATAATCGCGAGTTAATAGATGTAGTTAACGAAGTTGTTATGGCTGTTCGAACCAACTATGATCGAAAACGACTCCTCAACAGGATCGAACAACGAGCGGTTAACTGGGAAAATTCTGAAGGTAAGTACGGGTTATTGCGCGGTTTAGAGCTTCAGCAAGTCATAGAATCGGAGCAACTATCCTATGATGAAGAGCCAGTAATGACTCCTCTCTCAAGGAAGTATATTCTGGCTAGTCAAAATGCTGAATCTAAAGAGTTAGAAGACGTACGTGAACGCAAACGACGGGCAGAATCGAAAGTTCTTGCTGCCAAATCAGAACATCTTAAAAAAGAAAGCCCTCGAGAATCGCTTGCCTTAGCTAGTGATGCCTGGATAAAAGCTCCGACTGTTGAGGCATTAGCATCGTTGGGTTCCTGGTTCACAGAGCATATCAATCTTGTGGGGATGTGGAAGCTTGGCCTGGAGGTAGATACTGTAGCCTTTGATCAAGGGGGAAGCTATCTCGCAGCCAGTGAAAAAATTCATGCAATGTTGATTGGTGAGCCACCTAATCAGACTTTATGTGTCTGGAATATAGATGACCTCGGAAAAATGGATGATTTTACAGACCCTGAGGGTTTTGGTGGGTGTACCTGGGGGGAGGGGCAACTTATTGTCCAGCGGCGAAGAAATATTCTGTCTTACAGATATAATTTATTTAAGGAGAAATTTCAGCAGACATCTAGCGGTGTGGTATTACCTGAAGCCAGAGGAAAAATGGTATCGAGCCCTTCTGGTGTATTGGTAGCTATACCATGTGGTCACGAAGGATTTTCGCTTTATAATATTCAGACCAAGCAGGCGATACTATTGCCTGCTAATGGTGAGTGCACGGCCATCGTATGGCTAGATGAAAATGTTTTGCTATTGATAGAGGGCAATAAATTAATTCAACGCCCATTGGCCAACCTGGATGAATTTATTGTACTTATTGAACATCGAATAGTAGACATCGATGTGTTAGCTGGTAAATGGGTAGCATTGTCGATGTCCGATTGCGCGAGATTGCACTGGAATACAGATGACGGTGCTGGTGAAGTGAAACTACTCTCTTCACCGGATCCAGCTTCAGTTATTCGTTTGGATCCTGGTGGTAAAACTGCTTTTATCGGTGGAGGCGGTGGCCGTTCGTCGTCTTATGGAATTATCGAAGTTGATATAGCATCAGGCCAGGTCATCAGGCATTGGCTAGGAGGTTTTGATCAACCAGTTACAGGTATTGATCTAACGAAAAATGGATATATGGCTGCAGGGCGCCGAGATGGTACGGTATTTTTGTGGAATTTTGGAAGCACCGTTCTTGACAACAAGGAAAAAGTTGAGATTGCTGAAATTAAAACGTTGCAAGGAGAAATTAAGGAGACTGATGATATATTCGTAAAAAAACTTGTGGTTCTTTTGGATGACGAGAACGGCGCTCTTATAGAACGGACGTTACCAATTAATAATGATTTTATGGTACCCGGTCAGACCCCATGTGTGGTACGTGGGGAAACGCTCTGCGTAGCTTACGGCTCATTCCTTTTGTGGTACAGCCTTTCCAGTGAAGAAAAACCATTAGAGGGTGAAGGCCATACAAATCCAATAACGGATATTGCATACTCGCATACTAATTCTCTATGGGTAAGTTTGGCGCTGAACTATAACGATAATAATCTGATAGAAATTTTTGTCTGGGATAAACGACAGGGTAATCCAATCTTGCAACTACTCATCCCGTACATACCAATAGATGAAATACGTTTTGATATTAGTGGAGAAATACTCTTGCTACTACGAAATTCAAAAACTGTACGTCAACTTCTAATGGATCCTGATCGTTGGATCCTAAGTGGGCACGAGCTTTCTGAAATTAGGTGGAGCAGGAGTTAAGGTATTGACTCATTCTTACGTTGTGACTATTTTTCGATTGCTAAAGACTCTAGTGGTACATAAAACAGATCTAGAGCAAGTTGCATAATTCAGGCGTGATTTTGAAGAGAAGTAATTACTGAAGGCCCGCTTCTGGTAAAGCGGACATTAACATTTTTTAAGGGAATGTGCCCATTTATTACTGTATTTAGTGTTAACTCTATTGTTCAAGTAGTCTGATTATTTATCAGGCATTATTGGTAGTTGGTCAATTAAATTAACCAGTATAGCTTTGGATCTTTAGCGGGGTAAATTCTTGCTTCTGTTCCTATTTAGAAGTGTTTAATTTTGATGATTTTGTAAAGAAATGTTTATATATTTTGTAAGTATTTACAAAAAATTCATCTTATTTTTGATGCCTTCTAATAAAATCAATTGGTTATCTATTTAAAATATGACAATAGTTGTCATAGGTGTATTTAACCGTTCTAGAGGGTGCCTCAGTAATTCGATACCATAACCTCAAACCAGGCTGATCAGTGCCAGTACTACTTGTCCCATTCTTCTTCGTGTGAAGCTTGGGGCAAAGTCTTACTGAGAAAGATACTCAACAAAGAGGGGCTTACGGTGTTAGTTTGGTCGGTAAAGTGAAGGGTGCGCCTGTATCGATAGATTTTTATATTGCTGAGGCCCGATTAGTAGGTCGATAGATGCTGATCACTGTGCAGGGTCTGGGCAGGGGGTTAGCTCATCTCAGCAATGAAGGTATATTGTCGCGCCTATTAGTGTCAGCATCGATGCGGTATTTGCCATCTGAATCAGGCACAAGTTTCCTTCAGTATGATGCAAATTACGGTGTTGGCATCCCGTTTATTCGCTATCTGATAGTGTTTCTTCTGCTTTTTTCCCCTGCTTTTTTCGACTATTGATCAGACGTTTGAGTGGATACCAGACGATTGCAATTAACGCGAGAAAGATAGAGGCGATGACACCAAACACGATGGCTATCGTGCCGGCCCCGGCTCCTGGACCTATGTAGGCGTATACGGGAGTCGAAAGTAGCCCTAATAAAAGAACGACGTACAGGTTTAGTTTTTGCATGATTTATCCTTCTTGGAGTTGAACGTGTCCGCAGGTAGCCAGATCGCTTGAGATACGGCAAAGTTGAATTTGTCATCCATTGATTTTGTATTAAGTATATCGAGTGTGATTTTTCCATCGGGCCCGAGTTCGAATATCCGACCTTGCTGTGAGCTGGTGACAAGCAGGTTGCCATCCCTGGTTATTTGGTGCTTGCCTCTGATACGTGAATAAAAATTATTCTTGCGACCATCATGCAAAATTTTTGTAGTGTATGAAGTCGGTGATAGACTGACAATCTGGCTATAATCTCGTCCCATGCGATTATCAAATATAGTGATTTCACCCGTGTAACCCCAGTCTGGGTCATGTTGGCGTCGCGTCGCGCCGATTCTCCACCACTTTATTTTCAGGGTGTCGGGATCCACAATAAAGACCAGGTTCAGTGATCTGGCACTCACCAGTAAATCGCCT
>Ga0209633_10001052_pt1 | contig 29746 bp, 26 predicted proteins | sample Cruoilmetagenom1_FD_187290 | JGI IMG/M metagenome (GOLD analysis project Ga0209633, IMG submission 187290) | Oil polluted marine microbial communities from Coal Oil Point, Santa Barbara, California, USA - Sample 1 (SPAdes) (version 2) | ecosystem: Environmental > Aquatic > Marine > Oil seeps ... | reverse complement strand
ACGAGGTCTTACAGGAACAGCTTTAACTGTCGTTGTCGTCGTTGTTGTACTTAGATTTATGGGTGTCATCTAACACCCATGAAAGAGGCTTTCACAACGATGACACCGTTACGCTGTTATGAAAGCCGGGGTTGGCAGGGGTGTTGCCAAACGTCCTCGCCAGCTGTGGATCGGAGTCTCGCATGCTCGCTTACCTGTTGTGGCAACACCCCCTCCCAACCCTTTTCTTCCTGATAGCACATGACCTTCATATAAACATAATTACGTATGATGGCGTCGTAAAACAAAATAGCAGTCTTTTTACACTGTGATCGTGTACTTGTTTATCAGTTTCGGTAACAGCACTGTATAAAACCTTTTATAAATGGACAGATAAATGCATAATCGATCATGGGTTTCCTTTGGTTTACCTGTCTTCTCTGTTTTTTTCCTGCAGTTGGTACTACAGTTACCGGCAAGCGCCAGTGACAACAAGCTTCCGGGTAACCTCATCTCACCCCAAACAGGCACAATCTGTAATGAGAAGGTAAAAATCTGTTACGATTCTTTTGGAGTAAGTATTGGCATCACCAAAGATGTCATGGGAGAACAGGCGGCGGATAAACTGACCCGCGAGCTCGCCACGGTGAGTGAGGAAAATTTTGACCGGACAAATTTCAATCCGGTAGAGGGGATTTCCTGTCACACCCTTGAAAAGGCATGCTATGAGGACAACACGATAAATGAACCACTTTCTTCTGCCCTTTTTGGTGATAATGTCGGAAAATACGGCCCTGACGCACTAATCGATATTCTCTGGGCCTGGGATGGGTCACTATACAATAACGATACTGAAATAATGGCAGCAGACGGCAGAAACTACCGGCTGAATTTTCATGCTGATGGTTCTCTCAACATCATTGCAGACTGCAATAAGGTATTCGGCAACTACACTGCCAAGGGAAAGTCACTTTCAATCACACTCGGACCAACCACGCTGATGGCCTGCGGGCCTGACTCTCAGGAGCAGCAATTCCTTAGAGATCTGCAAGGTGCTGCTGTCTGGTTCTTGAAAAAAGGCGACCTCTATCTTGATATCAGGGCCGATACCGGCACTATTCGTTTTTACAGAGGAGTTGCCCTGTAAAATACTAAAGTGAGCGACACCCACAACCCAAAAGATACATTATTTCACCACAGAGAACACAGAGAAAAGAATTTCTTTTTTGCTTTCTTTGTGTCCTCTGTGGTTTAAGTTTTTCTTGTTTTTTATGACAGAAGTTCAGGAGTAAGGCACTAATCACCTGGAGAATAAGCAGTGCGCCCAATCTTTATTTTTGTTCAATTGCTGGTCATCTGTACAGGACTCGTTTGTGCTTATGCTACCGATCCAAGCTTTGACTGCTCAAAGACCGCTCACGACGCTGAAGAGCTTATATGTAACGACGATAAACTTGCAGCACTGGATAATCAGCTTGCAGGAGTCTACCATACCGCACAACAGAATTTCCCGGAAGATGAGCGTAAGAACCTGAAGGCAATTCAGCGGGGCTGGATAAAAGGACGTAATGATTGCTGGAAGAGCGACGACCTGCGCAGCTGCGTCAAATTCGCATACGAATCCAGGATCACTGAACTGCAGATTCAGGGGGGCCTAATCACCAGACCGGAACCTGTACAGTACCAGTGCAGTGGTGGGGAGTATGACTACCTGACTGCAATTTTCCACAGGGAAACCGTCCTGCCAGCAGTTGTACTTACCCGAGTTAACAACCGGCAAACATGGCAGGTTATAGCCTATCAGACTCACTCCGGCAGCGGTGCCAGGTATACGGGTCAAAATGTCCTCTTCTGGAGTAAGGGTAATGAGGCAATGGTTGAGTGGAATGGAAACAAGTTCAAGTGTAGAGAACTATCAACACGGAAATAATTAGCAACACTGATGGCGTCGTAAAAAGTTCGATGTCTGGAGTCATAGAGATATTGCCAGACGCCAATCACATTTATCCGGCGGGAAGAGTGAGCACCGGGGAAAGCGCCTGTGAACCTCTTTCTGCCAGGGAAAACAGGAAAAGAAGAAAGGAAAACAAGCGCTTGGAACGATAATCAGTGTCTTCTATATAAAACCAGTGATCACGATATTCTATTGCCAGAAACGCATCTCCAGGCTTCTCCTCGGAGCTTTTTATGAATACCCTGGAGCGCTTTTCGTCAATTGTCGTTGAACTAGTATAATTGCCACTAGAAGCCCTGTTTTCTTTGATATGGTTTTCCGGGACTCGCACGTATTGTGATATTTCGGCAATAATCTCGAGCATGGAGCGGGTAAGCATGGCTATTTCTTTGTCATTTGCAGCAGAAGAACCGTAAATCAGACTGAACTCATCGCTATCCGGATTCAGGCCTAGCAGTTCAAGAAAAAGGAGTACCTGCTGTTCAAACTCTTTCTCGCTATTGCGTCGGAAGAAGACAATTACTTTTCCATTCTCTTTATCCATCAGTCTCGAACCAAGGCCTCCGGACTGCTGGATATAAGCCAGGGTATCAAGAACCTCGAGAAACTCCTTGTCCGCACTTCTATTCATCATTTGTCTCCCGCTGCTGTTATAGAGATCATTAACTGCCGACAGACACACACGAAGAATAAACTCTGCATTCCATCCCGATTGAATCAGGCTGAAGAGTACATGGGGAGGAATCGGGGTAAGCAAACTTTTAGCAAATTTTTTTCCCATCATAGGAGTGTACGTTATGGTTGGACGATCCGCAAACTTACCCTTTCCTCCCAGGGTCATACCATTTCCAAAAAAGTCTCCGGAACTTAAATCAGCACTTGCCTCCAACTGGGTTTCAAAAGTGTACTGATTAACAATAGAGCCAACTTCAAGAAAAATTGGTGTGTCTCCATAGCGCAGTTTAACGATATTCAGCAGCATCATCTGTTTCCACGACTCGGCAATGGAGGTTGAATAATCAAATCGATCCCGTTCCACTGTGGCAGGGCCAATTGTCGCACAGCCTGAAAAAATAAAAAGGAGGAGTAAACTAAAAAGCAGCCTGCAAGTAAGTGAAACTCTCATGTTCTTCCCTCTGGTTTAATAAAAGTAAGGACAAGCTATTTTTCTGTGCTTTCCTTTACCAGCAACCATCCAGTAACAACTCCCGCAACGCTTACGGGGGCATGACAACCCGTGGGTTCTTGTTACTCTCTTGTTATCAATGCATTAAGTCTATCCCAACAAAAATTGGCTGAGTTTCTTACGTAATCAGGATTTTTTATGAATTTCCCCACGGGCCAGAGAGGCGAAGATACCAAAAACACAGAGTGCACTGAAAACAGCAAAGGTCCAGCAGATACTTTGCAGCAACTCGGGATAAAGCCCGGGTGCAATGGCTTGCCCGCCAACAAAAATAGAGAGTATCAATGTGGCGATTCCCATGGAAAACACCTGCCCGAGAACACGCATGGTGCCGGAGGAACCTGCCGCGATACCAAGATAGCGTGGTTCCACAGAACCCATGATGGCATTCATATTGGGCGAAGAAAACAGGGCAAAACCAAAGCCGAGAATCAATAGCATCCCCGCAATACTAAAAACCGACGTCTCCTGTGTAAGAAAACTGAAATATAACAACCCGATGAAGGTAATGCCCATTCCAATGGAAGAGATCACCCGGGGTTCAATACGATCTGACATACGGCCTGCCAAAGGTGAAAACAGTGCCATCATAATTGGCTGTGTTATCAGAACAATACCGGTCATCCTCGAATCCAGTCCCTTAATATACTGCAGGTAAAAGCTGAGCAAAAATGTCAGCCCGAAAGTGGCGCTGTAGTGGATCAGGGCTGCAGCATTAGAGAGGGCAAACACCCTGTTCTGGACAAAGAGGTTCACCTGGAATAACGGCTCTTTGATTTTTATCTGGCGGTAAACAAAGGCGGCCAGGCCGCCACATCCGGCAAGAAGGAAAAGCACACCCAGACGGTGCGCCAGGGTTGAAAACCCGTAAATGATACCAACAAGTGAAGGAATATAGAGAAGTGCCCCTATCCAGTCATAACTTTCATTTGCAGCATCCGCCCATTCACCCTTTAGAAACAGTATAATCAGAAGCGGCGGCATGACACCAAGAAAAAAGATAAGAATAAACAGGCTCCGCCACCCCAGATAATGAGTGAGTAGCCCGCCAAGAAAAGGGCCGGTTAACAGACCAATGTAAACGGCTGTGACGGCCAGCCCAAGTACCCGCCCGCGCTGATGTGGGGGAAATACCGAGGTCAGAATCGCCATACCTGTACTGAAAATCATCCCTCCCCCCAGCCCCTGCATAGTTCTGAACAGAAGAAGGAGAAATACATTCGGAGACAATGCACACAACAATGAACTCAGAGCAAACAGTCCAAAACCATAGCCCAGTATTTTTTTTCGTCCTACAATATCTGCCAGCCGTCCCATGGGAACCAGAGACACCCCGGCTGCAAGCAGGTATGAGGTTGCAACCCAACTGAGCAGGATAGCGCTTATCCCCTGGTTCCGAAATCCTTCTTCAATCGCGGGCAGTGCGACATTGACGGAAGATATCATAAAGGGTGTAATAAAAGAGCTGATCGTGGCCACGGTCAGGGCCGAGCGCTGAACACTATTCATATTCTCCTTTCAGTGCATGTGTCTCAGATTGCGAAATGAAAGAAGTATACTTAATTAAAATTAAACTGTAATTGTAAAATTGAGCAAAGCCAACGTACTGAACCCGGGAGTCGAGTACCATCTTGAATTCTAAACGCTGATAATCTATACTGCTTCCAAGTGATCCAGGTGACCTATCACCTTTAAGTCAATTCCTACACCAATCGGAGGAGCTACCATGTCAGAGAATCTCATTGAACGTACAGCGTCCGCCTATACCTACCCCCTGCTTATTAAAAATCTGCTCTATTCTCCGGTGATCGATAACCCCGAGCAGGAAATTGTCTACGGTGACCAGCTTCGCTTCAGCTATAGTGAATTTCGCCAACGTATATGTCGGCTTGCAAATTCCCTGGTTAAGTTAGGTATACAGCCCGGCGATACTGTGGCAGTGATGGATTGGGACAGCCACCGGTATCTCGAATGCTTTTTTGCAATCCCGATGATCGGCGCAGTGCTCCATACCGTCAACGTCCGCCTGCCCCTGGATCAAATTATCTACACCATCGATCACGCTGACGATGACTTTATTTTTGTGAACAGCGAGTTTCTGCCGATCATCGAGCAGATTAAAGACAGAATTCCCAAGGTCAGAGGTTTTATCCTGCTGACCGATGAACCAGACCGGCCGGAGGCCGCCCTCCCCCTGGCAGGGGAATATGAGTCATTGCTGGCTGCAGCCGAAAGTGATTTTAGTTTCCCCGACTTTGATGAAAACACCAGAGCCACCACCTTCTATACAACAGGTACCACGGGGATGCCCAAAGGGGTCTATTTCAGCCATCGTCAACTGGTGCTACACACCCTCGCCGCCTTAGCGGCTCTTGGCACACCCACTGCCCAGGGGAGGTTCCATCAGCAGGATGTCTATATGCCGATCACTCCAATGTTCCATGTCCATGCCTGGGGAGTTCCCTATATCGCCACTACCCTGGGAGTAAAACAGGTCTATCCGGGCAGATATATACCGGATACGCTACTTCAGCTCATAGAAACGGAGGGCGTTACCTTCTCACACTGTGTGCCGACAATCATGCATATGCTGATGGACAGTCCGAAATTTTCATCCGTTGATCTCTCCCGCTGGAAAGTTATCATCGGCGGAGCAGCCTTACCTAAGAAAATGTGTCAGGCTGCGCTGGCCAGGGGAATTGATATTTTCACCGGTTATGGCATGTCTGAGACCTGCCCCATACTGACCCTGGCCCATACAGGTGATGAAGACCTTGACGAAGAGGCGGAAGTTGAGCGTCGCTGCAAGACAGGTAGACCTATACCCCTGGTTGAATTGAAAGTGGTTGATAGTGAGATGCAGGAAATTGCACCCGATGGCGAACAGGTCGGGGAAATAGTGGTACGTGCTCCCTGGCTCACCCAGGGGTATCTGAAAGACAAAGAAAATTCAGAAAACCTCTGGCTGAATGGTTACCTGCATACCGGTGACGTTGCTGCCATGGATCAGCATAACTATGTCAATATTACCGACCGGATGAAGGACGTGATCAAAATGGGTGGAGAATGGCTCTCCTCACTGGAACTTGAGGATGTTGTCAATCTGCATCCGGCGGTGGCCGAAGTTGCTGTAATCGGCATGGCCGACCAGAAATGGGGAGAACGGCCCCTGGCCCTCATTGTGCTCAAGGAGGGCGAAAAACAACTGGAAGAAGAGGAGATGGCAAGCCATGTCAGGGGATTTATCGACAAGGGGGTGCTCGTCAGATTTGCCTCACAGCTGAACATCCGCATAGTCAATGCTATCGAAAAAACCAGCGTCGGCAAAATTAATAAAAAACTCCTGAGGGAAAAACACCTTTAAAAGCAGAAGAGCAGATTACCAAATATAGCTGCTGGTCTTCTTTCCCATAAGTTCAATCTCAAAGACCTGGCGGGCAGCGGCTGAGCATATACCGTAACAGACATGAAGAGGAAGCAGATGTTCTTCCCTTGGATGACAGTATCTTGCGGCTGGGGCACTCTCCCATTTTTCCAGCCTCCCCGCTCTCTCCTCTTCAGTCAACCCGTCACTTGAAAGGGTATCTATAAGCCATTTTTCAAAAGATTCATTCCCGGATTTTGCTTCCTTTGTTGGTTCTTCATGAAAGGCCCGAAGGTTATGAAATGAGGCTCCGGAGCCGATTGTCAGCAGATTTTCTTCTTCCAACAGACCGGATAAAGCCCTGCCGATCCGGATGTGCTCAGCGGCATGCAGACTGTTTAAAAGGGAGAGTTGGACACAGGGTATCGTGGCCTCCGGATACATTATTTTCAGGGGAACAAAAACACCGTGATCAAACCCACGATCTTCATCAGTAGCCGCCTGAATACCACTATTTTCCAATAGTTTTACAATCCTGCCTGCCAGTAAAGGATCACCCGGCGCAGGATAAGTTATCCTGTAGGATTCTTCGGGAAAACCAGAGTAATCATAGAAAAGAGGGGGAGCAACACCACTGTTGACTGTCGGCCGACTCTCCTCCCAGTGCCCGCTGATCACAAGGATCGCCGAGGGTTTAACAAGTAAAGACGGCACATTTTCCAGAAAATCGATCAAGTCTCTATGGCGAGGTTCTCCAAGCAGGGGCCAAGGCCCGCCGCCATGGGGGATATATATTACTGACCCCGGTTGATCGCTCATATTACTCACTCCATCATTATTTGAAAAATTGTAAAAGTGCATGCAGTGTAGTCATAGGATGCGGAGGGCAGCCGGGGATATACAGGTCGACGGGTATCAGGCGGTTCAGATCGCCGACGATATCCTTACTCCCCCAAAAAGGACCTCCGGAGATGGAACAGCAGCCGCTGGCGATTACTACCTTGGGTGCTGGAACAGCTTCATAGGTCGAAAACAGAGCAGCCTTCATATTATTGGAAATCGGTCCGGTAACATGGATGCCGTCAGCATGCCGGGGAGAAGCCACAAAATCAATACCAAAGCGTTGGAGATCAAAAAAAGGTGTATTAAGAACGTTGGTATCTGCTTCACAGGAATTACAGCCACCTGCGGAAATCTGCCTGAGTTGCAGAGACCTTCCAAAGAGATTCTTGAAGTGTTGTTTGGAATGTTCCGCCAAAGCAGGTAAAGAACCGCTGGTAAACAAAGCGTCCCTGCTGGAGGTGCCTAATTCGAAATTATTGCTGAAGGTCACAAATTTCCCCTGAGACTGGATCTCACATTGACCACAGAAGGTGCAGCGACCAATATCGATAACCATCTTATCGATATCAATAGCCTGTTGAGGGCAGGCTTCCGCACACTCCCGAACCAGTTTTTTGTCGCAGTCCTGGTGAACCGTGGGCAACCCCCGGAAACGGGAGTAAAGGTTGATTTCCTCTTTTGGATATTTCGTTGTTCTATATCCCTGTTTCCATCGATTTTTTATGACTTTTAACATATATGCGAACCTCTAAATATTTCTTGTTTGTTACAGATCAAACCCGCAATAGGAGAGATTGAAACTCTTGTTGCAGAGGGGGAAATCTGAAATACCCTGGTTGCGCAGAGACATGGCGAGTCCGGTCCAGTTATGAAACGATGGATCCTTAACTTTGTAGCGCAGAATCGAACCATTTTTATCTGTTAACATGCAATGAGATACTTCACCACGCCATGCCTCATTAATGGTAACCACAAAAGAATCGGGAGCAAGGGTGTGGTAAGCGGGAACAGCGATGGGGGCAGCATCAATATCTTGTCTCAGCAGGTCAGTAATGCTTTGCAGAGAATGCATGATTTCTTCACGTCTGACATTGGCTCGGCTGTAGACATCACCAACAGTCCGCTTATTTTTGTTTGCCTCCAGTTGAGCATAAGCTTCTGTCGGAAAAGTGATGCGGGCATCGTAGGATAGTCCGCTCGCTCTTCCTGCAAAGCCGACAAGACCAAGTTTTTCAGCGGTATTCCGGGGTACAGTGCCAGTGTGTTCAAAACGGGCCAGTACCGTATGAGCAGAGAAAAGAAGATCACAGACATCGGCTATACCCGGAGTCTCTTCTGCGACCTTATCACGGACAATCCGGCGCTGTTCTTCAAGCACAGGAAAAACAATCCCACCGGGTCTCACCAATCCTTTACCAAAACGGTTACCAGCCAGGGTGAGCAGCATGTTTAAGAACTCGCCACGGATTCGGCCGAAATAATTTAAGGGTGGGTTAAAAGCAACGTCACCACTTAACGCCCCGAGATCACCAACATGGTTACTAATACGTTCCAGTTCCAGGGCAATGGTTCGTACAACCTTTGCACCGTCATTCACCTTGAGTCCGGCAAGGGCTTCAATGGCCTGAGAGTGGCAAAGACTGTGGCCGATTGCAGTGTCTCCGGCGATAGACTCTACAATGGTCGGCAGACGAGTCAGGGGTTGCTCTGCCTGTTCGAGAAGCTTCTCCACCCCACGGTGCTGATAGCCAAGCTGGATTTCAAGACTGAGTACTTCCTCACCTGCACATTGGAAACGAAAATGTCCGGGTTCAATAATGCCGGCATGGACAGGGCCCACGGCAACTTCATGGATAGCATCACCGTCTACGGTGAAATAGGGGTAATTGCCGGGAATGTCATGGCTATAATCGTTACCGAAGACGTCTTTTTTACCGCGACAGTTCTCATGATAGCGAACCATTTTCAGCCAGGGATGATTCTTGGGGTGGGCCCCGAATTGCTCGGCAATCTCACGCTCGAACATATGAAATTTCTCACATTCAGGGGTGAGTGAGGGATATTCATCAGCAAGAGAACATCCTGCAGTATAAAGATCAAGTCCGGCGCGGATGACCGTGATCAGCTTGAGAATGGATTGTTCATCTGTGTAGGCAAAAAATTGTACAACAAAACCACTGTGCCGGGTGGCGTTAAGCACAGCCTCTTGAAAGATTGAAAAATCGAGATCAGGAATGTCTGCGCGGGAGACTACCTGTCCGTTTTGTATGTGCAGGAAGTTATCCATTTACAGGGCCTCCAATGGAGGAAATCACATTCTGAATTGTCTGGTAAATACTATCCGGCAGCCAGATAGTTAACACCAGTGATGTTAACAAAAGAATAATGGGGGGGAGTGCTCGCGGCCATTTATCAGGTACAAGAATTTCATCATTTTCATTGTCCTTGAAAATCATCTGCATAACAAGTTTTGCGGCACCTGCAAAAATCAGGATCAGACTGAAGATAAAGATACTGACTGTTACGTAACGACCAGCCTTGATAGCTCCGAGAATAATGAGAAGTTCACTGATAAAAAGGCCAAAAGGTGGGAATCCGGAAATACCGACAAAGCCGGCAAAAAAGGTAATTCCGGTTTTAGGAAACAGACGAAGTACCCCTCCGGTTTTGTCTATCAATTTAGTGCCATAACCAAGCAGCATGTTGCCCGCGGAGAGAAAGAGAGACGATTTGATAAGAGAGTGATGAATTATATGGAGCATAGCGCCAAAGGCCGCCAAGCCACCGATCCCTATGCCGATGGTGATAATACCCATGTTTTCAATGCTGGAATAAGCCAGCATCCGCTTATAATCTTTTTGATTCAGAATGAAAACAGCCGAAACCAGCATGGAGGCAAGGCCAAATGCGATAAGGACGTTGCTCGAATATTCGCCTAATCCAGCCGCAAACATGAGCTGGTGGCAGCGATACACGCCAAGGAAGGCACAGTTGAGAAGTGCACCTGAAAGTAAGGCCGAGGCGGGAGTAGGCGATTCACTGTGGGCATCAGGCAGCCAGGTGTGCATAGGAGCAAGTCCTACTTTGGTGCCATAGCCAATGACAATAAAGATGAAACCGGCTTTCAGCCAGAGCGGATTGAGCTGAGGTGCAATCGCGTACAAAGAAGTAAAACTAATCCGCACATGAATATCGCTAATCTCCATGGAAAAAATAACAAAAAAACAGCCGAGCAGTGCCAGAGCAATACCAACCGAGCAGATAAGTACATATTTCCAGGTGGCTTCAAGGGATTCTTTGGAGCGACGAATAAAGATAAGTGGCGCACTCATCAGGGTGGTCGCTTCCACCGCCACCCAGAACATAATTATATGATCGGCTATGGTAACCATGGACATGGCTGAGAGAAAGAGGAGCATACACCCATTAAAAGTCGGCTCTTTACTCATCTCCACCTCACTCATATAAAAGACGGTATACAGGGAGATGAAAATAAAGAGAAAGGAGAGGATCGCAAGCAGCAGCATACCCTCAGGGGAATTACTGAAGTATCTGGTTTGCAGAGGTCCGGTGAGCTTGAACCATTCCATCGTTGTGAAAAATGCATGGATAACAGCAGTGCTGAGTAGAACCACCCGCCCTGTTTTTACAGGAAGGAAAAAAACGGCGATTCCTGCAATAAGTGGAATTATAAAAACAAATTGGAGCATGTTATCAATCCTTTAGCTGTCCCAGAAGGGCTGTGTCAACATCATCAAAGGTATGGTTAATATTATTAAGAACAATACCCATAACCAATACTGCAACAAGGAGATCAAGAAGGACCGCGAACTCGACTACATATTGGGCATGAACTACTTTAGCAAGAGCTGTTCCGATAAGATAGATCCCGTTCTCCATCATCAGGTAACCTATAACCTGGGTAATTGCCTTCCGGCGTGTCATAAGCAAGATTAAGCCGGATCCCATGGTTGTGATGCCGGTTACCAGAAGGAGTTTATGATTTGCTGCAAAATCGGCAAGGTGGGGATGGTTGGCAATATATATGGGATAATTGATCGAATGCAGGCTGTTCGTAATATAGACGGAAAGAACTATCATAATCAGTCCCGCAAAAAGCGAGGCATGGTAACCGATAATAGGCTCAATTTCCCTGCTGGTTACAACCTTATTGACTGCAATGAACATCAGGGCGGGAATAAGGAGGCCTTTGACAAGAACCAGGATTAGAAAAAACATGATCAGGCTAAAACTCAACCCGTGCGCTGTGTTCAGGACAAGAGGAACTGCTGAAACGACGATTCCCTGAAAGGCCACGAGCTTGACCAGAGCCGCTAAGCGGTTTGATTTAAGCGAAAGTAGTACCGACAGAAGAATCATCGCTAAAAAAATATTGGAAATATGCATTGCTAGACAAGCTCCATGGTGAGAATAGTTGCAAAGAAGACAAGAGCAAAGGATGTAAGTATAAAGTTGGGGACCATATCCATCTTATACCGTGCCGTAATTGACTCAACCAGGCCAATTCCAGCATATAGCAGGGTCATGATGGTGATAAATATAATGAAATTAAATACTGCAATCCCCGTGTGGAAGGGATAGAGCATACAGGTGATAAAGGCGGAGTAAAACAGCATTTTACAGAAAGATCCCATTTCAATAAGAGCAAGATCCGGGCCGCTGTGGTCAAGGATCATAACCTCATGGATCATGGTCAGTTCAAGATGGGTAGCCGGGTCATCAACGGGTACCCTGGAGTTTTCCGTCAAGAGAATAATGAACAGGGCAATTAGAACCAAAATAATCAAAGCTGCAGATTGAGACCAGAGATTGACGACCTGGTTGCCTGAAAAATATTCAGCAAAGCTTAAGCTTCCTCCACTGAGCCGAAAGAAGAGCACCAGAATGATAAAAATTGTGGCCTCGGCCAGAGCTGAGAAAAACACCTCTCTTGCTGCTCCCATTCCCTCGAAGGGGGATGCCGTATCCAGAGCAGCCAGAACCGTAAAAAAACGTCCAAGACCAAGCAAATAGAAAAGCATGATTACATCGCCATGGAAGGAAAGAACAGGCGACAAACCGGCAAAAGGGAAGAAGAGCAAAAGCATGAAGGCAGTGACAAAAGAGACAATCGGGCCCAGCTTGAAAATAAAAGTAGTGGAGGTTGAATAGACAGAGCCCTTACGCAGCAGCTTGATCAATGTATAGTATTTGATCAGCAATGGTGCGCCTTGTTTTCCACCGAAAAAAGCCTTTACCTTTAAAATGACTCCCATAAACAGGGGAGCCAGGCTAAAGACTACCAGTAACAAGAGAAGTGACGCAAAAGAAAATGTGAATTCCATCCTGTCTTCCTATATGAAAATGAGCATAACCACAATGGCCAGCACAATGTAACCGATATAGAGCTGGATATTACCATGTTGGATCCAGCGCAGCTTATTAAGAAGATACAGAGCCGGGTGGACAACGAAAGTATTCAGCCCAATTTCAGATATATCATGTATGTGGGAACTGTAGGTTGTTTCACCAGGGAAAATTTTATTGATTCCTGAATATTTTTTCCGTACCCGGACAAAGGGTCGAAAAAAATCGACTATGGTATCTCCATAGGATGTGCCAGTGTACTGCATGCGGACGGTGGGCTGAGTAAAACCGCACCCCCAGGTTCCAGACCGGGTAACCTCCTTGCCGGCATAGGAAAATCTTCTGAAAATAGAGACCACAAGAATTAGCAGAAAAAACAGGATAACCGTCCTGGATATATTAGTTATGATCGGCATAAACTGCGTGATCTCATAATCGGCAACCAGAGGAATCGCCTGACTTGCCCGGAAGGCTGCCTGCACAAAATAATCTGGCCAGACTCCGATTGTGAGACAGAGAGCCGCTAGTATCAGTTGAGCAAGAACCATGGAGAAACCGGGTTCAGATGCCCGGACAGCGAGATCGCTTCTGGGCTCACCAAGAAAAACAACCCCCACAACCTTGGTGAAACAAGCAGCGGCCAGACCACCGATAACAGCCAGAGAAATAATCGCCAGTATGGAGAATAAAAAAGATGCACCCTGTAGTTGCAGACCCTGAAAGGCACCATAATAGATTAGAAATTCACTGATAAAACCATTGAATGGAGGAAGACCGGAAATGGAGATAGAACCGACGAGAAATGTACGGCCGGTAACGGGCATTTTCTTGATCAGCCCTCCGAGCTGATCAATTTTAGCCGTCCCCGTCTGCTGTATGACCGCACCGGCTCCCATGAACAGCAATGATTTGAACAGAGAGTGGTTAAACACATGAAGGAGACCACCGGCGAAGCCGAATGCTGCCATAGTCTTGTTGCCGGTTGCCGCACCCAGCATACCGATGCCCAGACCCAGCAGTATGATGCCGATGTTTTCGACACTGTGATAGGCCAGCAGCCGTTTGATATCATGTTTTCCGATGGCATAAACAACGCCAAGAATCCCTGAGATGATACCGAGTACAATAACGATTTGACCGAAAAGAGCAGATGTTGGTTCCAGTAAGAGGTAGAAACGTACAATACCGTAAATCCCAATTTTGATCATCACACCGGACATCACAGCGGAAACATGACTTGGGGCAGCAGGGTGGGCATAAGGAAGCCAGATATGAAGCGGTATAATACCCGCCTTGGAACCACAGCCGATCAGAATAAGAATAAAGGCAATAAATTTGGCAGAATCAGGAATAGAGGCCAGTGCTTCAAACCCAACGCTACCGGTGTTCGAGTAGAGGAAACCGAAACCGGCAAAGATAAACAGAGCTCCAGCTTGAGTAAAGATAAAATAGATATATCCGGCATCCCTTGTCGCCTTTTTTTGAACATCATAGATCACCAGAAAAAAGGACGAGATAGACATCAGTTCCCAGGCAAGGGCAAATGTAACAAGGTTATTTGCACAGACGACGAGGGCCATTGAGATGATGAGCAATGCATAAAAGAAATAGTTGGCCGCTGTGGCTGTTGCTCGTTTTGCATCATTCAGATATTGGAAGCTGTATAGAGCAGCTACAGCAGAAACAACAAAAACAGATACGAGGAAAAAGGCTGAAACTGTATCGATCTTGAGAGAAAACGTGGAAACCTGCAGCCATGTGTGATTATAAACTGCCGGCTCAGTATGCTGAAGAAGCCGTTTTACTGCATCGTAACCACCCAGGCCGCAGCCACCGATAATAGCCAGAACTGCCCCTGTTTTCATCAATGAATAGGACTTGAATGCTGCAAGTGCCAGTACTCCACCAGCGCCAATGAGTAATATAGCGAGAAAAAATATATTCATACGTCCTCTTGTGTCACATCGATAAAAAAAGGAGATCTGACCATTGCATTTATACTTTGTTAAACTTGATGGCGTCGTAAAAATTCTTCATCTACTTCGTTGCTGCAAATTTTCCATCATTTCGGTGTACCCTAGTATGTCGAGGTCCTGCCAAAAACCTACAACGCAGGAGATCGGACTTTTTACGACGCCATCAAACTTGCAAGTGGGGAAATGACACCCACTATCAAACTATTCCATTTTAATAATTTATATTGATGTTTTTACCCTTTTGCAACGCACTCCTCAGAGAAGAGTACATAGAAAACAAAAAGCAGGACAGGAAACTATCGGCACCCCTTGCTATAAATCATAAAACACTGAAATACAGGCAATGAGTATGACCGTATAAAGGATTGTTGCCCCGAACCCAGCCCTCATATAATCCTTGGTACGATAGCCACCAGGTCTCATAATAAGAGCATTAACCTGGTGGGTCGGTAAGACAAAAGTATTCGAAGCCGATATTCCAACAACCATTGCAGCAACAATCGGGTTTGTGCCCACTCCCACAGCCATATTCATTGCCAGGGGTATCATCAGCACCGCCGCTCCAACATTGGAGGCAACCAGAGAGAAAAAAGCCGTGAGTACAGAGATGACCAGCATCAGAACGATAGGCGTAGGAGTACCTACTGCTGCAAGTACATGATCGGCGAAATAGGCTGCTGCTCCGGTGTTCTCAAAAGCCGTTCCGAGAGGAATAAGTCCTGCCAGAAGGAATACAGTTCTCCAGTCAACGGCCTCATAAGCGCGGTCGGCCGGAATAATTCTTGTAATGACCATGCCCAGGGCTCCAGTCAACAAGGCTATTGACAGTTTAACCCCAAAACTGAGAGCCATTACCAGAGAAAGGATGAGAAAAAATAATGCACACCTGGTTCTTTCAGGTGTCAGCTTTTCCCCCTTGATATCTTCAATGAATGCTATATCCATTTGTTGTTTGAGCAGGTCAAACTGCTGCCAGCGCCCCTGCATAAGGATAGTATCTCCCATACGCATCTCGGTCCTGTTAATATTGTCCAGGATAATTTCATCACCGCGGACAATGGCCAGAGGGTTTATCTGATAGAGAGCTCGAAATTGCAGCTCTGCCATTGTGTGTCGGCTTAAATTGGAATGGGGGATGACAACCCCTTCAATTACTCCTGTTTCATCGGGGGAATTTTCCTCTGCAAATACTTGAAATTCAGGTTTAATTTCCCAGCCATTATCAGCGGCCACCCGTTCGATCTTATCTGTTGAAGCGATAATCCAGAGGATATCCCCCGGTTCAACATGGGAATGCTGTGTAGGAGCGAGATCTTTAACATATCCTCCTTTTCTCGCAATACCTACAACAGTGATTTGATATTTGGGTCTTAGTTCAAGTTCCCCAAGAGTATGAGGGGGGTAGTAAATGGGGACTTCAAGTTCATAACCATGCCCGACAACATCACCGTAAATCTCCTGAAGCCTGCGATCCATATTATCTTCATCAAGGGAACAACTGTCAGCAGGCAGAAGCTTTTTACCAAAGAGCACAAAATAGACCAGGATTCCGGCTAAAAGAGCAAGACCTATAGGAGTAATTGATAGAAGTTCAAGGGGAACAAAAGGAGTATTATTTACAGCCTCCGGATTATGCTCCCACCAGCCAGCCATAAGATCATTGAGCATTATAAGAGGACTGGAACCTACCAGAGTCAGGCAACCACCGGTAATGGCACAAAACCCCATGGGCATGAGAATCCTGCTGGCAGAGATATTCAGCTGCCTGCTGATACGCATTGTTGCGGGTAAAAACAGTGCCGCAGCACCAATATTCTGCATAAAACTTGAAATAAATGCGACCGTCAGAGAAACAACAGTCATGATCTGCCGTTCACTCCGCCCAGCCACTTTGATGATTTGAGCAGCGACCATGTTCATAACCCCGGTTTTGTTGAGTCCGGCCCCTATGATCATAACAGCAATTATGGATACCACAGCATTGGAACTAAGCCCGGCAACCGCTTCCTCCGGACTCACTACACCTGACAGGGGAAGGAGAACCATCATCAGCCAACCAACAAGATCGACTCTAAGTAAATCAAATACAAAAAGAATGATGGCAAGTGTTAACAGGGAAAAAACTATAATCATATCCGTTGTTAAAGCGGAATGAAGCATTAATATCCTCTGGGGTAGTAGGGTTTCTGATCGGAGCAGGTATTTTCATAATACTATACGTTGATGGCGTCGTAAAAAGTCCGATCTCCTTCGTTGTAGGTTTTTCTCAGAACCTCAACATACCATATGTATTGTTGAGGGCCTGAGAAAAACACTACGCCCCGGAGTCTACGCTTACCTGTATATCGAGCTTTTTGACTTAGCCATCTGGAACTTCCGATAAGCGTAGACTTCGAGTGACCTTTTTATGAGTTCATTATATGTTGATAATCCCATAAAAACACTTTTCTTATGAAAAAAGCAGAGAGGAAAAGTAATTGATCGTAACACTATACAGGAATTTAAGTGATTAATGGTATAGCTATATAGCACAATATTTCTAGAAAACAACTCTTTTGCGTGAAATCACAAAGAGTAGAGAATATCAACCACATAGCTGCAATCAAACTTTGTCGGAAAATTAAATTAACCATTTCCTTTGGAATTGTTAATTTAATTAGCTACAATGCTCCGTAATTCAGCTCAGTGGATTTATATAAAAGTCATATGCTATCTGGAAGGAAAGGGATTTCATGGATGTTAAAGATCAAAAAAAAGTGAACCGAGAGAAAAACTGGAATGGCTCTTGATAAAACTGATATAAAAATATTGAATATTCTTCAGGAAAACGGCCGCATAACAAATGCTAAGCTGGCAGCAAAAATAGGCATTTCTCCGCCTGCAATGCTGGAACGAGTCAAGCGGCTTGAAGCATCCGGTGTGATCAAAAAATATCTTGCCCTTCTCGACCGGGAGAAGACCGGATTTGGCCTGATGGCCATCATTATTATTTCACTCAGTCTCCATCAGATTTCTTCCCTACAGCAGGTAAAAGAACGACTGACCATACTTGAAGAGGTGCTTGAATGTTACCAGTTGACGGGGGATGTGGACTTTATGCTAAAAGTAGCCGTCAGGGACATGCCGAGCTATACAGCATTTATAAATGACAAACTTTCAAGTATCCCCGGCATCCAGAACATCCGCACTTCTTTTGTCCTGGATACCTTGAAAAGTACGACTAAATTGCTGGTCAAGGTAGAATAGTCAAATACCCCCCCTCTATTCAACGCTTGCCCGATATCCATAAACCAACCGGGTATAAAACTGCTTTACATCTTCTCCCCCTTTTTTAACGGTAAGAGAATGAATCGGATCCATCCGGATTATACGTTTCTGGAAATAAGGGGGCTCTAATCGCTCTTTTCTGGATGTAACGACCAGGATATCTCTGCCGTTAAAATCCTGGGGATCAGCCCAATAGCGGTACATCAGTGAATTCCAACCGAACAGATGCTGGCCAAGAGTCTCCTTCACTCCTCTGTTTCTCTCAACTGAAGGTTTCTCAGCATTATTTTTCGTCCTGTAAAATGCTATTCCACTTGAAATCTGATAACGATCCAGGCCAACCACCACCGGCCTGCTTCCAGTCTGCAACTCACTTCTATAAACCGCCGCATCAATCTCTCTTGCAAGTTCCGACCATCCTGTCAAAAACGGTCGGGAAGGGTGAGGTATCCCGGGGAGTCCGAGAGTTGCATAGTGCATGACCACAGCGAAGACAGCCAATAGAATAATGAGGGTATAGTTCCAAAACTTTTGATTGAGCTTCAGGAGCTTCGATTCCCACTCCCCCCACACTGACATTACAATGCAAGCTAGAAAGGGTACTGCAGCCAGCCATAGCGGACTTGTCCAGTTCAGTTTGACCTCCCTGGTAAAACTGAAAACAAAAAACACTGCAAAGGGCGACAATATCATCAACAACAAAAACAGATAATTACGATTGAGGCAGCGACCATTTTGCATCCGGCAGATGTCTACAGCAGTCTTAAAAAAACGGTTGCCGCGAAGAAAAAAATAGAGCACACTCAACAACCCTGCCGGGGTCAAAACTACAGTCAGAAATCCAGCAAGTCTATGGGTAGTGAAAGTACTCTTGCCCGCCACCCTCTGTCCGCCTTGAAACAGAAATGAAATCCATTCGTGCTGATAATTCCAAATCAGAACCGGTGAAAAAATCAGTAGCGCTAGCAATACGGCACCATAGGGACCCACCCTGACAAACCAGCGTCGCGCATCACGATCCATAAGCATAAAGCAGATTATTGCAGGCCCAAGCAGCACAATTGTATATTTTGAAATCATCCCGCACCCGAGACTGATACCAACTCCAACCCAGGCTGTTGATCTGCCATCCACAAGGGCACGAAAGAGAAAGTAAAGCAGTGCAGACCAGGCAGCCGCCAATGGTGCATCAGGGGTCATTATGAACCCGGCTCCAAAATAGAGGGGCAGCAAAGAAATAAGGAGAACTGCACCGAGTGCTGCTGTGCGTCCGAAGATGCGGCAGGTTAAGCGGTAAGAAAAAAAGGCGGTAATAAACCAGCAGAGAAAGGCTCCAATTCGTACCCCGAATTCCGTCGTACCAAAAAGTGCAGTTCCGAACCAGATAAGGGTGGCAACCATTGGTGGATGGTCAAGATAACTGAAATCCATATGCCGGGAATAATTCCAGTAATATGCCTCCTGCTCCATCAATTCCGGCAATCCCAGGTAAACCAATCTGAAAAAAATCATAACCAGAATAGTTCCCATTGCACCAAGCCTCAGCCTCACACCATTGGTCAGTCGATGAAAACCTGAAAAAATATAGATGACCAGAATTCCGAGAAAGCAGAATGTCCCGACAAATGAGGCTGGAATAATTGCCGCTGTTTCACTAAATGAAAAATATTGCTGCAAAAGAAGAAACACAGCACCTTGCAGGCTCATGGATAAAGTTAATGCCAATAATCCGCCGAACCAGTGGCGCCAGCAAAGACTGTGGCGAGGATTTGTTCTGTGCCAAAACCGGAATGACATAAGAAACAGAAACACTCCGGAAACAGAGAGAGCAAAGAGATGGGTGGCGTTAGATGAAAATCCGATTTTAAGACCACCAGTAAAAAAGAGATTAACAAACAATACACCAAGCAGACCCAGTGTGGTCAGCCGTGAAAGAGAAAAGCTTTCTGTCGAGATTCGACTCAATCGGGCGACCTGCTTCAGATAATCAAAGATAACCCCTTTGTTCATCTTGGAAAAATCCTCGACGCGGTCATAAAAAATGATAGGAATCTCTCGTACCCGTAAGCTGTCACCGCCTGCGGCCAGCAGTTCCAATCCAATTTTAAATCCCGAAACTTCAGTAGACAGATTGATCAGACGTGTCCTCGAGGTAGCAAAAAAGCCAGCCATGGGATCATTGGCGTCTGAGAACAGGCGGGCAGGCACGGTAGCCAGCATTGAAGAAAACCTGCGGGAGAATGGCCACTCCGGTGTTGCTCCACCGTCAACATAACGGCTGCCGATAACCATGTCATGACTACCATCAAGCAGTGGTTGGATCATATCCGGTATTCTTTCAGGAGGATGACTCAGATCTGCATCCATGACCAGGACAATTTCATGACTAGCCTCAGAAGCACCTGCTATGACCGCACCGGCAAGACCACCCTTACCATTACGGGATATCAGCCTGACTGGGTGAGATTCAGACCAGTTCAATACACGAATTCCGGTATCGTCGGTGGGACTATCATCAACAATAATAATTTCACGGGTCAAACCCTCCTGCAGATCGACTTTGAAAATCCGCTGCAGAAGAGGATCAATATTCTCCGCTTCATTTAGTGTCGGGATAACGATGGAGATTCCGGCCATAAAGCAATTGCCTTTCAACCCTTGGAATGGCGCAGGTGAGAAACCTATCGCTACACCAGTTGAGGTTATATTTATAAAGTGGTGGAATCGGGTTGTGATTTCCAGCGACGATGAAGCCAGCCAAACCAGGCACCTGGATTCTCACGGATATGGAGTTCCACCCGTGAAGAAACCCGCTGGGTGATATACTGAATCTTCTCATCGCCACTTCTGTTACCAGCGGCGGTAGAAATCTCTTCAAAAATCACCTGCTGACTTCCATCTTCCTGGGGAAAAGAAAGGGCAAGGATCAGAGCAGCACCCGTTTTAACTGCAAACTTCACAGGGCCTGAAGGTGTCGAGGCCGGTCTTCCGAAAAAATCTACAAAAACACCTGCCTTTCCGGCATCCTGATCGAGAAACATTGCTACAATCCTATTGGCCTTCAATTCCTGCCGGATCTGTCGTATAGCCATACCTGTTCGGGAAATCAGGGTGGCACCCATTCCATGCCGCTGATCAGTGATCATCTTGTCAATATGGGGGTTATGAATAGGAGCAATCACCACATTAACCGGATAACCCGAGACGGCTATGGCCATGCCGAGTGACTCCCAATCGCCGAAATGAGCCCCCGTAAGTACAATTCCCTTTCCCTTTGAAATAGCCTGCCTGAGAACATCTTCATGCTTAAATCGGATTTTTTTTAAAACATCATCGTCGGACATCCCGGGAAACTGGCAATGATTAACAGCAACCTGTCCAAGATTTCGGTAAACACTGTGAACAATACGACGTTTTTCACGCATGTTTTTCTCTGGAAAAGCAAGTCCTAAACTTTCCAGCGCATGTTTTTTTCTTATGGGAACACAGTAATAGCCAATATCTCCCAGCCGGTTACCAAAAAATGGCGCTAAACTAATTGGAATCATCCTTGCCATATGGGCAACGATGAAAACAAAAAAATATTCGAAATAATGTTTGATCTTTTTCAACATTTCTAATTTCTGACAATCTCGTTAAAAAAATTCATCTGTGAGGCGTGTATATTTTCTATTATTTCGGCGTACCATGGTACGTGTAATGATAGAAAACTTGCAACAACGAAACAGGAATGCGAGCCTGTGAAACTCAGGATGGAGTGTCTTTTCGACGCCATCATTCTTTAAACAGTTTCAAGCAAACAAAATAGACACTACAAAACAGGTAATTTGTAGTCAATATTTTTTCGTCGACCTCGATAGGCCTTTGTATCTTGATTACACCATACATCCACACTTATCCCGTTAAACTTCATTTTAAATGAAAGTCCTGTGCTATCAGGGAGGAAAGGGATTCGGAATAGATATTGAAAAAGACGTAAGAAGGGAATATATACAGCACCTGCAGGTGCACCCAGCACATGGTAATAGGAAAGACGGTGTGAATCCGTCACAAGCCAGTCCTTGCTGTATTCGAAGTCTGCAGCAGCTGATGTCACAACTGGATCGTGATATCATATTCTGATTTTTTAGTACATTAGAAATTCTTTTCCTGTTTTTGAAAGAATTTCGTGAAAGTACTTATCCCGTTTATCGGGTTTGAATAAGTCACTGGGATTATCCCGGGAAGACGGCTGCTTTGCAGGATAATTCGTGAGTCAGAAAGCCTGCCTGCACAGGTGGACCCAGTGTCTGTCCACCTTCAGAGTAAACCACTGGAGTCCTCTGTATCTGGAAGTGTATTGCTTGATTCTTTCTTCAGGCCGCACTGTTTACCGGGTACGGAGGCAACCGCCTTTTTCAGCATCCCGTATCTTTTACAACCAGAATTCGGCCACCATTTTGTGCCGGATAGTGGTCCGCTCTGTTACCGTGGGAGAAATGCAATGGATATGAATAAGAACAGACAGCTGGGAGAGTTCATTACCCGGCTTATCGCAAAAGAAAACCTTACCAGGAAGGAATCTTATGAGGGATTCCGAATGGTGCTGAACAATCAAGTGAGCGATATGCAGCAGGGTGCATTTCTTGCGGCACTTACTGCCAAAGGAGAAAACAGTGCTGAGGTGACGGGCGGCTGGCAGGCTGTCTATGATCTCGATACAGAGAAAGTCGACCTCAACGGCATGGACGTTGTCGATAACTGCGGTACCGGGATGGATACCTTCAAAACCTTCAATATCAGCACCGCTGCCTCACTTGTTGCTGCAGCTGGAGGAGTGAAAATTGCCCGCCACGGTGCACGGGCCATCACATCGTCCTGTGGGACGGTTGATATGGCTGAATGTTTTGGGGTTGATATGGAATGCGATGTCAACACTGTTGCCCGCAGTATAAAAGAAACTGGTATTGGCCTTTTCAACGGTATGAGCCCCCGGGTTCATCCCTTGGCTCTGGGGCGGATATTATCCCAGATCTGTTTCGGCTCCCCATTAAATATCGCGGCTTCCCTTGCTCACCCGGCCCTGCCTAAAATTGCTGTCCGTGGCGTCTACTCCCCGACACTTCTCCGCCCTGTGGCAGAAGTTATGAAGTCGATTGGTTATACGGATGCGCTTGTAATCTATGGGACGATCTCCGGCAGTGTTAAGGGCATGGACGAGGCGTCAGTCTGCGGCACAACCAGTGGAATACACCTTAAAGGAGGAAAACTATCCGATATAACATTTGGACCGGAACATTGCGGACTAAAAAAACGTGATGCAGCGAGTCTCGCTGCTGATCCGGACAAAAAGAGTGGTGCAGTAAAAATGTACCAACTGCTTGCAGGCAAAGGAGATGAAGCGAGGTCAGACGCAGTTATTCTCAACAGCGCACTGATTTTTTATGTTAAAGGAATGGTAACAACCGTTTCGGGAGGTGTAGAGAAAGCACGTGAACTTCTCCTTTCGGGCACAGCCCTGAAACCTCTCAAACAATGGGTGGCAGTACAGAACAGTGACCCTGTAAAAGGACTGCAGAAACTTGCGGATCTTAAAAAAACAGCAGGAGTTGCGCTATGACGGAGCTGCTCATAATCAAAGCAAAAGAGAGTTACTACCGTTTCTCAGACGATGGCTATCTTCCCTGTGAGATGGATAAGAGTTCCGTTTTTCCACTTGAACAGGTGGAGAAGGCGAAAGAAATGTGCACTGCTCTACACCTGGACGGGATAGCTGACGCTTCTCTTATAAAACTAACGATTATCGAAGAGCCTTATCCGGGAAAATAAGCTATTCAAATGTGTTACCATGGTAAATTTTTCCATGGTAACCGGCTAACCCGCATTACTTTATACTAAACTCTCCAGTCTCAAGAAATAGCTTAAGTCCATCCACGCTTAAATCACCTAACCCCAGGGTCTCCAAAGTTCGTGCAGCCTGCGCAAAATAGTCAACACCGGATAGAACCTCCCCCATGGCTACGATCCCTCTGCACGTTGGGGTTGGAACCCCAAGCAATTCACCAAGGGAGCATAACATGACCAGACCCATGCCGATATCTTCATGAAAATAACGGTTATCCAGACTATTCGGACAGCGAAAATCTTGAAACCCGGGGCCATGCTTATAGCATTCAAAATAATCAGTGCTCGACGCGTACCCCTGCTCCACAGAAGTGACAGGGTCCGATTGCGATGGATAACCCAGAGCATTAAGCAGATCCATTCTTTCTTCATCAAGCTTTCTAATCAGACGTGCAACACCGGGAGAGACACCATCCCGGTAAAAGAACACCTTTTCCCCCTCTAATTCTATACGTGCTCCATTCAGGATCGTAATTGGCGGATGAATAATCGGGTTGGCATTGTTCAGCCCTGCCTCAAGAACAGTTGCTCCACGTCGAAGCCCCGGGTAGAGTTTTTCTAACTCGGGACCTACACTGCCTATGGCCGAAGCAGGCAATGTGCCATACAGGACACGGTTGGCCTTGACTGAAATATCCACATTGACACCGTTTGCACGGCAACCGTAAGTCAGAGTCGACATTTCAACAAATGTTGGTAGATTTTTTAATCCAGATTGACGAAAAACATGGGCAAAATGCAAGGCCCCCCCAGTCGATCCGGGATTGAGGATGATAAGATGTCCGGCTCCTACCAAAGGAGCAAGTTCATGTGCTACCCGGCCGTGGGTCAATGCCTGGGTACAGACCATCACCGTATCCGCATCTCTTAATGCTTCAGCGAGGTCCCATGTAACCAGTTCGAGGTGGGCCAGCCCCTCGACCGCACCTGTAACTTTAAGGCTGCGGCTCTCCATGATTTCCTCAATATTGCTCCTGTATTCAGGAAATTCAAAGAGCCGGACGTTCCTGCCTTGAAGAGCCAGATCAGCTGCGGCAGCCTTGCCCCCATTCCCTGCGCCGATAATTGCGATGGTATCCAACATAAAGCACCTCCTGTGCCCGGACATATATCAGTTTATACAGCAGACCCTTGCCAAGACCATTTATTCTCAAATAACACTGAAATGATATAAAGTTTGTTTTTAACACCCATGAAATGAATTTCACAACAAAACATGAAAGTAATGTAACCGAGATTTGGAGGAGTGTCGCCAAACGTCCTCGCAGGCTGTGGATTGTTGTGTCGACACTCCTCCAAATCCCTCCCTGCCTGGGAGCGAACATGACGTTCATATAAAGGAGTGTATTTTGAAATTATGTGGTCACATATACTTTCAAGGTACTTACACCCCTCAAGGGAGTACTGAACTGAGTCCCGTTCATCGGGGTTGGTCGTCCAAAAAATTTAGGATGCGCTTTTGTTCAGGTATATGTTATCTTCGGTCTTCTGCTTCTTTCTTATCCTTCATCGAATCGTACCTGATTTTTTCTCGCATCAGCTTAAGCCGAAAAAAGTTGTGCAATATAAAAATGTGGTTGCAGCAGTTCAACAAAGAACGTTAACCAAAAAAAGGAGACAACATGAATCAAAAGAGATTAGTTCCAATTATTCTGGCCTCTATACTGACATTGGCCTTAACCGGTGTCAGTTTTGCAGGGACACTGAGTGAAATTGTTAAGCGGGGGGAACTCCGCGTGGCAGTACAATCCGGCGCCGCACCCTATGCCTTTTTTGACAAAAACGGAGAGCAGGCCGGCTCGATGATCGACTTCACCAAGGGAATGGCTGACGCTATGGGGGTCAAGCTTAAAGTTCTCGACTTTGACTGGGATGGTCTGATCCCAGCTCTATTATCCGGGAAAGCCGATATCCTGGCCGCCGACATGACCCCGACACTGAAAAGAGCTCTGAAGATTTCTTTCACTGACCCCTGGATCCATGTCCAGCCATGTATCTTCACTACAACCGGGGCCAGCTACAAGACTCTTGAAGATGTGAACAAACCCGACGTAACCGTGGGAGTTCTTTTAGGGTCAACCGGTGAAACTATTGCAAAAAAATACCTGCCCAATGCCAAGATCAAATCGTATAAAGGCGGCGGCAGAATGATTGTCCAGGCTCTCACTGCAGGGCATGTGGACGCAGGTGTCAATGACGATCTTGCAGTTCTCACCGTGCTTCCGGACTTTCCACCTAAATCCATTCGACTGCTGGACAAACGTCTGGGCCAGGGAAAAGACCCTCTAGCCTTTGCAGTTCGTCATGAATCTGTCAACCTCTGGCAGTGGATCAATCTTTATTTCGAAACCGTTAGATCCAACGGTGAATATGATAAAAACATTGCCTACTGGATGGAAGGCATAGAGTGGAAGAAAGACCATTAATAAATCGACCACGTCAAGGATGATCACCCTCCTGCGGGTGCTCATCCATAAAACCAACCCCGACAAACGGACCACCCATGCTGGTAGATTTTAATTTCAGAGTCATACTGGAGTATCTGCCCCTGTTTTTGACCGGGTTGAGATCCACATTTTTTATCGCCATTGTATCCATTGCACTAGCCCTTATTACCGGAATCATTGCCTGCAGCTGCAGGATCTCAGGTATTAAATTCATTAAATATCCTGCTATAGCCTATATTGAAATTGTCCGATCCACCCCTCTTCTGGTCCAGATCTATTTTCTCTATTTCGGCCTTCCCACCCTGGGGTTGAAAATACCTGAAATCCAGACCGGGATCCTGGCATTAATGCTCAATTCAGGCGCTTATATGGCAGAAATCATCCGGGCGGGAATCAACTCCGTTGACGAGGGGCAGATCGAGGCAGGAATCTCCTCAGGGTTAAACTATGTCCAGAGAATGCGGCTGATTATTCTTCCCCAGGCACTTGGGGTTACAATTCCTCCGCTGCTTGGTCAGAACATTGTTCTGGTCAAGGATTCTGCTCTGCTCTCCCTCATATCAGTCATGGAATTGACCAGGTGCGGTCAGACCATGACCTCTGAACGTTTCATGCCCACAGAAGCCTTTTTAACTGTGGCGTTTTTTTATATGTGCATTTATTTCTGCCTCAAAGCTCTGGCAGACTGGTCCCAGCGAAAACTGATCTTCAGGGAGGCTTATTAAAATGATATCATTTTATTTCGGCCGACTTATGGAGATTTTCCCTTTTTTCCTTAAAGGGCTGTGGATGACCAGCAAAATCGGCTTTATCAGCCTTGTGACCTGTACCCTGATAGGATTTATCCTGGGTATTTTCAGGTCCAGTGACAGTACTATTCTAAAGCGGATGGTTGGCGTATATGTTGCCTTTGTCAGGGGCACTCCTTTTGTAGTTCAGATTTTTATCGTCTTTTTTATCCTGCCGGAATGGGGAGTTCAGCTGGAGGCTTTTTCCGCTGCCCTTTTGGCCATGGCCATCATGGGCTCGGCCTTTATCTGCGAAATTGTTGCCGGCGGTATTAACTCCATCCCCAAAGGTCAATGGGAGGCGGCTACCTCAGCCGGCCTCAACCGGATCCAGCAGCTGCGCCTGGTCATTATTCCCCAGGCCATGAAAGTAATTTTACCGCCACTTGTGGGTCAATATGTTCTTTTGATCAAGGACACGTCCGTTGTATCGGTGATCGGGATCATGGAACTGACCCGGGTAGGATGGGTGACCGTGGTACGAATTCCGGAAGGACTTATGGTCTTTACCCTGGTCGGATTCCTCTATTTTATAATCTCATACCCCCTGATTCTGCTTTCCAATTACCTGGAAAAGAAAATGGCAGTCTAATAAAAGGAACGTACAAAGATAAACATGATCGAATTTAAAAATGTCAATAAATGGTTTGACAAGCTCCATGTGTTAAACGATATCAACCTGAAAATACCAAAGGGTGAGGTGCTGGTAATCTGCGGCCCAAGCGGTTCCGGCAAATCAACCCTGATCAGATGTATCAACAGGCTTGAAAAAATCCAGCAGGGCCAGATCATTGTTAACGACACCCCTGTACATGATAAATCGACCAACCTCACCAAACTGAGGGCCGAGATAGGGTTTGTGTTCCAGCAATTCCATCTCTACCCCCATATGACCGTATTGCAGAACGTCATGCTGGCGCCGGTGAACGTGAAAAAAATTGCCAAAACCAAGGCTGAAAAAATTGCCCTGGAAAAACTTGAACAGGTTGGACTCACTGAGAAATCCGGTGCCTATCCTGCACAGCTGTCCGGCGGCCAGCAACAGCGGGTGGCCATCGCCAGGGGACTTGTCATGTCTCCTGAAATCATGCTCTTTGACGAACCTACCTCTGCCCTTGATCCTGAAATGATAGGAGAAGTCCTGGATGTTATGGTCAACCTGGTCTCCGAAGGTATGACCATGTGTGTAGTAACCCATGAAATGGGATTTGCCAAAAAAGTTGCCGACCGGGTACTGTTCATGGATGAAGGAAAGATTGTTGAAACCGGCACACCCGGTGAATTTTTTGATAATCCTCAAACCGACCGGGCTTCGGAATTTATAAGTAAAATTTTAACCCATTAAAATATAAGTGATTACGTATGAAACTCAGCCATAAACACAACAGACAAGATAAATAACTCACTTAAACTACAACACTTTGTAGCAGCCCAGTCTTTTGATGCAGCTGAGTTTCGTACGTAATCAAAAAATCATAAGTGGGGATTTATATGAAACTAGACAAGCTGCCCAGATTCCATCTGGCTGAGTTCCCGACGCCAATCCACTATCTTGAATCCTTAACGAAAGAGTATAAAGGCCCTGCTATTTTTATGAAAAGAGATGATCTTACGTCTCTTGGCATGGGGGGAAATAAAACACGGAAACTGGAGTTTCTTATTGGCGAAGCCCGGGAACAAAAAAAGGACACTCTGGTCACAGCCGGCGGGATACAGTCCAACCATTGCCGCCTGACTGCTGCCGCCGCAAGAAAGGCTGGTCTTGACTGTCACCTGGTGTTAAACGGCACTCCACCGGTAATCCCCAATGGTAATCTTTTACTGGATACTCTATTCGGGGCAAAGATTCATTTCTGCGACAGAGAAGAGAGGGATGAACGACTGTTCCTGGTCGCAGATGAACTTGAGGAAAGAGGAAAGAAGCCCTACGTTATCCCGGTAGGCGGTTCAAACTCTGTTGGGTCTGTGGGTTATGTTGATGCTATGCTGGAACTTGTCAACCAGGTGGATGATCTGTCCATTACTCCCGATTCCATCGTATTTGCAACCAGCTCGGGGGGCACCCAGGCAGGCTTGGCCCTGGGGGCAAAAATTGCCGGCTTTAATGATGAAGTCCTTGGGATAAGCATTGATCAGGTCCAGGCCGGGCCAGGCCCATTCCGCCCAGTCCTGACCCACATTGCCAACGGAGCTGCGGCAAGGATCGGGTCCGACATCAGGCTTACGGAACCGGACTTCTCTCTTAATTATGATTACCTGGGGGCGGGATATGCCATGCCCGGTGAGCTGGAATTCAATGCTATTCGAGATCTCGCACACCATGAAGGGATTCTTCTGGGACCGGTATACACAGCCCGGGCCATGGGTGGTATGCTGGATCTGATTAAAAAGGGCCATTTCACTAAAGATCAGACCGTACTGTTCTGGCATACCGGCGGTACGCCGGAGCTGTTTGCCTGGGCCGACAAGTTAGGGAAGGGTTAATAACGTTCAACCATCAAAACAGTCCCTGCAAAACTGTTTATCTCCAGCTGCATGGAGTTTAGTCTGCATAACCGGTTCTCCACATTTATCACAGAGTTTTGATGGTGCCATTCGTGCTTTCTGCGGTAGCCTGATCGTCACCTCTTCAACACTGAAAAAGGCATCCGGAGCACCGGCAAACAGAGCCTGACTGCGTGTCTCATGCAAG
>Ga0209633_10001051_pt1 | contig 29763 bp, 29 predicted proteins | sample Cruoilmetagenom1_FD_187290 | JGI IMG/M metagenome (GOLD analysis project Ga0209633, IMG submission 187290) | Oil polluted marine microbial communities from Coal Oil Point, Santa Barbara, California, USA - Sample 1 (SPAdes) (version 2) | ecosystem: Environmental > Aquatic > Marine > Oil seeps ... | reverse complement strand
TCTGAGGGCCGCGGGGCCATGACAGACCGCGGCGAGCGGCTTGCCCTGGTTATGGAAATCCTCCAGCACCGCCTTCACGACCGGGTGGCCAGGATAGTCCCACATCGGCCCGTGGCCGCCCGGCACGAAGACCGCATCGAAGTCTTGCGCAGCGACGTCAGCGAGCTTTGCCGTATTGGCGAATTTTTGCCTCACCGCCGCGTCCTCGTTGAAGCGGCGGGTGGCGTCGGTCTGCCAATCGTCCTTCTGGCTGGTGGGATCGATCGGCGCTTCACCGCCCTTCGGCGAGGCGACCGTTATCTCCGCGCCGGCGTCGGCCAGGATGTAATAGGGCGCCGCGACCTCTTCGAGCCAGAAGCCGGTCTTATGACCGGTATCGCCCATCTGGTCATGGGAGGTGACCAGGAACAAAACCTTGTGTCTCGACATATGCAACTTCTCCAAATCTTGTAGCCATGCCCCAAAAAATTTGGGACCAAACAAACCCACGCCGAACCGGGGCTTCAGCCTCTCAAACGGCCTCCGCCATGCGCCATCAAGGTCAAGAATTCGGGCAGGACTATACCTGTTACTAAGTAACAGAATTGCCGATTTCAACCGCACCGCGGCGGGAATTCTGCCGGGGGGCATTATTGAATGGCTTGCAAGCCCGTTTTGAGGGCCGACAAGCCGGCCAGGCCTTCATCCTGGTTGCAAAAAGCCGGGGACTACCGGAACGGCACTAGGCGGCGTCTTCCGCGGTCCAAAGCCTGCGGGCACCTTCATATAGCTGCCTCATGATTCCACTTTCAGTTATGCCGAGGCGAGCGCGAGGCGAAACGTCAATCAGGCCGCCGGGACCGGCGTTGGAATGCTCGCCGCCGGCTCCCCTCACGGCAAGACTCATCTCCGAGGCGATTTTCTTGGCGGGTGTGAGGTCCTTGCCACCTCCGGTCAGTCTGGAAAGCGGGAGATGCAGGCTGGTGCGCATGGCAGTGCCCAGGTTTGTTGGGCAGGAGGCAAGATAGCCATAGCGGCGAGAATGCGCGTATGCGGGCACCAACCCGTCAAGCCGCTCGAGACCGTCATGCAGCTTGGCGAGTAGTGCCGCGAGATCACCCCCCTTATGCATTGCGACGATCCGCAGGTGATCTTCCTCGCCGACCCAAATCAGGAAGTCTTCGGCGCGCGAGGCATACATGCCGCGGCCGAACGGCCAGTCGGAGGCAATCCCTGCAGCAGTTAGATACGGATCTCCGCGCATATCCTTAAACATTTGATGCGCGCGGACTCGGCGCTGATATTCCGCTTCACCGATCGCCCGCGGCGATCCAGGCGATAGAGAAAGATATTGCCCGTCAAATGGGGCACGCCCCTGCAGCGTCTCGAAGACCTCAATCATAAGCCCTTCGAGTTCGAGTCTTTGCGCCTTTGTCATCGCGCCCGGCAAGGGAAAATTCTCAAGGTTTCGGCCTACGCGAACTCGCGCCGAAACCCCCATCAGATTTGGGTCAATATCTTCCAGATGGCAGCGGGTGGCCATCAGGCTCCAATCATGGCCTTGTGCAATTTCCCGCTGGCGTGGGATGTCGTGATATTCGCGGATCATCGGCTCCAACAGGGGCTCGAAGTCTTTGTAATCCGCATCGAATTGGGCGTAGGCACCCATCCGACTGTCCGGATTCTCCAGCCCAGATCTCACGATCCGCAGCAATCGGTCGCGCTTCGCCCTATTGAGGGTGTCGAAATAATCTCCGTCAAAGTGCCGGGCCATCAAGTTTTCAGGATGGGTGGCGCGGATGGCGGCAATTTGGGCCTTCACGCCGATAACGCTGTCCGACATTTCGGGGGATTTCGTCATCACAGGCCCATCTTCACGCATCTCGCGGGCTGTTCAATCAGAAACCGTATTGCCGGCTGAACTGGCCTTGGAACTCGACGCCAGACAATCGAGCCAACTTCATTTGTCGGCTATGGATCGAAAACCGAGGATTTCGGGCAGGTCTATACCCGTTCGAAGTAACAGAATTGCCGATTGCAGCCGCGCGGCGTCGGGATTCTTCGACAACAGATTGTTCGGTTGTGTGCAGGGTGGTGGCTAGCGGCTATCGGACTACCAGTCCTTCATTTCGGCGGCGGCGATGATCGGCCCCGCATCGTCCATTTGCAGCAGCACAGTGCAGCCATCGGCGCCGTAGCGCATCAGATCGCTCTAGCTATACCCGGCCCTCGGCGTAGGGCAGGTAAAACTCGATGAGCCGCTCCCGGTAAGTCTCGATCTCACCGTATGTGGCTGGCAGATGCGGGTCGCCGCCCATGACTTTCCACCATGCGTGATAGCGCCGCCAGACGCCGTTGTTCTCGGGCACCGCGTAGTCGCGGTAATGGGGGAGCAGAAGCTCGAAGCGCAGAGCAAAGGGCGCCAACGCCAAATCGATGGCGCAGGGCTGTTGGCTTAAGAAATAGGGCCCTTCGGCGCTGATGCCCGCGGCAAGGAGAGCAAGCCCGTCTTCAAACGTCTGGCGGGCGGTTTGGCCTTGTTCGCTGCCGGCAGGCGACATCAGAAATCCGTAGAAGTGGGGCATGACGTGGCGTTCGAATAAATCGAGCCAGTAGCGAGTTTCGGCGCGTCCTGCCGGACCGCCCGGGAAAAGCGTCGTGCCCTGGCCCGCAAATCTTTCGTCGATAAATTCAAGCGTCCGCAGCGAGCCCGGAACCGCAAGCGGTTCTCCCTGCCCCGTGCCATCGACCAATACGGGAACCTGACCCATGCCCCGCGAGACGCGCATCCAGCTCTCGGTCTTTTCGTAAGGGTCGACTTCGACGATCTCGAATTCGGCGCCCTTATGCAGCAGCGCCAGCCAGGCGCGCTGGGCAAAGGGGCTGTACCACGACGAATAGAGTTTCATGCGAATTGCCGATGCCCTGCGCAATGCATGCCGTGCCTGTGGACGGCCGTATTTTGGGAGACTTAGTCTGTTCGCCCGCTGAAATCGCGAGCGAGTTGCCCGAATTCTCTACCAGTTCCGGCAACCGCCCCCGGACTTTATTAGTTACTCGACCTAAGTGTCGAGTAGCTGCCGGAAATGGGAGAGGTATCCGGCAACTCCCCGACACTTTAGTCGGGGAACTAAGAGAAACGCCGGCAACTCCCCGGCACTTCAGCCGGGGAATAAAATAAAAGTCCCGGCAACGGGCTGAGCTGTCAGCCCGCCGCGCCCTGCCATCCTGTGCTCAATTCTCACTGGGGTGGGAGACGATTCTGCATTTGCTCCATCATCTGCGGCATCGGGCACTGTCCCAACCAGGTGACATAGGCCCCAGCGATCAACGGAAACAGCGCAAGAAAAAAAATCCAAACCGCTAGGATCTGGCCAAATCCCTTAATCGCCCCTTGCGCCATGGAGGCAGCAAACAGAACGAAGAAACCAACGACCAAAAACCAAGTTGCCGGTATCAAACTGATGAAAAAACACATTGGACCCCACCTCTCGTCTTGCCCTATCGGTCTACCCCGCCTTCGGCTGGCAGGGGACCGAGTCGTCGAAGGAAAGCAAGCAATTCTCTTCCAACAGAAGCTTTAGCGCAGCGCGGCCTCGATGAAGCAATATCCTGGAATTGCTTGTCGATATGCCGAGGGCTGAAGCTACTTCGGCGTGCGAGAGCCCGGCGATGTTATGAAGCGCCACCACATCACGCTGGCGTTCTGGCAGGCGCAGGACATATTGCCTGATGCATGACGCCATTTCGTGCTGGAGGACATCGTCTTCCAGCGCTGTGTCGTCCCGAAGCGCCAGAAGGGCCTCTGGATCGGAGACCTGCTTCGGCCGCCGGGCCGTTGCTCGGAAGTGATCGCGCACGACATTGAGTGCGATTACATACAGCCAGGTCGTCCGCGAAGCATCGCCTCTGAACGCCGCTTCTGACTTGTGAGCCCGAAGAAGCGTTTCCTGGACGAGGTCATCCGCCAGAGAGGGATCGTTGACGAGCTTGAGGACGAAGGCGCGCACGACGTCACATTCGTCCGCGCCCTCGCCCTTACTTAGAGGCTCAGCAGCAACCTGATTTTGCGGCTGCGTTGTCATCACGATCCTCTTTTGCGTCCGCTAAGACGTCTTCGATATAGTCTTGTGTCTTGGAATGGGCGCCTCGGTTGACCTGAAAACCGGTCTCGATAGCTTCCCGGATGTCACTTTCCAAGGCTCCCGCCTTGATACACTGCGGCACATGGTAGTCGAGGCACGGTCGGCAATTGACCGCTGCCGCAGCGCCCACGGCGATAAGACTTTTGATCTGGCCATCCATGATAGCATCTCCTCCTCGACGCTCAATTCTGCGGCTGCCGCGCGTCTTGCTCGGCCATGAATTTGTCGAACTCGTCCTTGTCCTTGGCATGGCGGAGTCTCTCGAGGAACTTCGCGAACTCTTTCCTCTCTTCTTCCAAACGCATCAGCGTCGCCTCGCGATACTCATCGAAGGCCATGTTTCCGGTAGAGCGAGAGCCGCCATGCGGAATATTCCAATGATTGGGACCACCGCTCATTGAGCGTGCCAATCCTCCAATGCAACACATCATTTTTCCACTCCATATCAGATAAGCCAAGATGATCAGACCGAGAGGCCAAAACAGGACAAAGCCCAGACACATGAGGGCGATCCACAATGGCATCGGCAGATCGTTTGTCATTGTTGCCGATCGCATGAGTTGCTCCTTTACAGATGCTCACGTTGTCTCGTTCGGCAGCGCAATCGTGAGCCGTTTTGCGTTTTCAGGGGATTAGACGTATGCGCGGTGAAAATTGTTACGCGCAAGGGGTAGGTCACGATTTCGCTCAACATAATCAATGACGTAGCCTGTCGATTGAAATCACCCAAAAGCAGAATGCAGGGCTTGCGCCTGGGACATCTCCATCCTTCACCATAGACATCCGAGTAGTATCGCCGGATCGGTAGGTTCCACGCCCGAACGGCAATTCCTGTTTCTGCGGCTTCGAGAATTTTGGCTACTAGGCGCCTTCGGGATTTCGATAGAGCAAGGCACCTGCAATGGCGGCGATCTGGGCTTCAAATAGGCCCCGATGTCCGCTTTGGGTCAATTTCAGAGGTCTCCGTGCTGGCCCGTGAAGTCCGCTGCCGGTCCGGTTCCCGACATTACCGCTAGCAGTTGAGGGTTCGCGCCATAGCGGAATTCTTCGAAAACAGATTGTTCGGTTGCGTGCGAGGCGGTAGACCCGGCTGGCCTGCCTACCAGTCCTTCATCTCGGCCGCCGCGATGATTGGACCTGCGTCGTCCATTTGCAGCAGCACCGTGCAGCCATCGGCGCCGTAGCGCATCAGGTCCCGCTTGGGCAGCGTCAGGGTCACCGGCTGGCCGGAATATTTGCCGATCGGTGTGAGGTCGCGGACCACATTGTGGTAGGTGATCCGCTTGCCCCGGTTCTCGCCCCGCTTGACCGCGACCGAAGCCTCCTTCTTGATCAGCGCCAGCCAGATCGTGCCTGAGACGTTCTTTGAACCGTCTGGCGGGGCGCCCGCCTCGATGATCAGCTCATTGCCTTCGGCCCAAACCTTTAGCGGCACCTGATACTTGTTGAGGGAGCGCTGGGTCTGGCGCATCGCCTGCTCGATCGCCCCCATATTGCTCCCCACAACGTGGGCGACGCCGTTGACCACCGCTTGGGGCGTATAGACCTCGCCGTCGCGGCGCGCGTGCGCATAGGCGCGTTGCCGGTTGGAGTATTTCGGGCTCGCCAGGGTGTCTCGCCAGCCCAGATAGTCCCAATAGTCCACCGGGAACGAGAGCGCTATGACGTCGCCGCGGGTTATGTATTTGCCGAGCAAAGCGTCGGCCGGCGGGCAGGAATCGCACCCCTGGCTCGTGAACAGCTCAATCACCGGCTTGCGCGGCCCCATCTCCATATCTTCGGCCCTGGCATCCAAGGCAAAAAATACGGCGCATGCGACCGCCACGGCACAAAGCTTACCGGTTATCGGGTTGAACGCAGAGGACACCATTCACTCCAAGTCCCAGGGGAACAGCGCCGGATCGGCGGGCGCGTGTCGCCTTGAAGTATCGGAACTTGCCCCCTCAAATGCCAGTCACGTCTCAGTGAGACACAGTCATGGTCCGTGAACGCGGATTTGAAGCGGATTTGGCCGGGCGGCTCATACCACTCCGGCCAGGCCGCGCAGCACGTAATCCAGAATGCCGCCATTGTGGAAATAGGCCAGCTCGTCTTCGGTATCGATCCGCGCGACCGCGGGCGCTTCCACCGTGCTGCCGTCAGCGCGGGTGATCTGCAGCGTCACCTGACCCTGCGGCTTGAGCCCGGCCAGGCCCTTTATGGTGACGGTCTCGTCGCCCGTGATTTCCAGCGACTTCCAGGATTGCCCGTCGGCGAATTCCAGCGGCAGAACCCCCATGCCCAGCAGGTTCGAGCGGTGAATCCGCTCGAATGATCGGGTAATGACCGCGCGCACGCCGAGTAGCCTGGTGCCCTTGGCGGCCCAATCGCGGCTCGAGCCTGTACCGTATTCGCGCCCTGCAAACACCACCAGCGGCACGCTTTCAGACTGATAGCGCATGGCCGCGTCATAGATCGGCATCTGCTCGCCCGAAGGGTAGTGGATGGTCTCGCCGCCTTCGGTGCCGGGCACCATCTGGTTCTTGATGCGGATATTGGCGAAAGTTCCCCGCATCATCACCTCGTGGTTGCCGCGCCGCGATCCATAGGAATTGAAGTCGACCGGCTTGACGCCGTTATCGATCAGATAGCGGCCAGCGGGCCCGTCGCGCTTGATGGCGCCGGCCGGCGAAATGTGGTCGGTGGTGATGGAATCGGCGAACAGGCCCAGGATTCGCGCGCCTTCAACATCCGCTACCGCGCCGGGCTCCATCGTCATGCCGGCGAAGAAGGGCGGCTCGCGCACATAGGTGGAGTCCTCGTCCCAGCCATATGTGACGCTGCCCGCGCCGCCGATTTCGCGCCAGCGTTCGTCGCCCTTGAAGACGTCGCCATAGCGCTTGTCGAACATCTCGGATGAAATCGCGGTGCGGACGATTTCGGCGATTTCCTTCGAGCTCGGCCAAATCTCCTTGAGGTGGACGGGCGCGCCTTTTTTGTCTTCGCCGATCGGATCCTTGGTGAGGTCAATCTTCAGCGACCCTGCCAGCGCATAGGCGAGCACCAATGGCGGTGACGCCAGATAGTTCGCCTTCACGTCCGGATTGATCCGGCCCTCGAAATTGCGGTTTCCCGACAACACCGAACAGGCCACCAGATCGTTCTCGTGGATCGTCTTGGAGATCGGTTCGGGCAACGGACCCGAATTGCCGATGCAGGTGGTGCAGCCATAGCCGACCAGATCGAAGCCGAGCGCGTCGAGCTCGGTCTGCAGGCCGGCCTTGATCAAATAGTCGGTGACGACCTGGCTGCCCGGCGCAAACGATGTCTTGACCCAGGGCTTGACGTCCAAGCCCTTGGCGCGCGCGTTGCGGGCGAGCAACCCAGCGGCCACCAACACGGTTGGGTTCGAGGTATTGGTGCAGGACGTGATTGCCGCGATCACCACATCGCCATGGCCGAGATCGTGGTTATGGCCCTCGACCGGCGCTCGCTTGTTGGGCTCGGCGCTCTTGCCGAATTCTTGGCTCAAAGTCTCAGCGAAGGCATCCGCCGCGCCCTTCAGCGGCACCCGGTCCTGGGGCCGCTTTGGTCCGGCCAGGCTCGGCACCACGTCACGCAGATCAAGCGATAGAGTATCGCTGAAGACGGGGTCGGGCGTGGCGTCGTCGCGCCACATGCCTTGGGCCTTGCTATAGGCCTCCACCAGTTCGACGCGATCGACCTCACGGCCCGTCGCCCGCAAATAAGTGAGCGTGTCCTGGTCGACGGGGAAGAAGCCGCATGTGGCGCCATATTCGGGCGCCATATTCGCGATTGTCGCCTGGTCTTCCAGGGTCAGGTGGTCGAGGCCGTTGCCGTAAAATTCGACAAATTTGCCGACCACGCCCTTCTGCCGCAGCATTTGGGTGACGGTCAGCACCAAATCGGTGGCGGTGACGCCTTCGCTCAGGGTGCCCGACAGCTCGAAGCCCACCACTTCAGGGACCACCATCGAAATCGGTTGCCCCAGCATTGCAGCCTCGGCCTCGATGCCGCCAACGCCCCAGCCAAGCACCGAAAGCCCGTTGATCATGGTGGTGTGGCTGTCGGTGCCGACCAGCGTATCGGGGAATGCGACCGGTTCCTCCTTGCCGTTCACCTGGATTTTGCCGGTCCAAACGGTTTGGCCGAGATATTCCAGGTTCACCTGATGGCAGATCCCGGTGCCGGGCGGCACCACGCGGAAGTTATCGAAGGCCTCGGCGCCCCATTTCAGGAAAGAATAGCGCTCCTGGTTGCGCTCATATTCCCGTTCCACATTGAGCTCGAACGAACTCTCATTGCCGAAGAAGTCGACCATCACCGAGTGGTCGATGACCAGGTCCACCGGCACCAGGGGATTGATCTTTTTCGGATCACCGCCGAGCGCGGCCATGGCGTCGCGCATTGCCGCCAGATCGACCACCGCCGGCACGCCGGTCAGGTCCTGCATCAGAACCCTGGCTGGGCGATAAGCAATCTCGCGGGTCGAACGGCGCTCCTCGAGCCAATGGGCCAGCGCCTTGATATCGTCGGCGGTCACCGAATGGCCGTCCTCGTGGCGCAGCAAGTTTTCCAGCAGGACCTTCAGTGAGAAGGGAAGCTTCGAAATGCCCTCTAGCCCGTTGCGTTCGGCCTCCGGCAGGCTGAAATAGTGATACTTGACGCCATTCACATCGAGGGTTCGGAGGCACTCGAAGCTGTCCAACGGGGCAGAGGATTGCGCGGTCACAAAGGTCTCCTTGACGACTGGGGCGGACAATCGGGCCGGTTCACCCGTTCCGGCACCTGTTGGTGCGTTGGGGTAGCTTTAGATGCACATGGACCCACGCAGGTTTCAACCATCAGGGGATGTTTGCTGGCGGGCTCGAAATCTCTATATATCGGTCCGGCTCCCCGCCGAATAGCCCACGGGCCCCGATGAAGCTGATCCTCGACAATTTGGCCTGCGAGCGCGGCGGCCGCGTATTGTTTTCCGGGCTCGATCTCGAATTGGCCGCGGGCCAGGGTCTGCTGCTGCAGGGGCCCAATGGCGCCGGCAAGACGAGCTTGCTCAAAACCATCGCCGGACTGATCGCGCCGGCCGAGGGCGAAGTCCGGCTGGATGGCGGCGCGGGCGAGGCGGCGGTTGGCGAGCAATGCCATTTGATCGGCCATTTGAGCGGCGTGAAGCGCGCCTTGACCGTCACCGAGAATGCGCGGTTTTGGGCGCGCTATTTGGGCGACGGTGCCGTCGGCGATGCCCTTGAACGATTTGGCCTTGCCGAGCTTGGCGATCTCGCTGCCGGACTGCTGTCGGCGGGCCAGACCCGCCGGCTGGCGCTCGCCCGGCTGCTATTGGCCCGCCGCCCGCTCTGGCTGCTCGACGAGCCCGCCGAATCGCTGGACACGGCCTCCAGGGCGCTGCTGACCGACCTGATCGGCGGCCATCTGAAAGCTGGCGGCTTGGTCGTGGCGGCGACCCATTACCAGTTTGGCCACGATTTCAGCCAAAAGCTCACGCTGGGCGCCCAGGGAGCCCAGGCGTCGTGAGCGCGTTCTTCGAGTTGATGCGCCGGGATCTGCGGCTGGCGGTTCGCGAAGGGGGCGCGCTGACCACTGTGCTCGGGTTTTATCTGATCGTCGTCGCCATCCTGCCGCTGGGCCTGGGGCCGGATTTGAAGCTGCTGTCGCGGATCGCGCCGGGTCTGCTTTGGGTCGCGTTGCTGCTGGCCGCCCTGCTCTCGGTGGGGAGGATCTTTCACAATGACTATGAGGACGGCGCGCTGGAGGTGCTGGCGCTGGGGCCATTGCCCTTGGAGCTGGTGGCAGGCGCCAAGGCGCTGGCCCATTGGATTACCACCGGCATCCCCTTGACGCTGGCCGCCCCGGTTCTGGGATTGCTGCTCAATCTTCCGGGAGAGGCCTATGGCGCCCTGCTGCTCACAATGGCCACGGGAACGCCGGCGGTCAGCTTCGTGGGCGCGATCGGCTCGGCATTGACGCTGGGGCTGCGCCGGGGTGGATTGCTGTTGGCGCTGCTGATCTTGCCGCTCTATGTGCCGGTTCTGATATTCGGCGTGAGTGCGATGAATGCGGTGATCACCGGGCCCGCCTCGTTCTGGCCGCCCTATATGATCCTATGCGCCTTGTCGCTGGCGAGCCTGGTGCTGGCGCCGATCGCCGCCGCCGCAGCCCTGCGGGTGAATTTGGGATAGCTGCCAATGCTACCGAAGTGCTGGCGCCAAAATTGTCGGAAATTGCGATTATTGTCGGCCGACATTAAATCACCTATGCCGACAAAACCTACATCAGGCTTGTAATGCAGCGTTTCGCCAACCCTACCAGGTTCATGCAGATTTCGGACGCGGTGATGCCGTGGCTCGCCGGTCTCACACTGCTGCTGCTCGCGGTGGGTCTCTATCTGGCTTGGTTCGTGGCCCCTCCCGATTACCAGCAGGGCGAAACCGTGCGGATTATGTTCATCCACGTGCCCGCCGCCTGGCTCGCCATGGCGGTCTATACGCTGATCGCGGCTGCCAGCATCGGGTCGCTGATCTGGCGCCACCCCCTGGCGGATGTGGCGGCGAAGGTGGCGGCACCCATCGGGGCCTGCTTCACCCTGCTGGCGCTGATCACCGGCATGCTTTGGGGCAAGCCGATGTGGGGCGCCTATTGGGTCTGGGACGCCAGGCTCACCTCGGTGCTGATCCTGTTCTTTCTGTATCTCGGCCTGATCGCAATCTGGCAGGCGGTCGATGATTACTCGCGGGCGGGCCGAACCGCGGCGATTCTGGCGATCGTGGGTTTTATCAACGTGCCCATCATCAAGTTTTCCGTGGACTGGTGGAACACGCTGCACCAGCCCGCCAGCATCGTGCGGATCGACGGGCCTGCGATTCACCCCTCGATTCTGGTTCCCCTGCTGGTGATGGCAATTGCCTTCACCTGTCTGTTCGCGGTCCTGCAGTTGCTCTCCATGAAGGCCGAAATACTGCGCCGCCGGGTGGCCACGCTGCAGGCTGGACGGGTCGCCAGCGCCATCCAAGCCCAGGCTGCGGGCTAGATGACCATCTTCGCGGACTTGGGACCCCATGCAGGCTTCATCTTGGCCGCTTATGGTGCTGCGGTGGTTCTTGTTGGCGGCTTGGGCGCGTGGATCGTGGCCGACTACCGCCGTCAGCTTCGGTTGCTGGCCGAGCTCGAATCCCTCGGCGTCAAGCGCCGCTCATCGCGCTAAAGCCGGACCGCACCAATGGCGAAAGCAAAATCCATAAGCCCGCCCGAGCGTCCCCGGATTCGGCTGGGCGTGGTGTTGCCGCTGATCATTTTCGCCGCGCTCACGGTGTTGTTCTTCGTGGCGCTGTTTTCAGGCGATCCCTCCAAGCTGCCCTCGGCCCTGATCGGCAAACCGGTGCCCGAATTCGTGCTGCCGCCGGTGGAAGGCCTGAAGAGCGGCGCAGGCGCGGTGCCCGGGTTCACCAATCAGGACCTGGCACGGGGCGAGGTCAGCCTGGTCAATGTCTGGGCCTCGTGGTGCGGACCCTGCCACATCGAGCACCCTTTTCTGACCCAACTGGCGGAGCGCGGCGACATCGCGATGTACGGGCTGAATTACAAAGACAACGCCTCGGCGGCGCGGCGTTTTCTGGGCCGCTACGGCAATCCCTACAAGGCGGTGGGCCAAGACGACAATGGGCGGATCGCGATCAATTGGGGGGTCTACGGCGTGCCGGAGACTTTCATTGTGGATGGCGCGGGGGCAATCGTCTTCAAGCATGTCGGACCGCTGGATGCCGATGTGATCGAGAACCGGTTGTTGCCGGCGGTCGAGAAGGCGCGCGAGCAGGGCTGAGGCGGGCCCGCGGGCGAATTCGTGCGGCCTATAGGTTTGGCGGCGGTCCGACCGCTTTCACGATCAGGTTCAGCATGGCGATGAATTCGCGGCGCTGGCCCTCATCGAAGGCGCCGAGAATGCGTTGATCGGCGAGTTTCGCGGCAGGCGCCGCCGCTTGCAGCGCGTCCAGGCCAGCTTGGGTCGGCCGAACGGCGTAGGCCCGTGCATCGCGTTTGGTGCGCCGCCGCGCCAGCAGCCCCTTATTCAACATCCGCCTGATAATGTCTGCCAAGGTCGAGCGGTCGATACCCGTCAGCCGCACCAGATTGGTCTGGCTCTCGCCTTCGTGCTCCGCGACGGTGAGCAACACTGCGAACTGCCGTGGTGTGAGTCCGCTATGGCCCATCTCCTCGGCAAAGATATCGGTCGCGCTCTGCACCACGCGGTGCAGGAGATGAAGCGCGGAGCCGTCCAGCCGCGGCGTATCGGTGCTGCGTTGCGAGTCCATCCAGCCCTCGGCATCCCCGGCATGCGGCAGCAGCGTGTGTTCTGATCTTGCGCGCATGGTATTAGCCCTGAGCGTGATTTAAGAAGCTGAAGCCGAGGCTGGTCCACTCACGTTGCCTAAACAATTCGTGATCGGATCGTCCGCTTGCAGGATATCGCTTGGCGAGCCTGGCGGGTTCACATGATGGGCGAACCTGATTGCTTTACATAATTCGGTTTCATGATTTAATCGCGCCGCCGAAGGCCCGCCCGGTGAGACGACGCCCATGAAACATTGGAAGCTTTGGCTTGGTGCCCTCGCCGGCTATATCGTACTGCCGCAGCTGGTGAGCGCATTGCTGCGGCCGTTAGCCCAATCGTGCCGCGAAGACACCAGCATCCCGATCATTCTGGGGATCCGTTTCGAGTTTTATGAGTGCGACTTCGGCTGGCCCCAGCCCTTCGAATTCCTGGCCTTCACCTTCGCCTCGGGCTCCCACACCATGGCCCTGTTCGGGTTCCTTGCCCTAGGGATGATCGGCTTGATGGCCTACATGTTCTGGGCGTTATACCGGTATTAGGCGGCTGAAGGATCGGGGCTTTCCAATCCCTCCGCTACCCTGGCAACCGGACCGCAAGTTCCCTCGCAAAGTGCCGTTATGTATTATCCCGGCAACGGGATGGCGCATTGTCCGGCACCTGGGGCTTAACGGATTTCAAACAGATCAATCAGGCAGATTGTGCAGTTCTCTGCAGCAACATATGTACTCGCGCTGCTCGTCGCGCTCGGCGTTGCCGGATGTTCGACCATGCTTACCGGCGGCAAGAGGGCCAGCCTTGAGCCGCTTGATCCGGCCAAATATGCGGACCGACCGACGGTGAAGCACCCTTGTCCATCTCAGGAAAAGTGGGCGAGTTCGCGGCTCAAGGGGCGGGAAGCGACCCAGGCCGAAAAACGGAAGGCCGTCGCGAACCTCTCCTTGAAGGGGTCGAGTATTGGTGGTCAAGCCGACCAAATGATCGGGCAACTGCTCCGCAATACAACGGCACAGCTATCGTTTACCAGGGCCCAGGCGATCGCCAAGCGCCGAAACGTAACGCGTATGTCCCACGATTCCAGCCACGGAACGCAGGTCTCTTACGTGACGTCGGATGGAAAGACATTTCTGTGGTATCCGGGCAATCGTGTTGTTCTGTCCGGACGCTGGCAGGCATGCGAGTCCCGGTTTGGCCACCTAAGCCAGAAGGGCAGCGAGCAGGTGGTGATTACCTACGGGGTGGTTTGCTTCAAATACGGCGCCAACACGCGCAATCCGGTCACGGGTGTCCGTGGCGCAAAATGGCAATGCGCACCGGCGGGAGCGCTCGAACAAACACAAGTCGAAGAGCGCTCAGGCGACATATTCGGCCTCTCGAAACGCACCCAGGTGCCGTTTGTCCTGCCCAAGAAGCGAACCACCCTCAACGCATTGGCGGCGCGGCTCGCGAAGCAAAGTCCGCCCAATCGGAATTCGCGCGATTAGAGCTGAACAGTCTGCCAGGAAGTAGCGTCGGACAGGCGTCCGAGCGGGCCCGGCCTCACTCGGCCTGCCTGGCGTGCTTTTGCAGCAGCCCCACCTGGAGCGCCGCGAATAGCAGGGTCAGGGGAAACAATCCGAACACCTTGAAGCTGACCCAGGTATCGGTGGAGACGCTGCGCCACACGATCTCGTTGAGCAGCGCCATGGCGACGAAGAACCCCGCCCAGCGATAGGTGAGCTTCAGCCATCCCTCGTCGGTGAGCGAGAACGCCTCCCCCATCAGCATTTTCAGGAACACCCGCTTCAGCGCCAGCCCGGCGAGCAGAATGCCCGCGAACAGCAGATAGACTACCGTGGGCTTCATCTTGATGAAGGTCTCGTTATGCAGATAGATCGTAAGGCCGCCGAAAATCATCACGATAACGGCGGTGACGAGCGGCATGGTTTCGATTTTGCCATAGAGCACGCGCGAGGCGATCAACGCCGCCACCACCGTCACCATGAAGACGCCGGTCGCGGCAAAAATGCCGTAAAGCGCGTTCACGGCGAAGAACAGGATCAGCGGCCCCAGGTCGAGCAGCAATTTGGTGAGCGGGGGATTGGCGGCCTGCGGCTTCGTTTCGTCCATGGGCTCTAGGCCTCCACTTCTATCTGTTCGTCTGCGCCCGCAATGGCCGCGGCGAAATCATAGGCGTCGAATGGGTGCAAATCGTCGACGGATTCTCCGACGCCGATGGCATGGATCGGCAGGGCGAATTTCTCGGCAATAGCGACCAAAATGCCGCCGCGCGCGGTGCCGTCTAGCTTGGTCATGACGATGCCGGTAACGCCCGCGATGTCTTGGAAAGCCTGCGCCTGGCTGACCGCATTTTGACCCGTGGTTGCGTCGAGCACCAGCAGCACTGAATGGGGCGCGCTGTCGTCGAGCTTCTTCAGCACCCGCACGATCTTGGCGAGCTCGGCCATCAGGTCTGCCTTGTTTTGCAGGCGGCCCGCGGTGTCGATCATCAGGACATCCGCGCCCTGCTCGCTGGCCTGCTCCAGGGCATCGTAGGCGAGCCCCGCCGCATCGGCACCGACATTGCCCGAGACCACCGGCGCGCCGGTGCGCTCGCCCCAGATCTTGAGCTGATCGATCGCCGCTGCCCGGAATGTGTCGCCCGCGGCCATCACGACCCTTTTGCCTTCCTGGCCGAACTGGTGCGCCAGCTTGCCGATTGTGGTGGTCTTGCCGGTGCCGTTGACACCGACCACCAGGATCACATGGGGGCGCTTGGCGGCGTCGAGCTCGAGGGGCCGGGCCATGGGAACAAGCACTTTGGCGACCTCGTCCCCCAGCACCGCTCGGACTTCCTCGGGCGCGATTTCGGTGTTGTAGCGCCCGCGTGCCACCTCTTCGGTGATCCGGATCGCCATGTCGACGCCGAGATCGGCCTGGATCAGCACGTCTTCCAGTTCCTGCAGAGTCTCATCGTCGAGCTTCCGCTTGGTGAAGATCGCGGTGATGTTCTGGGTGAGCGCGCTGGAGGTCTTGGTGAGCCCGGCGCGCATGCGGGCGAACCAGCCCTTCTTCTTCGGCGCCTCGTCGGCTTCGGCCGCGGGCGGCGCCTCGGGCTCTACCGGTGGCGCCGCTTCGGGCTCGGCCTCCGGAAATGGAATCACTTCCGCGCTTGGCGCTGGCGCTTCGGGGGCTCTTGGCGCCTCAGCGGCGGGTTCTTGTCTCGCTGCCCGCGCTTTGGCAGGCTTTGCCGCGGATTTGGCTGCAGCAGGCTTCGCGGCTGCCTTCGCCGCGGCGGGTTTTGCCGCCGTCTTGGCCGCAGCCGGCTTGGCTTTGGCGGCCGTTTTTGGCTTCGCCGCGGCCTTGGGCTTCGCGGCCTGTTTGGGCTTCGCGGCTGGCTTTGTTTTGGCCTTCGCGGCTGGCTTGGCGGCAGGTTTCTTGGCTGGCTTCTTGGCCGCCTTCTTCGCCGGTTTGGCCTTCGCCTTGGGCTTTTCTTCCTCGGCGGGCGTGCCGATCAGGCTGCCCAGCAGGCGCTTGAAGAATCCCGGTTTCTTCTTTTCGCTCATTGCGCCGCGATTCCTTGCAGAGCGCCATCGTGGGCGCCGGTAAAGCGTGCATTGACGATTGTTCCGGCCGGCAATTGGGTGGCAATGCGAACGGGAAAGAATTGCGGCGTGCGGCCCATGCCCTCGCGCTCCAGCAGGATCGGGCTGCTCGCGCCCACTTCCGCGTTCAACCGCTCGGTTAGCGCGGCCTCGCCCGCTTCCCGCAGCCGCTTCGCCCGCGCCTTGATGGTCGTGCGCTCGACTTGGGGCATCCGCGCGGCGGGCGTGCCGGGCCGCGGCGAATACGGGAAGACGTGCAGGAAGGAGAGGCCGCAGGCCTCGACCAGCGAAAGCGTGGAGCCAAACATGTCTTCCGTCTCGGTCGGAAAGCCCGCGATCAGGTCCGCGCCGAAGGCGATGTCGGGCCGGGCGCGGCGCATGGCATCACAGAACGCAACCGAATCGGCGCGGGAATGCCGGCGCTTCATGCGCTTCAAGGTCAAATCGTCGCCCGCCTGCAGCGAGAGGTGCAAATGGGGCATCAGGCGCGCTTCGCCGGCGATCGCGTCCAGCAGGTCCCGGTCGGCCTCGACCGAGTCGATGGAGGAGAGCCGCAGCCGGTCGAGATCGGGCACCAGCTTGAGCAGCGTCTTGACCAGCTTGCCAAGCGTCATGGGCCCAGGCAGGTCCGCGCCATAGGCGGTGATGTCGACGCCAGTCAGCACCACTTCGCGGTAGCCCCGTGCGACGAGGTGCTCGATCTGGCGCACCACATCGCCCGCGGGCACCGAGCGCGAAGGGCCGCGCCCATAGGGAATCACGCAAAACGTGCAGCGGTGGTCACAGCCATTCTGGATTTGCACATAGGCGCGGGTGCGGCAGCCGAAGCCCTCGATCAGATGGCCGGCTGTCTCGCGAACCGAGCCGATGTCGTTCACTTGAACCCGCTCGCTCGCGCCCGTCTCCAGGCCGGCAAACGTCTCGGACGCCATCTTTTCGGCGTTGCCGATCACGTGGTCGACCTCGTCCATGGCGGCGAAGCGTTCTGGCTCGATCTGGGCGGCGCAACCGGTCACGACGATGCGCGCACCTGGACGTTCGCGCCGCGCCCGCCGGATGGCTTGGGAGGCCTGGCGCACCGCCTCGCCCGTCACCGCGCAGGTGTTGACGATCACCGTGTCCGCGAGCCCTGACCGCTTGGAATGGGCGCGCATCACTTCGGACTCATAGGCGTTGAGCCGGCAGCCGAAGGTTATGATCTGGTTTCGGGCCATGGGTGATCTTGGGTCTCGCGCAGGCGATCGCTCGCCAAATGCGTGGAACGGCTGAGATTCATCTATGCCGTTGCACCGCAAATGGCAAATCCATCAGGCCGGTTCCAACGCCATGGTTTCGACGTCGAGCGCGCCTTCGTAGTCGAGGGCCACTGGGCCGGTCATCAGGATATGGCCGTCGGCCTCCCGCCAGGCGATATCGAGCATTCCACCCGGCAAATGGACGATAACCTTGCGGCCCGTCAGCCCCTTAGCGTGAGCGGCGACTGCGGCGGCGCAGGCGGCGGTGCCGCAGGCCTGGGTGAGGCCCGCGCCACGCTCCCAGACCCGCAGCTTGAGCTGATCGGGCCCGACAAGCTCGGCGAGCGAGATATTGGCGCGCTCCGGAAACAGGGGATCGTGCTCCAGCGCGGGGCCGATCGCGGCCAGGTCGTAAGCTTCCGCGTCCTCCACCCAGAAAATGCAGTGGGGATTGCCCACATTGACCGCGCTGGGCGAGCTCAGAACCGGCGCGTCGGCAGGCTGGACCTCCAGATCGATAGCGCCGGTATCCTCGACCGGCCGGGACAGCGGGATCTGGTCCCACGCGAAGCGCGGCGGGCCGCTCTCTATTGTTACGCTGCCGTCGGCGTTCAGCGTGGCGCCGAGCACCTCGGCTCCGGTTTCGATCGTAACCCGCTTCTGTCCGAGTTCGGCCGCCAGCAGCGAGCCCACGCAACGCGCGGCGTTGCCGCAGGCCTCCACCTCGCCGCCATCGGAATTGTAGATCCGCATGAAGACGTCCGCACGGTCCGAGGGCTCCAGCACGATCACTTGATCGCACCCAATCGGCCCCTCGCGGTCCGCGAGCTGTTGCACCTGCTGGCTTGTGAGCCCGAGCGTGTGCGCGCGGCCGTCCAGCACGGCGAAATCATTGCCGAGGCCGTTCATCTTGCGAAAGGGTATGGTCGCCATCGTCAATGATCCGCTGAATCGGGCGCTGGGGCTATGGCCGGCAATGCGCCGTTGGCGCCCTTATAGCGGCAGGGTGGGGCTTAAGAAAGCGCCGGCGGCATCCCCGTTTCCGTGCCGGGTGTAGCGAGTGCTAAGGTCGCGCCAGACCAATGCTAGGTGCCTTGCTTATGGCCAAACCCGCGACCCATGATCATGCGACTACGACGCCCTCGCCCTGGGTGAAACGCTTTTTGCCCGGCGTGCCCAAGGGCGGCGAAGTGCTCGATGTGGCCTGCGGCAGGGGGCGGCACCTTCGTCATGCCCTTAAACTGGGATACCGCGTCGTTGGCCTCGACCGGAATCTTTCGGGCGTGGCGGACCTTGAGGGCCAAAAGGGCGTCGAGCTGATCGAGGCCGATCTCGAGGACGGCAGCCCGTTTCCGCTTCAGGGTCGCCGGTTTGCCGGCGTGATCGTCGTCAATTACCTCTACCGGCCGCTGTTTCCGGCCCTTATCGGCGCGGTCGCCGACGATGGCCTGCTGATCTACCAGACCTTTGCGCGGGGCCACGAACGCTTCGGCAAGCCGTCGAATCCCGATTATCTGCTGAAACCGAACGAACTGATAGATGCGGCCGCGCCCGATCTGGTGGTGGTGGATTACGAATACGGACTCGTGCCCAAAGGTCCCAGGACCGTTGGCCGGATCGCGGCCTGCGGCCCGCGCCACCCCTGGGCGGGCGAGGCGCCCTTCGAGCTTGGCTCGGCTGATTAATCCAACCCGAATTCATCCCTCGCCTACGCGACACTTCATTTGTTAGCTCGCTGAAGGCGCGGGTCTTCCTTTTCCGCCCGCTGGAGGCGCGGGCTGGTTGGTTTTATTTAGGTCGCTCGCTGAAGGCACGGGTTTGCTTTTCCGCCTGCTGAAATCGCAGGCTGGTTGCCGGCTTCACCCGTCAAAATGGCGACAATCATCGGCTTAGCCGGCACCTACTCGGCACTTAAGCCGAGTAACTAAAAAGAAACGCCGGCACCTCCCCGACACTTAGGTCGGGGAACAAATAGAGGGCCAGCAACTACTCGACACTCGCTCCCGCTCTTCAGGTAAAGGTTCTCGCCGGCGCCGAGCATGTTGGAGCCGAGACGGGCGATGCCCGAGACCGCGCCTGGTACTTCGCGCTTTCCCAACAGGTTCGGGCAACCTCACCAGGCGACCTGACCTCCGACGCGACCCCCTACGCTATCCTGCTCGAGACCGAACCCGACACCGCCGGAGACATCGAACGTCCCGGTGTCACCAAACTTGGTGAGTCGTCCAGCCACCATGAAGCCAAGCGCGTTCGAGTCTTCGAAGTTCGCCCAATTGCCCCCGACCGCGAAGCTCTGCTCAATGTTGATGTAGGGCGCATCGAGCGTCATGGCGACGGCCACGCCCTCGCGGTTGGTATCGATGTCATCGGAGTTCCGCCTGACCCGCGAATCCAGACTGCCGATCGCCGCCGAGTTGCTCTGGATCGCCATCATGTTGTCGGTGGCTTTGTCCTGCAGTTCGCCGATGTCGTCGGAGGTCGCCAGACCGAGCTCCACAACGCTGCGCGCCGCCAGATCGCCGGACTCGTTGGAGGTGACGATGCGGGTCGGCGCGCCCTGCGCGGTTGCGCTCGCCGCCGAGGTGATGCCCGTCATGGTGTAGGTGTTGGTCCCGGTGCCGAACACCTGCTGGTCGTCGCGCGACGTCGCCGCACCCCGGCCGAACGCGGCCGAGTTGGCATGGGTCGCTCTGGCTCCCGAACCGAATGCGCTCGCATTGGTCCCGGTCGCGGTGGCGTTGGCGCCAATGGCCGTGTTCTCGGCGTCACTGCCTCTGGCATTGGCGAAACGGCCGATCGCGATGTTTTTACCCCTCTCGCCTCTGGCTTGCGCAAAGCTGCCGACCGCGATGTTGTCGCCGGTACTGACGGTGCTGGCGTCGTTGTTAAAGCCGATCGCGATGTTGTGGCTGGAGCCGGAGCCGCGGGCCTTGGCGTCTGAGCCGACCGCTATGTTTTGGCTATTGTCACCGCTGGCGTTGGCCCGGCGGCCGATCGCTGTGTTTGCGCTATTGTTGCCAGCAGCGTTAGCTTCTCGGCCGCAGGCGAGATTTGGATCTAGTACGGCGACGCCATCATCCGCGCCGCCCCCCCCGGCTGAGGCGCCCGCAAAGCCGTCCCCCACCACGGCGCCGTCGTCATTGCCGACGCAGATGAAACCCAGCGCCGGCTGCGGGCTCACGCCGAAATAAGCCACGCTGCCCAAGGCCGAAGCCAGCAAAAGCCGCCCGATTGTGCGACTAAGCAAGGACGGCGTGGAAGCGTGCTCAGCGGGGCCGTGGGCGCTAGCGGATGTCTGTTGTTGTAAAGTTCTCATGATATTTCCCCCTTACTCGGTACTTGGTTTTTCCGGGCCGGCCGTCTCAAGTGCGGCGCTGCTATCCGATGACTGCGGCGTGTGCCGGCACAGCGGCCTATCTATTATATTTTTCAGACATAATATGTCTTACGTAGCCCAGTATCGGCGCAACTTTAGCTTTAACAAAGAAAATACCACGCTGCTAATGACTTCTCGACCGATCTGTTGCAGAAATACCACAAAATATGGCCAAATCAGCCAAATTAATTCACAATCAAGAAAAAAATACAATTTTTAACACAATAACTGGATAGCTGTTGCGCCAATGTCACATTCCGGACCCAGACAGGGAGATTTGCTGGGCGGGCGAGGCGCCTTGCGACCTAAGCTCGCGGGAGTGTTCACCCCCAGGCCATCTTGTCCGTATATTAGTCCTCTACGCGGGCGTCGCGGGGCCGGGTTACGGTTCGGGGCGCGGCATCGTTCGTTGCATGGCGGGACCACCATCCGGCCAGCAGGGCGCCCGATAGATTATGCCAGATGCTGAAGATCGCGCTGGGGAGCGCAGCCAGGGCCGAGAAGTACTTAAGCGCCAGGGCGACGCTGAGGCCCGAATTCTGCATGCCGACTTCGATTGCGATGGTCCGGCAGGTGACCCGGTCGAAGCCAAGCAAGCGCGGAATGGCGTAGCCCCAGGCCAGCCCCGACAGATTGTGCAGCACGACGGTGGCGAGGATCGCGGGGCCGACCAGCGCCAGATCGTCCCGGTTCAAAGCGACGATGATGGCGATGATGATGACGATCGCGGTGGTTGCAACGATCGGCAGGGCCGGTTTCACCCGCGCCAGCTGGCGATGGAAAAACGCGTTCATGGCTACGCCGATCAGAACCGGCAGCAAGACGATTTGAACCAGGCTCAACAATATGGCCCCGACCGATACGTGCACGGTTTGGCCGACCAGCAACCACGTGATCACCGGCGTGGCGGCGACCGCCAACAGGCTCGAGGTCATTGTCATGGTCACCGACAGGGCTACATTCGCCTTGGCGAGGTAGCTGATCACGTTGGACGCGGTGCCGCCGGGACAGCTCCCCAAGAGCACCAGCCCGGCCAACAGTTCGGGGGGAAGGGCGAGGGCGGTGCCAATTGCAAGGGCGGTGAGCGGCATGATCGTGAACTGCAGAAATACGCCTAGACCGACGGCCTTGGGCCGGCGCGCAACGCGCTTGAAGTCGGCCGGAGTCAGGGTCAGCCCCATGGCGAACATGATGATGGTCAGCAGCGGCACGATGGAGCCACCGAACGGAGCGAAAATCTCCGGCTCCAAATAGGCCGCGATCGACGCCGCGATCGCCATGACAGGAAACAGGATCGAGATCTGCAACATGGATCGGCCTTCAGCTCCTAGCGACCCTTAATGGCGCTCTACCGATATCTCGTGGACGGGAGTGCGACCGCGAGGGCTAGGCGCTCTGGAAGCCCCAAGAAATCTCAGCGCTTCGACGGTTTGCGGCGAACACCCGTCTCCCCCGATCCGCCAATGATGCGAACCTCGCGCTGCGGCATCGGGATTTGGATCTTGTTCTCGCGCAGGGCGTCCCAGACCAGAAACATGATGTCCGAGGAGAATTTGTTGGGGCCGTCATCCAAACCATCAACCCAAAACTCGACGGCGAATTTGACGCCGTCGCCCGCAAAGGCGCGCATTTCGCAGTCCGGTTCTTCAGGCTTTTGCAAGACCCGGGGGTGCTTGGAGACGGCGGCCTGAATGATCGGCGGAACCTTGTGGAGATCGGTATCGTAAGCGACCATGAAGTCCACTTCGTAGCGCTGATCGGGGCCGTCGCGCGTCCAGTTGATGAACTCCGTCGTTATGAACCTTTCATTGGGAACGTTGATTTCCTTACCATCGAAGGTCTGCAGCGTGGAGGACCGCATATTGATGTCCTTGACGGTGCCGGCCTTGCCGTCCTCGAGCTCGATGAAGTCGCCAACTGACAGCGATCGTTCCAGCAGGATGATGATGCCGGAGATGAAGTTGGAGGCGATTTGCTGGAGGCCGAAACCCAGCCCCACGCCCAGCGCGCCGCCAAAAACCGTCAATGCAGTGAGATCCAATCCCAGGATCTGCAGCAGCACGATGAAGATCACGCCAAACAGCACGATCTGAAACAGCTTGGCGAACAGCTCGCGCGTGGAGACATCCAACGCCTCGTGCTCGCGAATGGCCTTCTGGCCTAAATTGCTGGAGATGCGTCCGAGCCAAAACAGAATGCCGCCGAAGATCGCCGCCTTGGCCAGGAACCAAAGCGATATGCGGATGTTGCCGAGCTCCAGGGATATCCCGTCCAGAAAGGCAATGGTCTCATCGAGCAAGCCGAACACCCGCAGCGTGGCAAGCGGAATTCCAATCCAGATAGCGGCAGAGCGGATCAGGGGATTGGTGACGAAGCGATTGATCGCGGAATAGAGGACGAAGACGACCGCGGCGCCTTCGGCGAGCCTGATCAGCCAGGCGGTGCCGATCGCGGCGGTCGCGAGTTCGATGGCGATGGCGAGAAAAAGCACGGTGAGCAACGAAAACAACAGATCGCTGCAGGCGAACGCCCACTGCCTGAGCTTCAGGAATCGGCCCTTGCCGGGTTTCTTCTTGAAGAATGGGACGCGGGTCCGGATCTGCTTGGCTACGATCTGGGCCGCGACCACGGCCAAGATGATGGCCGCGACCTGGGCGTAGAACTGTGGGCTGGTGGCCCAGTCCAGAACCGTCTCCAAGGCCTTCAGGCCGTAGACCTGTAGTTCATCAATCGTCTGCATTGTGCCCACCAATCGATTTCGCGGTACCTGGACCAACTGATTTGGCAAGGTGATGGCCCGCCTGCAGGTTTTCGACAACGAGAATCCTGCTTGTCCGCATAGGAATCCGCCATTGCGGGGGCAAGCGTAAGTACGCTGTAATCGGCAAATCCCAACGTCTTGCCAACGATCAAGCCAAAAAGGAGAGAGCGATGCGGCATTTACTGAAATATCTGGCGCTCGTGCTGGCGTTTCTTATGAGCTCAGTGGCGCCCCCGATTGCGCGCGCTGCCGAAAGGATCGTCCACGATGCAGAGTTCTACGTGCTCCAGGCCCAGAATGGGGAGCGCTGGGCGGCCGAGGACGACGAGCTCGACAGGAAACTGGCGGCGCTGCGCCAGAAATTCGGCAGGCCGCCCAACGTGGTTTACATCCTATGGGACGATACCGCGTTCGGCTCGGTTGGTTTCCCGGGGCTGCAGAAGAATTTCGGCTACACCACGCCCAATCTGAACAAGATGGCGGCCGAGGGCATCAACTTCACCCGGATGTATACCGAGCCCTCCTGCACGCCGACCCGCGCGGCGTTCCTGACGGGGCGGATTCCGGTGCGTCACGGCATGGGCGTGGTCGGCATGCCCCACGAGTTCTCAGGCCTGCGCGCCGACGAGGTGACTATCGCCGAGGTACTTTCCGAGGCGGGCTACGCCACCGGCTTTTTCGGCAAGGGGCATCTGGGCGATATCGAGGAGAGCTATCTGCACAACCAGGGCTTCGACGAAGCGCTGTTCACGCCGATGAACCAGATCACCTCGCTCTATAACCCCCAAGGCAATGCGGCCAACGCGGTGCTGGGCCTGTTTCCCGAGATTTACCCGCCCGATCCCTATCGCCTGGATAATCCCGGACTGGTTCCAGCGGGCTGGGTGATGAACATCGAAGGCAAGAAGGGCGAGCAGGGCCGCGAATGGTGTGGCAACTCGAACGAGTGCTACGCCAAGGTGGACCCAGAGTCCGAGAAGCGGACGCTCGATTTCATTCGCCGGAACGCCAAGGCGGAAAAACCCTTCTTCGTCGCCTATTGGCCCAATTTCCTGAACTTCTTGGCCCCCGATATGCCGAAGAAGTCCGAGGCTGGCCTGAAGGTCGCCGATTCCTTCGGCAAGCTCGACGGCTTTGTCGGGCAGCTGATGGAAGAGCTGAAAAAGCTCGGTATCGCCGAGAACACGCTTGTGGTGGCGATGGCCGATAACGGCCCGATGGTCCACAGCCCGCCGCCGGGTTGGGGCATGCTTCCGATGATCTATCGGGGCGGCAAGGGCGACTTCACCGAGGGCGGCGTGCGGGTCCCGGCCTTTGCCTGGTGGCCCGGCACCATTGAGAAGGGCCAGGTGGTTGGCGACATTGTCCACGTCACCGATCTCTACACCACCTTCGCCCGGCTGGGTCAGGCCAAGAAGAACATCCCGACCGACCGGGTCGTCGATGGCCTGGACCAGACGGCCCTGTTCCTGAACGGCGATACCCATAGCCGGCGCGACTATGTTTTCATCTATGCGGGCCATCAGCTGGGCGCCACGGTGAAGGGCCGCTATAAGCGCCATTGGATCGGCGCCGGCGAGGTCGCAGCCTCCGGCATGCCGGAGGCCTATTACGACCTCTATATGGATCCCCGCGAGGAGCAGCCCCAGCTGGTGCCCTTGATCCATACCCAGGGTCAGTTCAACCAGATGCGGGCCCGCCACGAGCTCTTCAAGAAGAAGTACCCGGACGTGGAGAACGGCAAGGGCGTCCCCTATACGGGGCTATCCAATGCCCGGCCCGAGACCAAGGCGATCGGCCAGCGCGTCGATGCCATGGTCAAGGCCATGCCCTTCGACGTGAAACAGTATCTCGACTTCTACGTTCCGGGTAGCGACGCGGTGGGCGATTGGGGACGGTAGGCCATTTGAAATGGGAAGGGCCATCCCCGCTGGGATGGTCTTTCGCCCCAAGCTGGGAACGCTTGGCTGGAAGGCCCGGCCGCGTGGATCAACGCGTGCCGGTCAGTTAGGATTAGCTGGGTTGAATTGGCCGGTAGCTTGCCGGACCCGCCGCACCGGAATTGGAGGACAAAATGCAGAAATGGGGAGCACTTCTGGCGCTTGTTGGGATGCTGCTGATCCCGGCCATCGCCAATGCCGACGATGCTGCCACGATTGACGAAATCGAAGCGGCGTCCGATGGGCTGAACCAGGCGTTCCAGCGCCAGGACGAGGCGTATATCAAGGAAAACACCACGGACGATCACATGGCGATGTTTGCGCTTTGGAGCGGACCCAAGCCTATCGCCGAGAATCTCGAATTGCTGGGCGATCTGAAGATGAAGCAGACCATCCTATCGGGTCCCGACGTCAAGCTGCTGGCCCCCAAAGTCGCGATGCGCACCAGCACCATGAAGCTCGAAGGCGAATACCAGGGCAAGCCCCTAGAGGAGCGCGTCTACAAGGTCCAGATCATGGTGAAACGGAACGGCAAGTGGCTTGAGAAGTTCTATCAATCCACCATTTTGGATTGATTGCGGCGAGGCACTCAGCCCATCATTCGGAAGTGAGGATACTGGTCTGACGGGGTCGGCCCTGCGAGCAGGCGCCAATATCGGGTCCGCTTAAGGTCGCCAATCCGACGTCAACGGGTAGTGTAAGTATCGTCCGTTCTTAGCCGCATGCGGACGAAAGTGGATCGCTCGAACTGCCCGCCGTCACTAACCGCACCCAAAATAGCTGCCGCTTTCCCCAAAGCACTCGATTGGCTAGGATCGCTCAGATCTCACGGGTCATCTGAAAAGGTCGGTTCAAATGGTATCTCCGAGTGACATCGGCGCTACAGAGAGGGCCGCGCCCGTGATCCCGGATTTCATGCGCATTCGCGATCACCGCGCCGTCTGGCTTTCGACGGTGGTTGTAACAGTGGCCATCGTTCTTTGGTTTGCCCTCACCATCGACGCTCGGGCATTCACCGGGGTCTTTGAACGGGTCGGCATCGGCGCAATTTCCATCGCCGTAGCCTGCATTACGCTCACTGCGCTGCTGGTGGTGAATTGGCTGATGCTGATCGCCGGCCGACGGGCCTCGCTCGCGGGCGCTTCCCGGGTGGTGGCCTGGCATATATTCGTTTCCATGATTTTGCCCCGTTTGGGCGATCTGGCCTGGATGTATTTCATGCATCGCTGGCTGAAGTTTCGCGGCGGCCAGGCGGTCTTCGTGGCGCTCTATCGCCGGTTGCAGGATTTCATTGTGGTGAGCGGCTTCTTCGTGATGGCCATCGCGGTACTGGGAGTCCAGGCATTGGGAGCGAATGCGGGGTTGGCGATAGGCGTCCTGTTGGCAGTGCTGATCGGGGTCATCCTCGGGCTCGAGCGGCTGCTAACGCTGGCGGTGCTCATCGTGCGGCGGCTCGACCGGGCGTTGGGCCTGGGCTTGACGCACCTGGCTTACCGTCATCTGCTTCTGATTCGGGTCTGGTTTCGCCACAGCCTCAACCCAACCATTCAGTGGGGCAGCTTCGCGATCATGGTGGTGCGCTGGGCGGCTCTGTTCCTGGGCATGGCGGTATTGATCCATGCCGCGGCGCCGCAACTCAATTGGTTCAACAGCATTTTTGTCTCGATCGCTTATGTCTTGATGGCAGTGGTTCCTTTGCAGGCCTTCGGAGGATTTGGCGTGGGCGAAGTAGGACTTGCCTCGCTACTGACGTTTTATGGGGTGGATCTCGCCACCGCGAGCTCGATTGCTCTAGGACTCCGCCTACTGATCAATATCGTCCATGTCGCGATATTCCTTACCATCATTATGATTCTCAAATTGAGCCGCACGCGCAGGGTAGCCGTCTCAACTTAATCCGGGATAAACTGAACCAAATCGGGAGATAGCTGCGGTAAATCACCACTGGTTCAAGTCAGTCATCCGCTGTCGTGACGCGGCATCTTGCATGAAAATCTCATGAAACATTGAGCATTGTTTGCATAAATATAAATGGTTGCCAATTGATATGGAAGCCGTAATATTCTAAATAAATATTAAAATAGATGATAAAAAAACAGTATATATTTCTAATACTTGTTGCCTCTTCATACGTTTTACTAATTCCCTATTTTTTTGGATCGACGGCCAATACGGAAAATCTACACTCGACAATCCTTAGTACCCTTTTAAGTTCGTCAGCTTTGTTTGACGGTCAATCGCCACTGTGGACCAATAATCTGGCGTTTGGAATACCGTTACCGCTTAGCCAAACATTTTGGTTTCACCCACTATTTCCGATGTTCAGTTTTTTGAACATCCCTACAGCTATATCTATTTTCTATTTCTCTCAACTGCTTCTGGGTTCTTGGGCCACTTACGCCACTGCGCGGCGGATTTCGATTGGCCAGCCCGCGGCGTTGTTTTGTGCCGTTGCGTTCACTTTCTCCGCGCCGTCCGCGCAGGTCGTCTTCACGGATCTATGGGTCAGCCACGCCTTCGGTTGGTATTTCCTGCCTGTGGTCATGTATCTGCTCGTCAGCGTCATGACCGAGCAGAATGACGGCAGGTGCTTGGGCTACGCCCTCTTGCTCGGTGTCGCGACGGGGCTATGGATTTGGAATTCCCACCCTGGCCATCTCTCGGTCATCTTGGCTGGCGTTGCTGTCTTCGTCGCCTGCTCTGGTCGGCCGGTATTCTATAAATTCGGTTATCTTGCGCTCGCCGCTCTCATCGCCTTGGTCATATCCAGCGACAAGATCTATGTCCTGGCCATGGAGGTTGCTGCCCAACCCGAAGGGCTCGTGCGCTCGGGCCGAATGGCGGCCGTCAGCGACGTGGTTACCGTTTATCGCGCGGCCGTCTGGCGAGGCCTGATCAAGCCATGGCACCACAACTATTTGTCGTTGGTCATGGCAAACAACATTTCGCTTCGGGAGCTATTTTTGGGTTTGCCGATATTCCTATTAGCCCTCGGAGCGTTGCTTCCGGGGCTGATTCGCAAGCCTTTCCGTCCCGCGCTCTTTATCGCGATCGCCGCCTGCCTCTTGCTCTATATGGCGCCCGCCAACTATCTCCCGAAAGTTTTCGGACCCCAATGGCTGTTTCGTGATCCGATTACCTTTTTTGCCATTCTGTTGGCTGGCACCACCCTGGATTGGCTGTTCAGGGCTGGCCCGCTCGCCTGTGCGGTCGGTGTGGCGCTCATTGGGGCTCAATTCTTCCAGATGATGGTAGCGCTTTCCCCGTCAGCCGTGATTGCAGCATGCACGGTGCCTCGCGCCTTTTGCGATCATCAGAGCGTGTCCGTACTTGGTGCAGCATTGAGAAAAGTGGATTTTGAGACCCTCCTGGGAGCCACAAAACTGACGAACGATATGAATCGGCTTGGCGTCACAAGCCAGGATCGTATTTATGTATCTAGTGGGGCCAACCGTTGGGTCCGCAGCACTCGAAGCAAGGAGAATCCCAGCGAGATTTTTGCCAATATTCTCGCCCTCAAAGGGTTCAGACAGCTCCAGGGCTCATTCAAGGGCATCTCCACCGATGCACTTTACCCCGATAGCCAAATGGCCCGAGGGCGAATCCGTGCGCAGGAGGACGTTTTGCGGAATCCAGACCTAGTTTCGGTATTGGCGGTGGATTACGTTCTCGCTGCGCCGGATGAAACAATGCCGGGTTATCTCCAACAGGTCGGAAACGAAGTTATTGGTGGGTCCCGATTAAGACTTTATAGCAATCCTTCGGCATGGGGCGTGGCCACCTTCGTCAATCCTGAACTTATTGCCCAAAAATTGCCGCGCCGGGAGAGTTGTGAGCATGACCGGCTGCTTTGCGCGGACTTTCAGTCCGTGCGTGAAGCGCGCCTGTCCGATCCGATAAAATCCGCCGCCCTGGTGAGCGACATTACCCTCGAATTTGAGCCCAAGGAAACGAAGCGAACAGCTTTTGTGAGCGTCCAATTTCGACCAGGATGGCAAGGAATATCGGATCGAGGCGACAAAATGAAAATCTCCCCCCTCGCGGAACAATTCATTGGCGTTGAAGTGCCGGCAGGCACCACTCGGATCAGGCTCTACTATCGTCCGATGCAACGAGTCGTAATGTTGATTGCCGCCCTTGCAGCGATTTTCCTGTCGCTCATTTTCGGCCTCTGGTTGCTGTTGCGCAAGTCAAGCCCGCAACCGCGCAATTTACCGGGAACGTGAGTTAGAAACCCATGGCAAGCGCTGCCAACAGCTCGTGTGCGAGAATGCGCTCCGCTCTCAAAAACGCTCGACGCCGCCATGCGCACCAGCACCATGAAGCTCGAAGGCGAATACCAGGGCAAGCCCCTAGAGGAGCGCGTCTACAAGGTCCAGATCATGGTGAAACAGAACGGCAA